>Ga0256845_1000473_pt1 | contig 37990 bp, 39 predicted proteins | sample RiftiametaG_FD_189101 | JGI IMG/M metagenome (GOLD analysis project Ga0256845, IMG submission 189101) | Tube worm associated microbial communities from hydrothermal vent at the East Pacific Rise, Pacific Ocean - Riftia | ecosystem: Host-associated > Annelida > Integument > Unclassified ...
CACTAAATTAAGTTTTTCTACCATTATATAAAAATTCAGAGGGAAATCAGTTGGGATTTGTTGTTAAAAAAAGTGGCTCTGTTTTAGTTGATCACTCAATAAATGATTTTGGAGATACTAGAGTTGAACATAACCCAACATTGGCAACAACGCTATGTGAGACTAATCCGCTTCCAGTTCATTCTGTAATTTTAAGGCGCGGATATAAAGGTGACAGAGTCGCAGGAGATAATTGTCCCCTTATTTACGGCCTTAAGAACAAAGAAAACCTATTTGTTGGTTACAATGCTATGAAAACATTATTGCCATCAGTTGATGGAATTTTGGATAAATTTGTTCTTGAGCGAATAGCTTCTGACATAAAGTACGATTTAGTCATTCCAATGCCATCTAGCCATAATATTTCAAGTATATTAGCTAGAAGAGTGCAGCGACATTTAACTCATTCAGCACTGCACACTACGGCTTTTCGAAAATCTAATAGTGATGACATTGAGCGGCAGCTTGACCAAGGCCTGTTTAGTCGTGGGGCAAGATTAAATATAATGAATGCTGTTAATAAAGCTAATACAAACGGTAAAGAGTTTTCACTTAGCGATGTAAAAATGGATTTTAGAGGTTTGATCGTACCTTTGACACAAGAGCAATTATTGCCTGAAGTTAATAATATATTAATAGTTGATGATTTGTTTGCATCAGGACAAACCCTAGTAACGGCTAAAAATAAGATTTTAGAGCAGCTACCTAACGCTAATGTAGAAGCTTTGTGCTTATTTAGCCCGTTAAATGGTCGAATACGTAAGAGCAAGTCTAAACGCCGATAAACAATTTAATTTGACTAGGTTAGCAAAGCGAGTATAATTACTAATAGACCGGGTATGAGTTCCTCCTGTCTTTAAACATGTAACGGGATCTGTGAAGCGCATTAGGCGGCCTGCAATAAGAGCAAATAGCCTATTGATTTCGAGAGCAGCGAATCCGACTTATCTAGTCGCTAACTAGATTCAAATAAACTAAAAAGAGCCTATTGTATAGGCTCTTTTTTTTTGCCTGCTGATTAATATTTACTCTTTTGTGAAGTCGTTACATGTCGTGTAATATCAATAATCAGTTATTATTAAGAACCGTTTATTGTAAAGTGAACCACTATCTGGAGGCTAGAACGTAAAGGTGAGTTTCCAGCAAGGATTCCGCTAACACTTGGCAGTATTGGATGGCGTTTGAGTGAGGTTCAGGCTTGGATTCGAAAAGCTTAAGATAGGCTAAACAATAAGTACTACAAACATGGCTGTTTATGTATAGGTTTATAGTACTTAGGCGCGTGAATACTAATCATTACTCAAAATACAGCCTATATATTGTATTTTGTCTTTACAGCTTATAAGTTGTATTCGAAAGTGCCTCCAATCATCATTAGTGCAATCAATAAGCCCAAATGCACTCTCAGTCAAACAATGTTTTAATCCTTTCTGTACATGCTATACTTAATTAAGCGCAATAAAGCGTCTTATTTCCACATTTTTAATCGCGTAAAAGTGTGGTTTAATTGGTTTTTTTACCGCGTATAAGTGTTTTTTGAAGTGAAATTGTTTTGGCCATTTATTGAGAGTGTTAATGAAAAGACTATTATTAAGCAAATTGCTAGATTGGAAAAAGTTATCTACTAGAAAGCCTGTTCTTTTGGATGGTGCTAGACAAACTGGTAAGTCATACCTGTTAGAGGTTTTATTTGGTCAACACTTTGATCAGGTTATTCGCCTAGACTTTCTTGAGCAGCCTGCTTTGGCTAACCTGTTCCTAGAATCTTTAAACCCAGAAGAAATATTAACCAATATTGAGCTCGAATTTAATGTCGCCATTAATCGAAAAAAAGCACTGATTATTTTTGATGAGATTGGTGAATGTCAGTTAGCGGTTAATTCGCTTAAATTTTTTGCTGAGCAATGCCCTGATATGTATATTTGTGCATCAGGTTCTAATATTGGTTTGTTGGGCTCATTTCCTGTTGGCAAAGTGGAGCTATTAGCTCTCTATCCTCTGACGTTTGAAGAATTTCTATTGGCATCGGATCAAAAACCTCTAATAAAAGCTTTTGAACAAATGAATATGAGTAAAATTGCTCATGAGAAGTTGTTTAGTTTGCTCATCGATTATTACTTTGTTGGTGGCATGCCAGAAGCGGTAAGTAGTTGGTTTGAAAATCAAGACACTCTTAACACCAGTCCCAGCATCATAGAACGAATTGATAAAATCACTCAAATCCATGAAGGTTTAATTGCCGGATATGAGAGAGATTTTGGCAAATATTCAGACAAAATATCAGCTCAACATATACAAGCAATCTTCCATAACATACCGGTTCAACTATCTCGAAATATAGATGACTCAGTAAAACGGTTTAAATTTAAAGATGTGATTAAGAAAAAAAGCCGTTATCAAGATTTATCGAGCCCTATTAATTGGTTGGAAAAATGCAAACTGTTGTCTAAATGTCATCCAGTAGACTCCGAACCTAAATCGCCTTTGCCTGCACTGGCAAAAGAAAATATCTTTAAACTATTCTTATTTGATATTGGTTTGCTTGGCCATATGTTGGGTTTAACTTATAAAGAGCATCGAGATCAGAAATATAACTATAAAGGATATATTGCTGAAAATTTTGTTCAAAACGAACTTATTGTGCTGTTTGGTAGCCCGAGTTACTCATGGGAATATGCGCGTAGCGAGATTGAATTTTTAACTAAAAATGATGATGGCAAAATTGTTCCAATTGAAGTGAAAAGTGGAAAACGTACACGCGCTAAATCATTGGCTGTTTATGTTGAGCGGTATCAACCTAAAGTAACGATAAAATTAATCGGCTCAACGGGATCAATAGAAGATAGCAGTGCTTTAGTGTTACCTTTGTATTATGCTTCAAAGATTAGCCAATTAAAGCTAAAATGAATTTATCAGCCGCAGCAGCTTATTAAGATTTTGGATTATGGGAGGTTTGTTTATGCCGATAGCAAAGAAAACCAATAAATTATCACCCGATCAATATCTGGCTGGTGAGCCTTCTAGTGAAGTGAAACATGAATTGGTTGATGGTTATGCTTATGCAATGGCTGGCGCTAGTGCTAATCATGAAAGGATTTCGGTTAATGTGTTGTCAGAATTTAGAAGTCACCTTAAAACATCGTCGTGTGAGCCTTTTGGCTCTGATATGAAAGTCAGGGTGCGCGATAACTTCTATTACCCTGATGTTTTAGTTGATTGTAATTTTGATGAGTCAGAACCGTATTTCACTAAAACACCAGTCATCATTGTTGAAGTGATCTCAAAATCAACTCGTAAAACCGATGAGCAAACTAAACGAATTGAATATATTAATATTACGACTTTGCAAGAGTACGTGATTATTGAGCAAGATTATGTCGATGTGGCTGTATTTAGAAAAAGTGATAACTGGCAACCTACTCATTATTTTTTGGGTGAAGAAGTACAATTTGAATCAATTGATTTAACCTTGTCGGTGGAAGAAATTTATCACCGGGTTCAAAATGAAGATATGAGTCTGTTTATGGAAGGCAAAAAAGCCGAAGGGTAGATTTTCAGCTACAGATCTACCAAGTGGTGACACGATTGGTGACATAGTGTGTTTTTAAGCCCATTTAAAAACAGTTAACATATTGAATATTATGTGTTTTATATTTCCACTACGTAAGCAGATCCAGAATATTGAGTGATTCAGAGCATGGAATCATTTTATTAAAACACAGGACTGATCGCTAATTGAAAGTTGCAAAAACAGAACAAAATTGAATTTGTACAAGTTACTAAAAGTCAAACTGAGTTCTTTGGTTTTCAATTGTTAAACTACTTTCTCAATAGCATACAAGGTAATATTGACACTGCTCCTGAGACTAATGCCGTTGATAAGATAATCCGCTCCAAAAGAACCAAGTGTTAACTAGCCTGTCACGAACGACCATCTGGAGACTTGAGCGCAAAGGTGAGTTTCCAACAAGGATTCCACTTACATCAGGCAGCATCGGTTGGCGGTTGAGTGAGGTTCAGGCTTGGATTAAGAGTGCATAACTTTATTAGTAAAACTAATATTGGTGCAGAAAAGTGTGCTGCTGTTCATGTTTTAAGCGCATAAAAATGTGATTTCAATTTGGATTTAGCATAAAAAATTGCAGATTACCTCCTAAAATAACCATAAGTAGTATAAAGAACTGTTAATTTGTAGGTGTTTATTAAACTTAATGATTGATCGCAGTGTTAAGTTCATCTAAACTATCTATAAATGACAATGTTTATATGACTTGACGGTATGAAATATTTAGAATTACTCAATCGTTTAAAGCAATTAGAGCTGCAAACTCAGACGGCCTTATTCTCCTATAGTCAGGCCAAGGTGCTATTTGCTGACGAAAACGAAAAAACAATGTATACCGCACTTTGCCGACATGCCAAAAATGGTGTGATTAAGAGGGTATGCAAAGGTGTCTGGTTAAACCCTCTAAGCCGTTTCGCTAATAACGATACTAGACTAGAAGAACTAGCTTTGCTTCTGCGTCCTGACCATTACAGCTATGTTTCCATGGAAACAGTATTAAGTCAGGCGAGTATCATCAGTCAGCAAATGTTTGGCTATTTAACAGTAATGACCACAGGTTCAAGTAAAACTATCAAGGCAACTTTTGGTACTCTGGAATTTACTCATACCAAACGTGATTTGATTGAGTTAAGTCGCCATTGCGTTCCTGAAGGACACAAGTTACCTTGGGCGAATATTGATACGGCCTACCGTGATTTAAAGCGCTCTGGCCGTAATGTAAATATGGTTGATATGGATATGTTAAAGCGTTCTTTGGATGCAATATTTACATCCAACAAGGGTAAAGCTGAATGAGTAATTCTAATACAAGTTCAAAATCTAATTTGTTACGTGAAATGGTGAAAACCGCGTGCGCCAGTCAAGAATTGGCTGGTATGGAAACAACGGTTGAAAAAGAGCTGTTGCACTACGATATTATGGCGGCTTTGAGCCAGTCTGGATTATTGGCAAAACTAGTTTTTCAAGGAGGAACTTGCCTACGAATGGCTTATGGCTCCCAGCGCTTAAGTGAGGATTTAGATTTTGTAGGAGGAGTCGATTTCACGCCAGAAGCTTATCAAGATTTAGCTCAAGTCTTGATTGATTACTTTAGGCCTCGCTATGGTTTAGATATCCGAGTTAAAACACCAAAAGATCGAGTCTTTCAAAGGGATAACCTTCAGCAAGAAAAGAAAGTTGATGTGGGGCGTTGGATGGTTTCGATTGAAACTCAGCCACAAGCTAAAGATTTGCCTAACCAAAAAATTAAACTCGAAGTTGCCAATATTCCAAGTTATAGCAGCAGTACCAAAGCAATTAAGCTTAATTATCCGGCATTGCAGTCTGGATTAAGTACGGTATTAGTGAATTGTGAAACTGAAGAAGAGATTTTGGCCGATAAGATAGTGGCTCTTTGTCTGCGGAACTTTATTAAAGCCAGAGACTTATGGGATCTGGTGATGTTGGAACAGCAAGGGCTAGCCATCAATGACGAATGGGCTTTCGCAAAATTTAAGGATTATTTGCCTAACAAGCCTCAAAGTGTTGAGGAGCCACTGCAATGTTTGCAACAAAGATTGATTGAGCTACCAGGCTATTGGGAAAGTGGCGATTTTGAAAATGAAATGCGTCGATTCTTACCCAGAAAAAAAATACAAGAAACCTTTGAACAGGCTAGTTTTATGGCATACTTTACCGATACTATTAATACGTTATTAAACAAAACAATTGCTCGATGGGAAAGCTCATCGACAGCAAGCCACGGGGAAGGCTTTCAGCTATAGCTGAAAATAGCTTATCCTTGTCACACATTGATTAAGTGGTGACATAAAGTAGATAGGAAAATAATTATTAGGCTTAATTAATTGATAAATAATAAGTTAACATTTTCAATCATTAAGTAGAGTCGGAATATCGAGTAAGGTCTTTTTACGCTGGCAGAATAGGTATCGGCTTGCTAAACTAACAATACTTCCAGTATCAGAATTTATGAATTTTTTGAGTGTCATATGAGTCAAGAACCATCTAATAATCTAGCCAGTCTTTTTGTTGTTTCTGCACCATCGGGTGCTGGAAAAACAAGTTTACTCAAAGAAGTTATTAGTGAAATGGGTTCTGTTGAAACCTCAATTTCTCATACGACACGTACGAAAAGAGAAGCTGAAATTGATGGTGTTGATTATCACTTTGTTGATGTTGAAAGCTTTAAAAGCTTGGTTGCATCGGATGCGTTTTATGAACATGCTGAAGTGTTTGGTAATTATTATGGCACTAGTAAATCATCAATAGCGGAGCAATTAGCTCAGGGAATTGATGTGATATTGGAAATAGACTGGCAAGGCGCAAGACAAATCAGAGAACAATTACCTCAAAGCCATTCGGTTTTTATCCTGCCGCCAAGTAAAGAAGAGCTGGAATCTCGACTGAAAGGCCGTGGGCAAGATGATGATGAAACTATTTTAGCTCGCATGAATGCGGCAATTGATGAAATGTCTCACTATAATGAATATGATTATTTAGTGGTTAACGATAATTTTTCTGAAGCTGTCATAGAAATTATCGCAATAATCCGAGCTGAAAGACAAAAATTACTACTACAGCAAAAAAAATACGCTCAATTGTTGTGCAATCTTTTGGAGTAGCGCACAATTTAGGGTAAACTATGCGACCATTTTTGAGCATTGTCTCAAATAATTCAATTTTAAGGCTGAAAATATATGGCAAGAGTAACAGTGGAAGATGCAGTCGATGCAGTTGGCAACCGTTTTGATTTAATTATGTTGGCATCAAAGCGTGCAAGGCAACTCGCTACTGGCGGTAAAGATGCCATGGTCGAGTGGGATAATGATAAACCAACGGTTGTCGCTTTACGCGAAATTGAAAAAGGTTTAGTGACCAAAGCAAACATTGATGCATTAGGTGCTCCACCTGTTGTAGAAATTATCGAAGAAGTAACTGAAGAATAATCGCTTAATTTACTTCCATATAGACTTTTTAGGAGGCTAATGTGTATCTATTTAGTGGTCTTAAAGAGCAGTTACTAAGCTACTTAGACATACAGCAAGTTGAAACCATTCAACAAGCTTATGTCTACGCTCGTGATGCCCATGACGGTCAATTACGATCAAGTGGTGATCCTTATATTACCCATCCTGTTGCCGTTGCTAATATTCTAGCAAGTTTACATTTAGACTCTCAAACCATTATGGCGGCTTTAATGCATGATGTGATTGAAGATTGTGAAGTCACTCGTGAGGATATTACTGAGCGTTTTGGTGAACGCGTTGCTTTGTTGGTTGAAGGTGTTACCAAGTTAACTCAAATCAAATTTGGTTCCAGAGAAGAAGCTCAAGCAGAAAACTTTCGTAAGATGATGATGGCGATGGTTGAAGATTTACGAGTGGTTTTAATTAAGCTTGCGGATCGACTTCATAATATGCGGACTTTAGGTTCTTTAAATACCGAAAAGCGTTCCAGAATCGCCAAAGAAACCATGGAAATTTATGCACCCATTGCCAATCGTTTGGGTATGTTTGCTATGCGAAGAGAGCTAGAAGATTTAGGTTTTGCGGCAAAATATCCAATGCGTTGCCGAGTGATTAATGAGTCTGTCAGGCGAGCAAGTGGTAATCGAAAAGAAATTATTAATAGTATCTCTAATAATATATTGCAGCGACTTAATACAGAAGGTATTGACGTAGAGATCAGTGGAAGAGAAAAATCAGCTTATAGTATTTATCAAAAAATGTTGGCGAAAACCGGCATTTTTAATCAAGTTATGGATGTTTTTGGTTTTAGAGTGGTGGCTGAAAATGAAGATGATTGTTATCGAATTCTTGGACAACTTCATAATTTATATCGTCCGGTTCCGGGGCGTTTTAAAGACTATATCGCGATCCCTAAAACGAATGGTTATCAGTCCCTGCACAGTACATTAAAAGGGCCTCATGGGTTACATATAGAAGTTCAAATCAGAACCACCGAAATGGATCAAATGGCAGATAATGGCGTTGCGGCCCATTGGCTGTATAAAGGCGCTTCAGATGTCAATCGTGCAGAAGTTAAAGCGCGAGAATGGATGAGCAATTTAATGGAATTGCAAAAAAACACCGGCGATTCCATTGAATTTATTGAAAGTGTGAAGGTCGATTTATTTCCTGATGAAGTTTATATTTTTACCCCTAACGGAAAAATTATTGAACTACCAAGTAAAGCGACACCCGTTGATTTTGCCTATGCGATCCATACAGATGTTGGTAATAGTTGTATTGCTTGCAAGGTAGATAATAAAATTGTTTCATTATCTGATCCATTAACTAACGGTCAAACCGTTGAAATTATTACTGCACCAGGAGCAAAACCTAATCCTGGTTGGTTGAGTTTTGTGATTACCAGTAAAGCGCGCAGTAATATTCGTCATTTTATTAAAAATTTACGTCGTGATGATGCGATTAGTTTAGGCAAAAGATTACTTGAAAAATCATTAGGCAATCGTTCTTTAGAATCAATAGATCAAGCGCTATTTGATAAAGTCACCGAGGAAACCCATAAAACAAATTTTGATGACATTTTAGCTGAAATTGGATTAGGCCAAACGGCAAGCGTGATTATTGCTCACAGGTTAGAGCCTAGCGTTGAAAACGTGATAAAAAAACATCAGGACAGTAATCGACCACTAGCTATTCAAGGAACGGAAGGTATGATGATTGAGTATGCCAAATGCTGTCATCCTATTCCTGGTGATTCAATTGTTGGAACAATTAGCAGTGGTGGCGGATTTATATTACATCAACAAGAATGTAAAAATATTGCTAACCATTCCAGTAAACTCGACAAATATGTTCCTGTGCAATGGGGCAAACATGTCGAAGGCGTTTTCACGGTTGATTTTATGGTTGAAGTGGTTAACCGTCATGGAGTGCTTGCTAAAGTAACCAATTTGATTGCTGATGAAGGAGTCAACATTGTTAACATTGATATTAATGCGAATGATGGTGCGACAAATATTATGAGTTTCTTAATAGAAATTAAAGAGCGCTTACAACTAGCCAATTTAATCCGCAAAATTCGTGTTTTTGATTTTGTAATAAAAGTAGCGAGGCATCGTTAGTTTTTAATTTCAACTAGTTATCGACTGTTTTTTTTAATTAAGAGTTCTTATTATGGCAAAAGAAATTATTCAAACTGAAAATGCACCTGCGGCAATCGGTACTTATTCGCAAGCGGTTAAAAGTGGAAACACCGTTTATATTTCAGGACAGATCCCATTAGTTGCAAAAACGATGGAGTTTATTTCTGATAAAATTGAACAACAAATTCATCAAGTTTTTAAGAACCTTTCTGCGATAGCAGAAGCGGCAGGGGGCGATTTAAATCAAATTGCAAAGTTAAATATATTCTTAACGGATTTATCTTGTTTTCCTTTGGTTAACGAAATTATGGCTGAATACATGCAGCCACCTTACCCTGCTAGAGCAGCTGTTGGAGTCACTGAATTACCGAAAGGTGCTTTAGTTGAAATGGATGCTATTTTAGATCTTAATTCATAAAAGTTAATTAGTATTTAAGTTTTAGGATAAAATTTTTTGCATAATTTACGAAACAAAAAAATTATCGAATTACTTAACCGTAGACAAAAAGATATTACGGTTTTTATGGATGAAGTTCATAAACCTCATAACCTTTCTGCAATTGTTAGAACTTGTGATGCGATTGGTATTGGTGAGGTACACGCTGTATATCCTAATCAACATCTGAAAGCATGTCATCGTACATCAATGGGAAGCACTCGCTGGGTCACTACTCATACTCATCAGGATTTATCATCAGGCTTAGGTCAAATGAAAGCTGAAAAAAAACAAATATTAGCCGCCCATTTTTCAGATAAAGCGGTCGATTTTAGAGAGATTGATTACACTAAACCAACGGCAATTTTAGTAGGCTCTGAAAAATATGGTGTGAGTCAACAAGCCGCAGATCTGGCGGATGAACATATTTTAATACCGATGTTAGGTATGGTGCAGTCGTTGAATGTCTCTGTGGCAAGTGCCATTATTTTATATGAAGCACAAAGACAAAGAGAACAAGCCGGTTTTTATCAACAGCGTCAGTTAGATGATGAACTCTGTGAAAAATTACGTTTTGAATGGTTGTATCCAAAGATTAAATTGTTTTGTGAAAAACACGCCATACGTTACCCACTGATTGATGAGCATGGTGAGATACAAGATAAAGAATGGCATGAATTACGTCAATCAATCGCCCCATAGTACAATGCGACTTTTATTAACAATACCGACTATTGATTTAAGATCAAATCGACTTTTTACACAATCTCATATTATCAATTCAGTTAATATCCCAGTGAATGAATTGGAGAATAGTTTGTATGAATTACCGATGAGCTCACAACCGATCCAATTGTTTGGTTTAGATCCTGAAATTCAACAAGCGACAAAATTTTTATTAAGTAAAAACTATCAAGTGAAAGAAAGCCTTATTGCTAACAAACAAAATCTATTAAAATTAGAAGAGATGGAACTAATGACAACAGGAAAATCTACAGATTACCTTTGGCAACCGGCTTCTATTGTAAAACGCTTTATTGATGAAATTACTCAGAAGAATGGTAATAATAAAGGATTAGACATTGCGTGTGGAGCGGGGCGAGACTCTGTTTATTTATCTATCAATGGTTGGTCTATGACCTCTATTGATTATTTACCCAGTGCGTTAAACAAGCTCACTCAATTAGCAAAAAAACATCAGCAAGATATTCAGACAGTACAATTTGATTTAGAGTCAAATAATGCAGAACTATCTCAGTTTATGAAATTAAATACAGCTACAAATCAATCATTCAATGGATTGTTTGGATGTGTGATAGTTGTAAGATATTTGCACAGACCACTATTAAAACAATTAAAAAGTTTAATTGATGTTGGTGGTTATATTGTTTATCAAACATTTATGCAAGGTTGCGAAGTTTTTGGTAGCCCTAAGAACCCACGGTATTTATTAAAACCAGGCGAATTAGCCCGTGAGTTTTCTGATTTTAGTATCGTTATTGATGAAGTCATCACGCTAGATGATGGTCGACCAACAAATTGTTTTATTGCTCAAAGAATTAAATAATAAACACGAACTATTGATTGAAAATGGTATACTCAAATATTGTTAATAATTTAAATTGTGCTAGTGTCTTTAAAACAAGCTCATTTTGTGCAGTTAAAAATAAACCATGTGAATTTTTACATGAAACACAACAATAAAAAAGGAAAATTTCTTGCGGTATTATTTGCTGATATCTCTGGTAGTTCTGCGTTATATAAAACCAAGGGTAATCTTCAAGCTAAAGCTATTATTAGTTCCTTATTGAACGACATACAAAAAACGACACTTCAACACAAAGGCAAGGTTATAAAAACGATTGGTGATGAAGTGATGGTTTGTTTTGACCGAGGAGAAGCTTGCTTAGAAGCCGCTACCGCAATACAAAAGCATTTCGCATCAAATTCATCACAACATTATTTAATGGTGAGTATTGGTATTTCATATGGTGACGTTATTCTCGAACAAGGCGATCTTTTTGGAGAAACCGTTAATGATGCGGCTTATCTAACAAAGCTTGCCAAGGGGAGTCAGATTATATTTTCTGAGTCTTTATTAGAAGAACTAAGTTGCGAGCAAAAAGCTAAAGCAAGAGAGTTTGATTGGGTTACACTAAAAGGTGCTAAAAAAACTTCGCCGATCTTCAGGCTGTATTGGCAAGAAGATGATGAATTGCATAATGAGACCCAATTTTTGTCGACGGATATTGTTTTAGAGCAAATTAATCAACAAATATTAACGCTAAAATCTGATGGCAACGAAATTCTCATTGATCCTAATATGACACCTTTTACCATTGGTAGAAACTCTGATTCATGTCAATTAATTATTGATGACGCATCCGTATCAAGAGAGCATTGCCAAATCACCTATAACCGTGGAAAATTTGTTCTCATTGATCATTCTACTAATGGTTGTTATTTGAAACCGACTGATGGATTAGAGTTTTATTTACGCAGGGAAGAGTTTCCACTTATGGAGGATAGTTGTTTGTCGTTAGGCAACCCTTCTTACAAGTTAACGCATCCTCTTATTTATATTCAGTGCAACAATAAACCAAATTAATAAGGCTACTTCATGAGACGTATAGCATTTTGGTCACCTAAAGGCGGTGTAGGTAAAACAACATTAGCTTTGAATTTTGCTGCATCAGCTTATTATGCGGGTCATAAAGTCATTGTTTGTGATTTAGATCCTCAGCAATCAGCCGTCGATATATTTAATGAAAATCAGTTACCTTTTTCCGTTGTACCTAATATGCCACAAGTGATGCCTAATGTTGATTTTCTTATTTGTGATTATGCGCCCAGTATGGATTTATTACCAACAGAAGAAACCATTATATTACCCATGAGAGCGAGCATTCTTGATTTGAAATCAGTAGGACGCATTACCCGATTATTAAGAAATAAACGTATTATTAAATGCGTGAATGGAATTGATACGCGTCGACAAGACGAAAGAATGATAGGAATGCAATTATATTCAGAAGGTGCTCAATTAATTAAGGATCGTTCGATTTATGTGAGTAGTATGGGAAAAGGTCAAACAGTGTTTCAACAAAAAAGTTACGGCTCAAAAGATGCTCAAGGTGAAATAAATCGATTATTGCATCGGGTTTTAAACCCTAAAGCTTAAATAGAATCACTTTACTTCAAGTAATAAAAAAGGGAAGCAATAGCTTCCCTTTTTTATTGTGAAACAAGTTAAATGTTTCAACTAAGCACCGTTATTTTTTAGCAGGCGCTTTCTTTTTTGCTTTCTTTTTTGCTTTTTTAGGCTTTAAAGCCGCAGCGACTAACTTAGCTTCTAATTTAGCAGCGGCGCCAGCTTGTTTAGCTTGTAAACGAGCAACAGCAACAGCGTCTTTTTTAGCAGCGTTAGCAAGAGATACTTTAACAGCTTGTACAGCTTTTAAAGTAGTGTTTGCCGCTTTTTGAGTTTCTTTAGCTGCTTTGATATTTGCTTTTTGAGCAGTTACTTTATCAGCTGCTTTTGCTTTAACTGATATAGCGGCTTTAATTGCTTTTTTAGTTGCTGCTGTTTTCTTTTTAGCAGCAGCTGCTTTCTTAGAAGCAATTGCTTTAGCTGCAGCATTAACTTTAGAAACAAGAGACTTTAAAGTTGCTTCAGCTTTTTTTACAGCAGCATTAGCTTTGGCAGTTGCCGCAGTAGCTGTTGCAATGACTTTGTCAACGCCGGCTGATTTTTTAGCGGCTATTTTTTTCTTTGGAGCTGCTTTTTTCTTAGGGGCTGATTTTTTGGCTACAAGTTTCTTTGTAGGTGTCCTAGATGTTTTTTTCTTAGTGCCGCCTTTGGCCATGATATTCTCCACTTATGAATGTTATGAGTTCAGTCCGAAGTGTATAACTGAAATAGAAAAAATACAAAATAAAAAGCAGAAATAAGCAAAAAAAGTTAATATATTTTTACATTTTTATGTTTTACGGTATTTTTTATCGATTCAAGGCGATTTTTTTAATTGTTTTAATCTTTATGTTTTAACTTTGTTTGATATAAAACAGCAAATTATTTTTTTCTTTGCTTTTCAATCCATCCTGTAAATGTCTTAGCAACACTATTATTTTCTTTATGTAAATTTGATGAAGAGAACATTCCAGTATTAAATTGTTGGTAACGAGACTTCCAAAGTCTTTTCTTAAATGCTTTATTAAAAGTATCTTCTTTTTCATGAGTAACATGGAATGAAAAAATAGGGTTACTTAGTTTTTTAAATATTTCGGACAAATTATTGGTTATGCTAGTAGGTAATTGAGGTTGCAGAAATATAACCGGTGTTTGTTTGTTTGCATTTTGTAAGTAATCAAGCAACCAATAAGCAGTATTTTGATTTGCAATAATAATATAAGGCATTTTTGATAAGTCTGTTTGTTCAAAAATACTCTTGCACAGGTTGTTAAAATAGACTTGATATTCTTGATGATCTTTAAATGAATTATTTAAGTTAGTATCGTTTAAACCTTTATTTAGTTTTTCTGTGTTATTTGACGTTTCAGGTTTAGAATCATTCTTAGCTGTTTCTTTGTCTTGTTCCGATAAGTTAGACGGTTTTTTGTTTAAATGTATTGGATAATCTTCTTTGGCAATATTTGGTATGAAAACATTCCAACCTAGCCGGGTTAATTGTTTGGATAAAGGGTTAATCAATCTAAAGTGATCAGCATTCTCCCCTTGAGCATGAAGAAGTAAAACATTACCTCTTTCTTTTCTTCCATTTGATAGATTTTTTAATAATAAATGTTTGTGATTGTTAATGTTGAGCCAGATCTGTTCATCGCTACTGGTGCTTTCTGATAGACGTAGATTAGTAACGTTAAATAAGATTAAATCATTTGCTTTAACTTGTTCATTTGTGACTTTTTCTTCAGCATTAATGTCGTTAATAGATCCTAATGTCATGGCTAACAATAAGGTTGTTTTATAGATTGTTTTAAACATTTGATGTTTTATATCCATTATTAAAATAAGTTATATATTTCTTTGAAATTGATAATATCAATGTTGTTAAGTATGGCACAATTTTATTGCCTCTATAGAAGCAATAAAATTAAAGTCATTTAAAAATTAATCATCTATATGATTGAATGTTCGATATAGAGAGAATATTTTTTAACCCTTTTATTGCAAAAGAGACGTTTATACTTATAGTCATTCAATGAAGCCGTTTTTTTGTGTTCAAAATAGGGTCAAGGATTAATATGATATCATCTAATGGTCTGATTCAATGTAATCGACAAACAGAACCGTTAGAACAAACAATTAAAAGAAATCAAGGGAGTGTTTCTAAAAATAATCACTCTAGGTTGACTTCAATGGCGCTGACAGATTTGAATAATGAACAATTAATGTTGAGATACGCAAAAGGTGATGTGCAAGCTTTTGAACTGCTTTATAGTAAACATAAACAAGGGTTGTTTAGATATTGTTATCGTCAATTTTCTAACCGAGCAATTGCAGAAGAGTGTTATCAAGAGATCTGGATGAAAGTGATTAACAGTCGAAAAAATTATCAACCTAAATCTCTTTTTACGACTTTTTTATACCGAATTGCTAAAAACCATATGATTGATGTTTTTAGAAAAGAAAAAAAACAGCAATCAAATTGTGAATATCACGATGAAAATCAATATTTAGCGGAGCAAAAAAATAGTGCGACTGATAATAGCCAAAAAAATGAAGCTATTATTGCATTACGAAAACAAATTGGACTATTACCGTTTGATCAAAAAAACACGCTGCTATTGAAAATTGATGCGGGTTTATCTTTAGAAGAAATTGCGCATATTTCTGACTGTAATAAGGAAACAGTAAAAAGTCGTTTACGATATGCGACAGGGCGACTAAAAAAGCGACTTGACGATACTGTCAAAGTGGATAGTTTATGAAACATGATCAACAAAAAATAGACGATACATTTTCAGAAGATCTATCTTCTTTGGAAGAAATACTCTTTCAGGATGATCATTGTGCGCCTGATGCTGGTTTAGATAAACAGATCCTTGCTGCAGCTCAAAGAGAAATTGAAAAAGATTCTAAAGTGACAGTGTATAAAGTCTCTTGGTGGCAAAAACTTTCATTGCCGTTGACTCTTTTTGCTGGTTTGACCTTTGGTGTTTTGGCAATAAAGTCTGTTTTTCAGGTTCCCATACGGGCGGGAGTGGAGTCACAAGACAATACCATTAACATTAAATTGGTCGACGGTGAAAAGTTCTTGCAACCGAATAAACCAATTTCCAAATTAATACAGAGAAAATTGCCTGAGCTACAAATTCCGCCAGAGTTATCTAAGTTAACGCCTAAACCGGTAAATGTTATGCCGCAGCAAACTTCAGAAATTGCTATGGATATTATTGATACAAAAATAGCCATACAGGCTTTTACATCTTCAAAGGATAAACCGCCAAAGAAAAATCAATGGGCGCGTAAAATCATCAAATTAATGCGAGAAGGGCAAATCAAATCGGCTCGACTAGAGTTAGAGCAATTTAAAGTGGCTTACCCAAATTATCCTATTGAGGAGCAGATAAAGTCTCTTAGCCCAATAAATTAAAGAAAATCTAACCTTTTATTGCTTTAAATCAATACTGCGACAATTTGTCTCTATGCAAATAAGCATTATTTTGCTTGATTCCTATCAATTGTTCCTTATAATTCCACCACAATAAGGAGGGGTATGGATATTTCAATGGCAAAAGGTAAAATTTCTGCTAGTTTTATATCACAAATTCTTTATTCTTAATCCAATTCAAAAAATGACACCTGTTGTTTTATAATAAAAATGGAGATCTCTCAATGGCCATTCGACGCAAGTTGATTGCTGGTATTACTTTATTATTAAGCGTAATGCTTAGTGGTGTGGTACAAGCAACAACTGATATGAATATGCGCCCCGGAGTCACTGAAACTAGTATAGAAGCTTATGAATTACATATGATGGTTGTATGGGTCATGGTTGCTATATCAGTGATAGTTTTCGGCGCAATGTTCTATTCATTTATTTTTCACCGTAAATCTAAACATCCAACACCGGCTACTTTTTCTCATAGCACCAAAATGGAAATTATTTGGACGGCAATTCCTGTTCTCATTTTGATTTACTTAACTATTCCTGCAGTAACACTACTGCTTAAAATGGAAGATGCTTCTGATCCCGAGATGAGTATTCAGGTAACAGGCTCTCAATGGAAATGGCACTATAAGTATCTAGAGCATGATATTGAATTTTTTAGTAACTTAGCGACACCTAAAGATCAATTTGAAGATTTTAATGGTGCTGGTAAGGAAAAAGGTGAAAACTATTTATTAGAAGTTGATAATGAAATGGTTATTCCTATTAACACTAAAGTACGGTTCTTAGTCACCGCTGAAGATGTTATTCACTCTTGGTGGGTTCCTGATCTTGCGGTAAAAAAAGATGCTATTCCAGGTTTTATTAATGATACCTGGACTAATGTACCAACGCCTGGGATCTACCGAGGTCAATGTACCGAACTTTGCGGAAAAGACCATGGTTTTATGCCTATTGTTGTTCGCGCTGTTAGTAAGGCTGATTTTGCTAAATGGGTTGCTGATAAAAATGCCGCACGTCTTGCCGCAGAAAAAGCCGCAGCCGCAGCCGCAGCCGCAAGTTGGGACCTAGATAAATTGATGGCTCTCGGCGAAAAAACCTACTTAAACAAATGTGCCGCTTGTCACCAATCGACAGGTTTAGGTATACCAGGTGCTTTCCCTGCGCTTAAAGATAGTGCTATTGCAAAAGGACCAATCGCTGCTCACATGAGTATTGTTGTTGACGGTTCTACTGGCGGTATGCAAGCTTTTGGTAAGCAAATGACTGATGCTGAATTAGCGGCTGTTATTACTTATGAGCGTAATGCTTGGGGTAACAACACTGGCGATACAGTAACACCCGCTGACATTCAGGCTTTTAAAGCCGGTAACTAATAGGAGACGATCCACATGAGCGATCATCATCCAACCGGCATTACTCGCTGGTTATACACGACCAATCATAAAGACATCGGCTCGATGTACTTATGGTTCTCTTTTATCATGTTCTTAATTGGTGGAGCAATGGCAATGGTTATCCGTGCCGAGCTTTACCAACCAGGACTTCAATTTGTTGAACCTGCATTTTTTAACCAAATGACCACCATGCATGGTTTGATTATGGTTTTTGGTGCGGTTATGCCAAGTATGGTTGGGCTAGCAAACTGGCTTATTCCAATGATGATTGGCGCGCCAGATATGGCACTGCCAAGAATGAATAACTGGAGCTTCTGGATTTTACCATTTGCTTTTACTTTATTATTATCATCATTTTTCATGGAAGGTGGAGCGCCAAACTTTGGTTGGACATTCTACGCACCGCTTTCTACAACGTATGCGCCGCCAAGTACCGATTTCTTTATCTTAGGCGTGCATATGATGGGGATCTCATCAATCATGGGAGCAATCAATGTTATTGTTACTGTGTTTAATATGCGTGCACCAGGTATGACATTAATGAAAATGCCACTATTTGTTTGGACTTGGTTAATTACCGCATTCCTACTTATTATGGTAATGCCAGTATTAGCTGGTACAGTGACTATGATGTTAACCGACCGTCATTTTGGCACATCATTTTTTGATGCGGCTGGTGGTGGGGATCCTGTGATGTTCCAACATATTTTTTGGTTCTTTGGTCATCCAGAAGTTTACATTATGATTTTACCTGCTTTTGGCGTGGTTTCAGAAATTATTCCAGCATTCTCTCGTAAGAAATTGTTTGGTTATTCGTCAATGGTTTATGCAACAGCATCAATTGCTTTGTTGTCTTTCATTGTTTGGGCGCATCATATGTTTGCAGTCGGTATGCCAGTTGCTGGAGAGCTTTTCTTTATGATAGCGACCATGTTAATTGCTGTACCAACAGGTGTTAAAGTGTTTAACTGGGTTGCAACCATGTGGCAAGGTTCAATCACTTTTGAGACGCCAATGTTGTTTTCAATAGCTTTTGTTATCTTATTTACCATTGGTGGGTTCTCAGGAGTCATGCTTGCAATGGCTCCGGTTGATTTCCAATACCATGATACTTATTTTGTTGTCGCCCATTTCCATTATGTATTATTCCCGGGCGCTATTTTTGGCACGACGGCTGCAGTTTATTACTGGTTACCTAAGTGGACAGGAAAAATGTATAACGAAACTAGTGGAAAGATTCATTTCTGGTTATCAATGGTGTTTGTTAATTTAACATTCTTCCCAATGCATTTTAGTGGTTTAGCGGGTATGCCTCGACGTATACCTGACTACAATATGATGTTTGCTGACTTTAACCAGTGGGCAAGTATTGGCGCTTTTGGTTTGGGCTTAACTCAAGTTTATTTTCTTGTTTCTATTATCATTGCAATTCGTAGTGGTAAAAAAGCAGAACAAAAACAATGGGAAGGAGCAACCGGTTTGGAATGGGATGCAATGCCATCACCAGCGCCATACCATACCTTTAGTACACCACCTAAGATTGATTAATTAGGTTATTTATTTTAATGGAGCAAATGCCAGAAAAAGATCATAAAAAGTTGATAATCCGATTGATTGGAATTGTCGCTGGAATGTTCCTCTTTGCATTTGCTCTTGTTCCACTTTATAACGTTTTTTGTGACATAACGGGAATAAATGGTAAAACACGCGGTCAAGCGCTTTATCAAAATGTTGAAATTGATAAAAAGCGAGTCGTAACTGTGGAGTTTTTAACAAGCGTTAACCGAGGTATGCCTTGGGAGTTTCGGCCAATGGTTAAATCCATAGAGGTTTATCCAGGCGAACTGAATGAAGTTAAATTTTATGCAAAAAACCGGTCAAAGTCCGATGTGATAGGGCGTTCAATTCCAAGCGTTTCACCTGGTGAAGCAGCATTGTATTTGAATAAAACAGAATGTTTCTGTTTTGACCAACAGTTTTTAGCGGCAGGGCAAGAAGTTGAAATGCCAATGAAATTTTATCTTGATACTGATTTGCCAGAGGAAATTTCTCGGCTGACCTTGTCTTACCAATTATTTAATATTACTGATTCGGCTAAAGTCGAAGAAGTAGCTAGCCAATAAAGTGTTATTTATTTAGCGTGATAATTCGTTTAATGGAGAATATCAATGAGCACTGAACAACAAGAAAAGTACGAAAATTATTATGTGCCGGAGCAAAGTCCTTGGCCTATTGTCGGCGCGGTAGCTTTATTTTTTATCGCCTATGGTGGTGGTAATTTTATACAACAATCAACAGACACCATTAATACTGGCGATGCGGCTTGGGGTAAATTTGTTTTTATGGCCGCAATGGCTGTTATGATTTTTATGGTTTTCAATTGGTGGAAAGACGTTGTTAAAGAATCAATGGATGGTTTGTATAGCGCGCAAATGGATCGCTCATTTAAGCAAGGTATGCTTTGGTTTATTACTTCTGAGGTGATGTTTTTTGCGGCATTCTTTGGCGCTTTATTGTACGTTAGACAGTTTGTTCTTCCTTGGTTAGGTGGTGAAGGCAATAACTTAAGTACTCATACTTATATTTGGCCAAATTTTATTCCTGAATGGCCATTAACAACCACGCCAGATGGAACAACAACAACGGCAATGGGGGCTTGGGGTTTACCAGCGATTAATACAGCAATCCTTTTGACCAGCTCTTGGACTTTAACTATTGCACATCACGCATTAATTGCAGGCAATCGTAATGCATTGATAAATTACACTTCTCTTACGGCATTGTTAGGGATTATATTTTTAGGCCTTCAAGCGCTTGAGTATCATCATGCTTACGGTGAAATGGGGTTAACTTTAGGCAGTGGCATTTACGGTTCAACCTTCTTTATGTTAACGGGCTTTCATGGCTTTCATGTTACATTAGGAACCATTTTCTTAATTGTTTTATCACTTCGTTGTGCGAAAGGTCATTTTACTGAGAAGCATCACTTTGCTTTTGAAGCAGGCGCTTGGTACTGGCATTTTGTCGATGTGGTTTGGGTGTTCTTATTTATCTTTGTTTACATATTATAATCGATAAGTGTAAGCATTAAATAAGTAAAGTTATAAAAAAACCGAAGCAACTGCTTCGGTTTTTTTATATTAGATTTTATATTTCAAAATATTATGATCCCTGAACCGCCGGCAAACCGTGTGGTTCAATCCAACCTAAAAGTATTCCTGCAATAATAAGAATAAACAGAACAAGTGATAATCCAATTCGCCAACTTAAGCTGTTAACCACTTTCTTTGGTTCTGATTTTCCTTTAGCTAAAAAGTAAAGGCTTCTAAATAAAATGAACAGTATGGCTAACATAGCCAAAACAATGAGAATTTTAATAATCATTAGTCGGTGTTTCCCCTAGGTCGCACGAAAGTAAAATGCTAGAATACGCCTCCTGAAGTTAATATGCTAGTAAGGTTTATTTTGCAGCATTCAATAGATTATAAAATTGGAAAATATCAATTAACCATTAATTTTTGGTTTTTGATTATTTTTTTATTAGTTCAAACAGGCCTAAATGAGTTAGGTTTTTGGCAATTGTCTCGTGCGCAAGAAAAGCAAACAAGAATAGACAAAATTAATCGTCAACAAGTATCAAACTTTTATAGTTTGAAAAATATGACTCAAAAGATGGCCGATGATTTTTTAAAAATAAATCTTAACGTTGAGCTAGCAGAAAGTAGTAATTTGTTGATTGAAAATAAAATTCAAAATAGTCAATTGGGCTATCATGTTTTGAATTTAGTTAAGGAAAAACAAAGTAATAAATTTGTTTTAGTTAATAGAGGCTGGATTACCGCTAAAGCTCATAGGAGTGAATTGCCTCAATTAGATTTGCCTTCAAAAATTTGGAATATTAAAGGGCGACTTTATCCCGTTAACAAAGATATTTTATCCGGCGATGCGGTTTTAGAAGAGCAGAGAACTAGCTTGCGATTACCTGTATTGGACAGCCGAATGTTAACGCTGCTAGAAAAACGTTTTAATTTAGACATAGAACCTTACATTATCCGTTTGGATAAAGATGTTTCAAGTGTTTATGATGTTGATTGGACTTGGGTAAGTATGTCACCTGAAAAGCATTTGGCCTATGCCATTCAGTGGTTTGGACTTGCCTTAGCATTTTTGATAATTAGTTTGTTTGCACTAGTCAAAAAACACTAAAGCTAATTGAATTGAGAGGAAAAATAGTGGATTTTAATGAAAGTAAAAATCAATCACATGCAGAGAATATAAATAAAAACCGTAAGACATTAGTATTATTATTTGTCATGTTTATTATTCCTGTTGCTTTAGCTTACGCGGCTTATTTTGGTAATTGGTTTTCTGGCTCTACAGGCTCGCAAGGCGAGTTAATGCAATCAGATTTAGTCAGTGATATTGAAGACTTCGACATTATTCGCCGTAATGGCAAAAAGATTAGCGGTAAAGAATTTGAAACTCTTTATTGGTGGCTCATTCCTATCCAACCAGAAGTATGTGATCAATTATGTCTTAATTTAAATTTATTTACATTAAATCAAACGTATTTAGGTTTAGGTAAAGAATCATTAAGAATAAACGAACTAGTCGTTCTAGAAAAAATTGAATCTCTAGATTCAGGGATGTTTCCAACGGCGACAAGTCTATTTAGTCATACAGGGCTAAAAGCAATTAAAGATTCTCCAAGCGGTAAAACAATGGATTTACCGGCGAATTATATTTATTTGGTTGACCCTTTAGGTAACATATTTATGCGCTACCCATTAATCAAAGATAAAAAAGATGCGCCAGTTTTGAGTACAAAATTGAGAAAAGATATTTTACATTTGTTTAAATATTCTCGTTTAGGATAAAGATTGTTTAAAATAAAAAGTTTGAAAGTATAGTATTAAAAATCATTAGTGAAGAGCAGATTAGAAAGTCGAGTAAAGAATGAATAGAAACAGAATAAAAAAAATAGCTATGATAGCAACAGCATTTGCATTTATTGTTGTGTTATTAGGTGCTTTTACGCGATTATCTAACGCTGGTTTAGGCTGTCCCGATTGGCCGGGTTGTTATGGCTTTTCACATATCCCTACAGAAAATCATGACATTGCTAAAGCAAATCAAGCATTTCCTGAACAACCTTATGAATTCAGTAAAGCATGGCCAGAAATGGTACATCGTTACTTTGCTGGTACATTAGGTCTAATGGTTCTTGCTTTAGCTCTGTTAAGTTTAAAAGTTGAAAACAAACCTGCAAGATTTCATTCGTTTGCTTTATTGATATTAGTGACGTTTCAAGCGGCATTAGGGATGTGGACGGTGACCATGAAGCTGCACCCAGGAATTGTAATGTCGCATTTGATAGGCGGTTTTACCACGTTTGTTTTGTTGGCCTCACTGAGCTTACGTTATAGCACGAATTTTTCTTCAGTAATTAATGCTAAATACCAGTTAAAATTTAAAACGATAGTAATATTCTCGACCGTGGTTGTGGCGCTACAAATTATTTTAGGCGCATGGACTTCTGCTAACTATGCCGCAACAATTTGTTATGAATTACCAATTTGCCAAGGCGATTGGTTTAATGACAGTAATTTTGTAAAAGGTTTTACTTTGTGGGGTCATAACGCAGAAAATTATGAATATGGTATTTTAGATGCTGGGGGAAGAATTGCAATTCATGCGAGTCATCGACTAGGTGCTTTATTAGTAATTTTAACTTTAAGCTTATTAAGTTTTCGATTATTACGTCAGCAGGGCTGTTCACTATTGAAAAAAAATGGTTTTGTCATTGCAGGTTTATTAGCGCTGCAAGTGTTGCTCGGTGTATTAAATATTACATTACAATTGCCATTATTTAATGCTGTTGCACACAATGGTGTTGGAGCATTATTGTTATTAGTGATGGTTTTATTAATAACACAGATTTTTTCTTCGGCCAAAAATTCTAATAAAGAAGAGTTATTGAATAAGGTAAAGTCAACGCAAGTTGAAGCCATTGAAAAGGGCGCAAATAATGACTAATCAAGCAGGGCAATCAAAAGCATCTTTCACTGATTATTTAGAACTGACTAAACCTAAAGTTGTCTTACTGATTTTAATCACAGCCGTGGTTGGAATGTTTATGGCGACTCCTGGAATGGTACCATGGAATATTTTAATTATTGCAACTGTTGGAATCGGATTTGCTTCGGCTGGTGCTGCGGTTGTGAATCATATTGTTGATCAAAAAATTGATACCATGATGGCAAGAACCTCAAAAAGACCGATTGCTGTTGGCAAAATAAGTGATCGTAATGCGATTATTTTTGCAGCGTTTTTATCGGTAACATCAATGTTGTTGCTTTACTTTTATATCAATACTTTAACAACCATTTTAACTTTTTTTGGTTTGGTTGGTTATGCTTTTGTTTATACCATGTATTTAAAAAGAGCAACACCTCAAAACATTGTCATTGGAGGATTAAGTGGCGCTATTCCTCCGCTGTTAGGTTGGACCGCTGTTGACGGTTATTCGGGAAATATACACCCACATGCTTTGTTGCTGGTGCTGATTGTGTTCGTATGGACACCCCCACATTTTTGGGCGCTTGCTATTTTTAGGCGTGATGAATATGCTAAAGCGAACATTCCTATGCTACCCGTCACTCACGGCATTGATTTTACTAAAACAAACATTATTCTATACACCATATTATTAATTTTTTCCGGTCTACTGCCTTACCTAACTCATATGTCTGGTTTGCTTTACTTAATTATTTCCAGTGTGCTAGGTTTAATCTTTTTAGTTTATACCATACGATTAAAACTTAGCGATGATAGAAAAATAGCGATGGATACATTTAAGTATTCGATTAATTATTTGTTATTAATGTTTATTGCATTATTAGTCGATCATTATTATCGATTTTAATCAGGTGGTTTAAAAAAATGAAAAAGAACATGCCTTATATACTGATTGTTTTATCATTAATTATTGGCTTTTTTATTAAAGACTATTTTGATGTTTCGAAAACGGACAATACAGAAAAATTAAATAATAATTCGAATATCATTACTCAACAATTTGAAACATTACTTATTTATCCTAAAAAAAATAAGTTACCAGCATTTCAATTAATTGACCAATTCAATCAAAAATTTATCAATGAAAACTTGGAAGGTCGCTGGAATTTTATATTCTCTGGTTATACAAATTGTCCTGATGTTTGTCCTGTTACCTTATCAAAGATGGCAGAACTTTATAAATTACTTAGTGCCGAGACAAAAAATAAAGTGCAGTTTATATTTTTATCCGTTGACCCTGCTAGAGATACCCCAGAACACCTAAAAGATTATGTTGGTTATTTTAACCAAAATTTTATTGGTGTTAGCGGTGAAAAATCACAAATAGATCCATTAATTAAAAGTTTAGGTGGTATTTATTCTATTAATCAAAGTGAAGGAGAGTTTTATACTGTTGATCATTCTTCTCGCATTTTTATAGTTGGCCCTCAAGCAAGACGTTATGGATTATTAGATAGTCAAATTATTAATAAAAATGATAAAGAACCATTAATAAACGATATTAACAAGTTAATTAACAATGATTAAAAAATCATAAAACCTGAGTGCTTTCTGGTGAATTTTAATTTATTTCCTAAAAGTTTTTTTGGTAGAAATACCTTAGTGATTGCAATTTTGTTAATCATTAGTCAATTTATTTCATTTGTGACCGTCCAGCATTTTGTTGTCGATCAGAAAAATAGAATTATCATGTATCTAGTGGCTAATCAAATAAAATTACAGTTTCTTGGTAGCACTCCCAACATCCCTCGAAATGTATCTGTTGGCATTAGTAAAACAACCGAAATGGAATTATATCTTGTCAATGGAAGAGCCATACCAAAAGGTTTACAACGGTCAAAAAAACATGATGCATTTACTCAATCATCCGAACAATTTTTGGGTAAAGGCACCATTGTAAATATTGAAGTTTCTGATCGAGTTTATGTTTGGGTTAATAAAGCCTCACATCCCGACTATTGGATTAGAATGCCTATTGCTGAATACGATGGAAGAGCGCCAATTTCTTTATTAATATTTTCAAGCATGTTACTTTTTTTGAGCTTGTTAGGAGGCTGGATTTTAGTCGGACAGTTACATCGACCATTAAAACATTTAGCGCGTGCAGCAAGAGAAGTTGGTCGTGGAGATTACCCTATAAAATTAAAAGAAACGGGTCCCCAAGAGTTGGTTGAAGTAACATCAGCGTTTAATCAAATGTCTGCCGATGTTCATAAACTCGAAGAAGAAAGATCTTTATTGCTAGCGGGAATTTCTCATGACTTGCGAACACCGATTACTCGTTTACGGTTGTCATTAGAATTTTTGTCAGAGCAAGATGAAGATATTAAACAAGGATTAATTGACGATACTCAAGACATGGACGATATTATTGACCAGTTTATTGGGTATGTTCGTTATGGTAATGAAGAAAAAATACAGCAAGGCAATATTTTAGAACTGATCCAACTGGTTGTAGAAAATTCAAGAAAAGTACATGCAGGTATCGAAACAGATTTTAATGAAGAACAATTTAGAAAAGTTGATTTAATTAAGTTTAAACCTTTAGCGATGAAAAGATTGGTCAGTAATTTAATTGAAAATGCCTTTCGATACGGTAAAGCACCAGTACTCGTTTCCTGTAGTATCACAGATAAAGTTTTTAAATTGTCAGTACACGATCGCGGTGATGGAATAAAAGATATAGATAAAGCAAGATTATTCCAACCCTTTACTCGTGGTGACCAATCACGAGGCGGAAAAGGTTCGGGTCTTGGTTTAGCCATTGTGCAACGGATTGCAGAAATGCATCAAGGTGATATTCAACTCAATAATCATCCTGATGGCGGCTTTGAAGCCAGTTTTATTATGCCTATAGTTTGAAGGTTGTTTAGCCAGATCTATTTTTTTGTAAAGCTCTTTATAGCTATTTTCACTCCCCATCAGGTACAAAAACGTAACCAATTCCCCAGACGGTTTGTAAATATCTAGGCTTAGCTGGGTCGACTTCAATCATTCTGCGTAAGCGAGAAACTTGAACATCTATACTTCTTTCTAGGGCACTGTAATCCCGGCCTCTAGCAAGATTCATTAATTTATCGCGTGAAAGAGGTTTTCTTGGGTTGGTGATTAATGATTTTAGTACAGCAAATTCACCACTGGTTAATGGCATTGGTTGACTGTTTTTTGCCATTTCTCTTGTGGCTAAATTTAAACTAAACTCACCAAACTTAACCACTTCTACTTGTTCACTTGGAGCGCCGGGTAGTTCCACGGGGTTTCGTCTTAAAATGGCTTTGACTCGAGCAAGGAGTTCTTTCGGATTAAAAGGTTTGGCCAGATAGTCGTCAGCACCTAGGTCTAGGCCGATGATACGATCGTCGTCATCACCCTTAGCCGTTAACATGATAATTGGAATTTGGTTATTGTTAAGGCGTAAGCGTTTACAAATTGATAAGCCGTCTTCGCCGGGTAGCATTAAATCTAGGATCATTAAATGATAATTTTCTCTTTCAAGAAAACGATCCATTTGTGTTGAGTCAGCGGCAGCTTTTACTAAATAACCATTTTCTTTAAAAAAACGCTCTAACAAGCTTCGTAAACGAAGGTCATCATCAACGACTAAAATCTTCCTAGTTTCTTCACTCATTTCCAATTTCTCCCAAATATTTATGATTGAAATATATCACTAATTAAGCAATTGTCCTCTAATCAGCAGTGAAATAGCAAAGCAATTGTGTCAATCAATTGTTACAGGGTATATCTAAATATATTTCCCCGTTGGTTACGAGAAATGCTGGCTACTCTTATCCCGAGTTGAGGTTAAATAACTTAATTATTCGTGATGTGAAACATTCATATTAAGAAGCGATCGGTATATAATCTCGCCAAATAGTTACGCTTCAATTTTTTAAGAACTATTTAATCTTTTCAAAATGCATCTTAATTAGGAATTATTAATGCTCAAAATATATCAACAAATTGCCAAGGAACTTTCGGTTAATGAAAAACAAGTATTGGCGGCTGTACAACTTTTAGATGACGGTGCGAGTGTGCCTTTTATTTCAAGATATAGAAAGGAAGTCACAGGCGGGCTTGATGATACGCAAATGCGTGATCTTGAAGAAAGACTTGGTTATTTACGTGAATTAGAAGAGCGTCGGGCGGTTATTTTAAAGAGCATTGACGAGCAGCAAAAACTCACGCCAGAATTAAAACATGATATTTTAAATGCGGAGACTAAAAGTATTTTAGAAGATTTGTATTTACCCTACAAACCTAAAAGAAGAACCAAAGCACAAATTGCTCGAGAAGCCGGTTTACAGCCTTTGGCTACGAGTTTGCTAAGCGATCCAACTCAAGATCCTGAAAACAAAGCTTTAAAATTTCTTAATCAGGAAGCTAACATTGTTACAACTAAAGACGCGCTCGATGGTGCAAAACAAATCTTAATGGAGGAGTTTGCAGAGAATGCGGTGTTATTGTCTGAGTTAAGGTTGTACTTACAAGAAAATAGTTATTTGCGATCTATCGTTATTAAAGGGCAAGAAACTACAGGGCAAAAATTTACTGATTATTTTGAGTTTTCAGAAAAATTTAGCAAAATCCCTTCGCATCGCGCATTAGCGTTATTTAGAGGTAGAAATGAGGGTGTATTAAATATTGAATTAGTGGTTGATGAAAAATGTTTAAAAGATGAAAAAGCAAACAATTATGCTCAATACTTAATTGCAAAGCATGCGAATATAAAACAACAAGGACGAGGCGCTGATGACTGGTTACAAACTGTTGTGTTATGGGCTTGGCGAGTCAAACTACACAATTTCTTTGAAACCGAATTGTTAACCCAGTTACGTGAAAAATCTGAAACTAAAGCGATTGATGTTTTTGCCAATAATATGAGAGATCTTTTAATGGCGGCACCAGCAGGCGATTTTGTTACTATGGGTCTTGATCCTGGATTAAGAACCGGGACTAAAGTTGTGATAGTTGATGGCACCGGTAAACTGTTAACGCAGTTGACCATTTTTCCACATGCACCACAAAAGCAGTGGGATCAATCGATTAAAAAACTGGCAGAACTTTGTAAAGAATATAAGGTAAAACTGATTAGTATTGGTAATGGAACCGCATCCAGAGAGACCGACCAATTAGTTTTGGAACTTGAAAAGCTTCATAAAGATTTATCACTACGTCGGATTGTGGTGAGCGAGGCGGGGGCATCTGTTTATTCTGCTTCACGTTTGGCGGCGGAAGAATTTCCTGATCTTGATGTGACTTATCGAGGTTCGGTTTCTATCGCAAGACGATTACAAGATCCGCTTGCTGAATTAGTAAAAATTGAACCTAAAGCAATCGGTGTTGGGCAATACCAGCACGATGTTAGCCAAAGTCAGCTAAGTAAGAGTTTAGGTGGCGTTGTTGAAGATTGTGTTAATGCAGTAGGTGTTGATCTAAATACCGCCTCAGCGCCCTTGTTGGCGCATGTATCAGGGCTTAATAAAACCTTAGCGAACAATATTATTAATTATCGTGAAAGTCATGGACGTTTCGTTAATCGTCAACAGTTAACGCAAGTTGAACGTTTAGGTCCTAAGGCTTTTGAACAAGCGGCAGGTTTTTTAAGAATTACTGATGGCGATAATGCTCTTGACCGTTCAGGTGTTCATCCAGAAACTTACCCCATTGTTGAAAAAATGTTAGCTAAAATTACTGGTGGTATTGGCAGCCTTATGGGGCAAGCGGATTGCTTAAAAGAGTTTAATGCTAAAGACTATGTTTCTGAACAATTTGGTTTGCCAACCATTAATGATATTTTAAAAGAACTTGAAAAACCTGGCAGAGATCCTCGTGGAGAATTTAAAACAGCCAAGTTTAAACAAGGCGTAGAAACAATCAATGATTTAAAAGAAAATATGGCACTGGAAGGTGTAATAACAAACGTCACTGATTTTGGTGCATTTGTTGATATCGGTGTTCATCAAGATGGCCTGGTACATATTTCATTAATCAGTCAAAAATTTATTTCTAATCCTCGTGAAGTGGTTAAAACTGGTGATATTGTTAAAGTACATGTTGTGTCTGTGGAAGCTAAAAGAAAACGAATTAGTTTGTCAATGGTCGGACCTCAACAAGAAAAAGTAAGCAATAAAGAAAAGCCGATGCAAAAATCTTATGTCAATAAAAACAAATCGCAACACCAGCCGAAAAATAAGAAACCGATTAATTCAGCTTTTGGAACGGCTTTGGCTGATGCGTTTAAAAATAAAAATTAAACGTAAGTCATTGATCTTTGCAATTTGAGATAAAAGTTCATCTAATTTTGTAAAAAAATGTTGCAACTGTTATATCAGTTTGCTATAACTATGACCGCTAGCGAATAATAGAAGCCCGATATAACGGGACCTGCAGACTGGAAAACTTTATAAGCCTCTTTATTGAGGCTTTTTTATGTCTTCAAATTAACTTATCTGATTACCCAAACTAAGATTGATTAGCGAGTAATTAGCTTTTGTACTGTTTGTTGAACGCCTACTTTGAAAAGGGTTGGGGACTGCGTTTAAAAAGATAAAATTAGCTAATTTTGGTTATCTGGAATGTTGACTTCATTGTTGGCTTATTTTTTTGTGGGCTTTCTGGTAGTCTTTGTTCATACATATTATTTATTAATGGTCTGGTTATGTTTAATTCGCGCGGTTTTAATTTTTTTATGGCATTTGTTTGTTATCAACTTTTGATAACCGCTTTATATTTTCAGTATGTCGATGGTATGGAGCCTTGTCCATTATGCATTTTTCAACGGGTTGCCGTTTTTGCTTTAGCTCTTTGGTTTTTTGTACAGGCTTTGCACCAACCATTAATGGCAAGTCGGTGGAATATTTTGTATAACCTAGGAGGGTTAATAACAGTCTTAATTGGTGGCGGTATATCGACACGTCACGCTTATTTGCAAAGTTTACCTGCTAATGAAGTACCATCATGTGGACCGTCGTTGGACTATTTAATGGATATTTTGCCTTTTACTGAACTGCTTAATGTTGTGTTAAAAGGCTCTGGAGAGTGCGCTAAGGTTAGTTGGGATTTTATGGGAATAACCATGCCTGCATGGTTGCTTTTATTTTTTATTGGCTGCGCTGGAATATTTGTTTGGCGTTTGTATCGACAATTTAAACCGAGCAATAAAGTTTTTTAAATCAGGTTTAACGTGATTTAATTTTATTCGCTTTGAAATGATTTTTTATAATGGCATTTCAATTTGTTCGTCATGAGGATTTTCAGGGTCGTCGAGGTTGACCAAAGGAAGTCTAATAGTAAATCGACACCCCTTATCAAGTTGTGATTCAACGGAAAGTTTTCCATTTAATTGTTCACAAATAATAAAATAGGAAACTGATAGCCCAAGTCCTGTACCTGATTTTTCATCTTTGGTGGTAAAAAATGGTTCAAAAGCTCTTTTTCGTACACTTTCACTCATTCCTGGGCCATTATCAATCACTTCAATAACTGCTGTTTTACCTTCTCTTCGTATGATTAATTCAATTAATGGCGGTTGGCCATCAACGGTTTTGTTTGCAAGGGCTTGAGCTGCATTAATTAGTAGGTTGAGAAAAACTTGTTCTAATTGATTTTTTTGTGCGATAACTTGACCAATGTTAGGTGAGTAGGTTTTTCTAATTTGAATTTGCCTAAAATCGAATTGCTTTTTTTGATTATAATCTTTTGCCGATAATCTAACAGCAGCATCCAATACTTCAACAAGATTAACTTGACTGGCTTGATGGCTGATGGGTTTTGCAAAACTCAGCATATCACCAACAATTCCAGCGGCACGATTGCCGGATGCTAAAATGCCATCAAGAAAGACATCAATACTTTGCTCTTGAATATAGGATTCTATTTGCTCTATTTCGAGATCGTGTTGTGCCGCTATTATGTGGTTTCTTGCAAGTTCAGAACTCAGTCGTCGTTTGATATTTTGAGTGCTTTGCATAATGGCACCCAAAGGGTTATTAATTTCATGTGCCATGCCTGCGGCAAGCCCGCCTAAAGATAACATTTTTTCGGTTTGCACTAAGGTCTCATCTATTTTGACTTTTTCGGTGACATCATCAATTCGTATAACTTCCCCTTGATCATCAGGCAATTCAGCAAAAATAGTATAGATCATAACTTCTAAAGTCCTTTTAGATAAATTGATCTCTTGTTCAAATTGAAAGGTTAATGTTTGAGTTAATAAGTCCTGATCTTTTCTTGCGACTTTTATTTTTTGATCAAGAATGGGGTACAGGTCTGAAAGATTTTCACCAATGGCTGCAGATGCGGCTACATCAACAATATTTTCTGCTTCTTTATTCCATTGAAGAACAATGTTATTTTTATCAAGTGCAATGATGGCGGAAGGCATTGAGTTAATTAGTTTTGCAAGATAATCTTGTATTGCATCAAACTGCTGTTCAGCAATTTTTCTACCATGTTTTTGTTTTTTAATTTCGCTTGAATGTTCTGCGATTCGTATCTCGAGCAAATTACGCGTTTTTTCTAGCGCTTCATGAGACTGATGAAGCTCTTTTTCAGCTTCACGGCGATGTGATATATCTGAAATAAATTCAATGTAATGGGGGGTTTCTAACCATCCCGCCATCCTTGCTCTGCTTTCTACGGGAATTTTATCACCATTATTTTTTCTAAAAATGGTTTCATAATAAATATCTTTGCCATCAATCAATGCTTTAATAATTTCGGGATTACGATGTAAATGGCAATCAACATCAAGATCTAATGTCGACATGGTTAAGAGTTCCGCTTTGTTATAACCTAAAATATCGCAAGCCCGCTGGTTCACTTCTTTGATTAACCCATTAGGGGTACTTAAAATAACCATATCAACGGCTTGATCCATTAACAGCAAAAAATCTAATTTGGTTTCAGTCCATCGATTAGCTTGTTGAGTTTCCCAACGTAATAGATAAAAAGCAGGATAGGCGATTAAAGCGAGCGTCATGCAGGCGACGCCAAGCTCTAGAAATGCTTCATTCCAGTTAATGTTTCCATCTAACCAAAAATTAATACTAAGAGCACTTGCGACAGGCAACAAAGCCGAAATGATTATAAGGCTTGCCGTTAGCCCGCGCATTGACCAATGCAATGCAAAAGGCTTATTAGGTTTATTGTTTTGAAAGTCAAAATTCATGTCGTTGTTAAACATATCATAACCGAGCTGTGATGTGGGCTAATTATGAATAAGAATGGCTAAGGATTATATCTATTTGTCTAATTAATCCTCTATTAATTAGGTTAAATAGACCTTTTTATTAAAATTGATAATATTTAGATAAAATTTAAGTTTGCTCTGTCTACAGAATATGGTAAAAATAACATTGAGGGAATGCTGTTATCATTAATAAGAGATAAGTTGTTTTATGCTTGAAAGTCAAATTGAAGAAAAACAAGAAAGCCAATGTAAAAATACGGCTGTTGAAAACTGGTTAGCAGAACGCAGTCAAGTGATTGTGCAGTTTTGCAAATTGTCGGGTTACCGCAATCAAACCATTTTGCCAGAAAGTACTCAAATCAATTTATTTTGTGATTTATTAATTGATTATGTTTCTGCAGGGCATTTTGAAGTTTATGAACAAATTGTTCAAAACTGCGATATAAATGGTGCGGCGAGCATTCAATTATTAAATGAGCTTTATCCTGGAATTTCAAAAACAACAGATATTGTTGTCGATTTTAACGAAAAATATTCGAATAAATTTAACTCAGGTAGTGAGTTAATGTCTGGCTTTGATAATGATTTGTCGTTATTGGGAGAGGCGATTGCAAAACGAGTTGATCTAGAAGATGATTTAATTGATACGCTTAAAACAAAACATTAATTTTTAATATTAAATTAGAATAAATGTTTTGAACAGACTATATTTAAATTGTAGATAAGTCATTTAATTAAAACAGAAGGTAATTCTAATGATAAGAGTCATCATTGAAAGAAAGATCGATGAAAGTTGTTTAGATGAATACTTAGAAATGGCTCGCAATGCTCGTAAACAAGCCAACATGGTGAGTGGTTTTATTGCCGGCGAGTTATTACAAGAAAAAAACAATCCTCACCATGCCATTATTATTTCGAGTTGGGAAGATAATCAGTCTTGGATTGACTGGTCGGTGTCGGAACAACGCCAAAAAGTTTTAAGCGACATGCGCCCGCTGTTACAAACCGATGAAAAAGTGACCATCCTCGAAAATAGTCACTTTTAATAAGGCACTTTTACAAGCTTATTAAATACTCACTTAAGCTTTCTTCTTTTTAACATAAAGCACTAGGTTATGATCAATTAAATCGTAACCATGTTTATTAGCTATTTTGTGTTGTAGTGCTTCAATTTCTTTGTTTACAAATTCTATCACTTCGTTGCTATCCACACAGACCATATGATCATGGTGATGCTCACTGGTCAGTTCAAATATTGCATGACCTTCTTCAAAGTTATGACGTGAGACCAATCCAGCCGATTCAAATTGAGTTAAAACTCTATAAACGGTGGCTAAACCAACATCTTCACCAGAGGATAACAATAGTTTATAGACATCTTCCGCGCTTAAATGACGTTCTTTAGAGCTTTCGAGTAGGTTGAGGATTTTGAGTCGAGGCAGTGTGACTTTTAATCCTGCATTTTTTAGTTGTTCGTTGCTCAAGGAAATCTCCTAGAAAATAATCACCTGATAATGGAATTATTTTAAAGTAAAATGGACAAATAAGAGGGCATTATAAACTTTTTTTACCCTGTTTTGCATAAATTCATATAGAATAGCGGCGTAATAGTCTTTCTTGTTCTAATATTGCTCGTGGTTTGGATTCTATTGACATGAAGACTATAAATAAAATTAGAAATTAAAGGTGTTTTATGATTAAGCAGTTATTGCTAGCTTCCATTCTTTTGTTGTCTTCTTGTGTTTATACCATTGATATTCAGCAAGGAAATATTCTTGAACAAAAAGACATTGATAAATTACGCCCAGAGTTAACTAAAAATCAAGTGGCATTTGTTTTGGGTAATTCAGTTATTAGTGACAGTTTTTCGGACGATAAATGGATTTATTTGTTTACTTATAAAAGTGAAGTTAAATCAAAAAATAAAGTTCAAAAACTCATTTTGTATTTTGAAAAAGATAAACTAATCTCTGCAGAAGGGGATTTCAATATCCCAAAAGATTTACAAACGTCTAAAGACTTGTAAAATTAAACGATCTCTGAAGTTATTAAAGGCTATTATTTTTTATCGTTTAGGTGTAATTCTTTATACGCTTTGGTTACTTTAGTGCGAGTTTCTTCGTTAGTGTGATGGTGTTGATGAATGCAGTTGACCGCTTGACTGGATAAATTTATTTTTCGATTATACAAACGACAGTGCTTACACATTAACATGTGTAGCTTCATCTTAAACCATTTTAGTCCCGTTATGGGTTGATCGATATTTTCAGAAGCTTGTTCAGCCATTTGCTTACAATTAGGCAACATTAGCATTTTCCTGTTAATTTAAAGTGATCAATGACCTGTAGTACTTTATCTCTTCCGCGGTGTAATAGAACTCGTACATTAGAAGGACTAACACTAAGAATGTTACAAATTTCATCCATAGAAAGGCCTGAACAATCTCTTAACCTCAATGCGGTTAACTGATTTTCAGGAAGTTTTAACAGGTTTTTATCAATACAATTTTTTAGCTCTTCAGCGTCTAGTATTTCTTCTGGGCTATCGATATGCCATTGTTGGCTTGGGTTTTTCCAATGTGAATTTTCAGTGAATCGAGGATCTGTTGCCCAAGTATCTTGAATTCCTTCTAAAGAGACCGAGCGCTTTTCTTTACGCAGGCGAGTTTTTGCTTCGTTAGCAACAATTCGAATTAACCAGCTCTTTAATGATGAGCGACCTTCAAATTTTGGTAAAGCTTTGAGCGCAGATAACCAAGCTTCTTGAACAATTTCTTCGGCAATACTTGATCCAGCAATAGAATAAGCAACGGCTTGCATTGGACTGTAATATTGACTAAAAACCTGTTCAAAAAGACTGTTATTACCTGCGAGTAATTGTTGAATAATTTCAGCTTCTGTTAATGTTGGATCAATCGCCATTGGCTTTCCGTTTAAGTGGGGAGCTATTAATAATGTATAAAGTGTATCACGGAAAAATAATTTGGCGTTTTTAGCTCAAATATATAGTGTGTATTTTTGGTAACAAGTTATGTGATTGGTTTAAGCTTAATTATTCAACTAATTTTTCCTCTGGAATGGCCCATTTTTCTCCGTATCCAGCAGAACTTTCAGAGTAGATATATTGATCGTTTTGGCTAAATTCAACCGCATAAATAATTGCACCACTGGGTTTCCATTGATCTCTGGTTCGAGCTTTCCATTGTGATATTTTTTGACCGGTTTTTACATCCCACAGGCTAATCGATTTACCTGGCGAGCCGGTGACAAGTAATTGATCATTGTGTGAAAAGCTTGCTGAAACTATCACATATTCTCTTTTTTTAAGTTTCAAACGGCTGATTTCTTGACCGGTTGTTAAATCCCAAATAATCGCGTTGCCTAAAGTTCCTGCGCTAAATGCTTGTAAACCACTCGCGCTAAAGCGAAGTTTAGTTACTCGTGTAGTATGTTCAAAAAGACGTTTGGGTTTTCCCGTTTTAGTGTTCCACATGATGGCTCGGTAGTCTGCTCCACCGGTGAAAGCCCATAATCCATTAGCTGAAATATCAACACTGGCGACGGCTTCTTGGCGATGCCCGGTAAATTCAAGTCGTCTTCCTGTGTTCATATCAATATGAATTGCTCGGCCGTCAGCTAAACCCAATAAAACATAACGGCCTTTATTTGATATGGCAACGGCTCGAATATCGGCAGGCGCTTTCCAGTAACCGTATGATTTTCCACTGTTAGTATTCCAAATACTAAAGTTGCGTTTATCGGCTGTAATCGCACGACTATTATCGGCGGAAATATTGGTTGAGAGGATCGTATTTTTAGCATCGCTGCTATGTTTCCAGCTAAATAATAGTTGGTTGTTGGCTAAGTCCCAATAACCAACGGAATGGTTAACGGATGAAATAATGGCAAATTTAGCATCCCTAGAAATCACCGCATCTAACGTTCCAACGGCAGAATGTTGAGATTCTTGTAAAGCCGGTTCTTCCATACCACATGCGTAAAGCGTTAAGAAAAATAGGGGAAAGAACTTGGTTATTAATACGCGATTAATCGGCATAAAGTGATCCAGTGCAAAATTACAAATATTTATAGATTAAAAGGTTTTTTTTTAACACTTTAAAGTATAGACTGATTGATTAATTTAGGGGCAGATAATGCGCTATTTAGGCCATTACCTTCCCTTATTTAAGTTAATTAATAAAATAATATAACTAAAGGGGGTTATTGTGCGACATTTAATTTTTAAAAACTCTGTGATAATTGTAGCCGCAGTGGGCTTCTTGTCTGCTTGTCAGCCTGATTCTACAACAACGGGACAACAAGCCGTTAAAACAGAAGCGGTAAAAGAGCAAGATAAAATGGGATATGCTTTAGGGGCTAAAATGGCCGGGTTTATTCGAACCGATATTAGTAATGACGCTTTTAATATTAATAATGCTTCTGTTGCTCAAGGTTTTTCAGATGAACTAAATAACAACTCTCAAATGACAGCAGAAGAAATTACTAAAGAATTTGCAGCGTTCCAACAAAAAATGCAAGCTTATCAGCAACAAAAAGCAGCTGTTGCACGTGAAAAGCAAGTTGGAGAAGACAAAGATTTAATTGCTAAGGGTGATGCTTTTATTGCTGAAAATGCTAAAAAGGAAGGTGTGATTACAACTAAATCGGGTCTTCAATATAAAGTATTAACGGCCGCTAAAAAAAGTGGCGTAAAAGCGAAGCTTACTGATACGGTGAAAGTTCATTACACTGGTTCGTTAATTGATGGTACGGTATTTGATAGTTCTGTTGAACGAGATCCCTTACTCATTCCAGTTAACAGAGTTATTCCTGGTTGGACTGAAGGTTTGCAGTTAATGGATATTGGTAGTAAATATCAATTTGTTATTCCTTGGAAATTAGCTTACGGCGAACAAGGTCGCCCAGGTTCAATTCCAAGACATGCTGTTTTATTGTTTGATGTTGAGTTAATTGCTATTAATCCTGAGCAAGAAAAGAAATAAACTCATTTCTTTTTCTTCAATATAAAAAGAGCCCGATTAA
>Ga0256845_1000474_pt1 | contig 37982 bp, 39 predicted proteins | sample RiftiametaG_FD_189101 | JGI IMG/M metagenome (GOLD analysis project Ga0256845, IMG submission 189101) | Tube worm associated microbial communities from hydrothermal vent at the East Pacific Rise, Pacific Ocean - Riftia | ecosystem: Host-associated > Annelida > Integument > Unclassified ...
AAAAAAACGTTGCTACCCGTTTCACAATTGGAAGCTTCTGTTCTTTTTGAACGTGAAACAGTTTCATTGACCAATGCATTACGGAACAGTACTTCAGGAATTATCGCAGAGCATAAAAGGCGTTCTCCTTCCAAGTCCGTCATCAATCAAAGTTTAAATGTGCAAGATGTAGCCATTGGTTATGAAAAAGCTAGTGTCTGTGGTATGTCGGTTTTAACCGATAACAAATATTTTGGTGGCTCTTTAGATGATTTATTATTGGCTAGGGCATCAGTAAACATACCCTTGTTGAGAAAGGAATTTATAATTGACGAATACCAAATCCTAGAAGCCAAAGCACATGGAGCCGATGTTATTTTGTTGATTGCCGCAATATTGACCAGAGAAGAAATAAAAACTTTCTCAGAACTAGCGAAAAGCTTAAAATTGGATGTTCTTTTGGAAGTACACAATGAGGAAGAACTCCACAAATCCATTATGCCGAGTTTGGATATGTTAGGAGTGAACAATAGAAATTTAAAAACTTTTGAAGTCAGTCTGGACATCAGTAAATCATTGTCCAACTTAATTCCAGATGATTTTGTAAAAGTATCAGAAAGTGGCATCAGCAGTGTAGATGCCATAACAGAGTTAAAACCTTATGGGTATCAAGGTTTTTTGATTGGAGAGAATTTTATGAAAACGGATGATCCTGGGAAAAGTGCAATTGAATTTATTAGTGAATTGAATGTCATTTCAAAATGACGAAATAGAAACTTATGAAGCTTAAGGTTTGCGGAATGAATCATAATACCAAAGAGGTTGCAACACTACAACCTGATTATTTGGGCTTTATATTCTGGGAACCCTCTTCACGGTATTTTGATGGGCATATTCCCGATTTACCCAATAATATTAAAAAAGTTGGAGTGTTTGTAGATGCTTCTTTAGATGTAGTTATTAAAACAGTGAGGCGTTATGGTTTAGATGCGGTGCAACTGCATGGTAAAGAAACTCCAGAGTATTGTGACGCTTTGCGTCAACCTAAACTTGTTTCAGGTTCTCACGATGTGATGCCGAAACAAGTTCAGCATGACTCCTTTGACGTTATCAAAGTATTCTCTATAAAAGACGATTTTGACTTTTCAATTTTAGAACCTTATGAGAAGGTCTGTGATTACTACCTATTTGATACCAAAGGAAAACTCCCAGGAGGCAATGGATATACTTTTAACTGGTCGGTCTTAAGAAATTACTCCTCTACCAAACCTTACTTTTTAAGTGGTGGGATTGGTTTAGACGAATTGGACAAAATAAACTCCTTTCTAAAAAGTAAGGAGTCCAAATACTGCTATGCCATAGACATCAATAGCAAATTTGAAAATGCTCCTGGTCTAAAAAACATAGATAAATTAAAAGAATTTAAGAACAATATAGATTCCCACCTTTGTAGGAATGACAATAAAACTAGCAATTAGGATGTCATATAACGTTAACGAAAAAGGATATTACGGAGAGTTTGGAGGAGCATTTATTCCAGAAATGCTCTATCCAAATGTAGAGAACCTAAGGCAAAACTATCTTAAAATAATGGCAGAGCCCAATTTTAAAGAGGAGTTTGACCAACTATTAAAAGATTATGTGGGACGGCCTTCCCCTCTTTATTTTGCTAAAAGATTATCAGAAAAATACAATACCAAAATATACTTAAAACGGGAAGACCTCAACCATACAGGAGCGCATAAGGTAAACAACACCATTGGGCAGATATTAATGGCAAAACGTTTGGGCAAAAAACGAATCATTGCCGAAACTGGTGCTGGCCAACATGGTGTGGCTACAGCAACGGTTTGCGCACTTATGGGTATAGAGTGCATTGTATATATGGGCGAAATAGATATCGCCAGACAAGCGCCCAATGTAGCACGTATGAAAATGTTGGGTGCAGAAGTAAGACCTGCACTATCTGGCAGCAAAACATTAAAAGATGCTACCAATGAAGCCATAAGAGATTGGATCAACAACCCTGTAGACACTCATTATATTATAGGTTCTGCCATTGGCCCACATCCTTATCCAGATATGGTAACACGGTTTCAGTCTATTATATCAGAAGAAATAAAATGGCAACTACTAGAAAAAGAAGGCAAGGAAAATCCTGATTATGTAGTGGCCTGTGTTGGTGGTGGCAGTAATGCCGCTGGTGCTTTCTATCATTTTTTACATGAAGAAAAAGTAGGTCTCATTGCGGTAGAAGCAGCAGGAAAAGGAATCGATACTGGTGAAAGTGCTGCAACTTCCGTTTTAGGAAAAGTAGGCATTATCCACGGTTGTAAAACCTTATTGATGCAAACTGATGACGGACAGATCACAGAGCCTTATTCCATTTCCGCTGGTTTGGATTACCCAGGTGTTGGCCCTATGCATGCACATTTATGCAAATCTGGTCGCGGAGAGTTTATTTCCATTACTGATGATGAAGCCATGCAAGCTGGATTAATGCTGACAAAACTGGAAGGCATTATTCCCGCAATAGAATCATCACACGCATTTGCTATTTTTGAAAACAGAAAATTTAATCCAGATGATGTAGTGGTGGTGAGTTTATCAGGTCGTGGAGACAAAGATTTGCAGAACTATATTGATTATTTTAAACTATAATTGTTGTTATTCCCGCTTACGTAGGAATGACAAAAAAAGATACGAATGAACAGAATACAAAATAAACTTCAAGAAAATAAAAAGCTGTTATCCATATATTTTACAGCAGGATATCCCAACCTAAATGACACCGTAAAAGTCATTCAAGACTTGGAGAAAAATGGTGTGGATATGATTGAGATTGGATTGCCTTTCAGTGATCCATTGGCAGATGGTCCTACCATACAAGAAAGTTCCACTACTGCTTTAAAAAATGGAATGAACTCAAAATTGTTGTTTCAGCAGTTAAAGGATATTCGAAAATCGGTTTCTATTCCTTTAATCATAATGGGGTACTTTAATCCCATGTTTCAATATGGCATGGAAGCTTTTTGTGAAAAATGTGAAGAGATTGGGGTTGACGGACTTATTATTCCTGACCTCCCTTTAGATGTATATCAAGAAGATTATGAGCATATTTTTAAAAAATATGGACTCACCAATGTATTTTTAATTACACCCCAGACAAGTGATGCGCGTATCCGTCAAATTGATGAAGCTTCTGATAGTTTTATCTATATGGTAAGTTCTGCCAGTACCACAGGTGCAAAAAAAGGTTTTGGAGCAGAGCAGCAAGAATACTTTGATCGGATTGCTTCTTTACAACTTACAAATTCACAAATTGTGGGTTTTGGCATTAGCAACTCGGACACATTTCAGCAAGCAACTTCAAACGCAAAAGGAGCCATTATAGGTTCTGCGTTTGTTAACCATTTAACCAAAAATGGTGTGACAAAAATTGATGAATTTGTAAAAGAAATAAGAGTATAATTATGGACATTATTAATAACTGGAAAATAGTCATTCTTCTTTGCTTAACATTGGGACTTGCTCCCTTTTTTCCTGAACCACATATATGGGGCAAGCTAAAATGGATTGCTGGTGGAGCTATTGGAATGAAACCTATGGATTGGTTTGATGTACTTTTACATGGCTTCCCCTATGTTCTTTTGATTCGGAAATTGGTATTATCATTTAAAAAATAGAGTTACTAAAGAATCGTTGTTCAAATGCAATATTACATATTCATACTTTTTTTACAGAAATTCAAATATTTCTTTACCTTAGATTATCAAAAAAGTCCAATGAAAAAAATAACTTTCCTCCTATTCCTTTTTATAAATTGCTTTATTTATGCTCAGGATTCTGTTCAATTAAAATCCCAAGTACGTCACACTATTGATGAACTACGAGATTTTGTTTCTATTCCAAATGATGCTTTAGATCATGCGGATATCAATCGGAATCTTACATGGCTTACCCAAAAATTTAATAAAAGAGGGTTTAACACCTCTGTCTTGCCCACTGAAGGGGAATCCTTATTTTTTGCCTCCCTTCCCATGGAGGATGATAAACCAACCATACTTTTCTATATGCACTTTGATGGGCAATCAATAGACCCAAGTAAATGGAACCAATCCAATCCCTATAAAGTAGAATTAAAAGCTGCAGATGGTGATAATTGGAAAACATTACCATTTTCAGCATTGGATGCAGATATTGATTATGATTTGCGACTGTTCGGGCGTTCTACATCAGATGACAAAGGACCTATTGTAATGTTTCTCAATGCCATAGATTTATTAAAGAAAAACAATCAAACTGTTCCCTTTAATGTAAAAGTGATATTAGATAGTGAGGAGGAAAAAAGTAGCAAGCCACTACCTAAAGCGGTAAAAGAATATAGAGAACTATTAGAAGCAGATTTTTTAGTCATCAATGATGGTCCCGTACATATTTCTGGTAAACCTACTATTGTGTATGGCTGCAGAGGAATTACCACGCTATCGTTAACTACTCATGGCCCTGTAAAACCCCAACATAGTGGACATTATGGAAATTATGCTCCAAATCCAGGATTTCAATTGGCACAAGTACTGGCAAGTATGAAAGATGAAGATGGCAGAGTGCTTATTCCAGGATATTATAACGGCATTACTTTAGGTGAAAACACTTTGTCCATTTTAAAAAGTGTTCCAGATGATGAGACTTCTATAAAAAATCACCTTCAAATAAAAACAGCTGAAAAAGTAGGCGGGTTTTACCAAGAGTCACTACAGTACCCTTCTTTAAACATTAGAGGCCTAGGTTCTGGCTGGATTGGTAAAAAATCCCGCACCATTGTACCAGAAAGTGCAACTGCAGAAATTGACATTCGTTTGGTACCAGAAACCAATGGCACCCGATTAAAAAATTTGGTGAAGAAGCATATTGAAAACCAAGGTTTTTATATTGTTGACAGCATCCCCACCAAAGCAGAACGTTTGGACCATGATAAAATAATGACCATTACTGAAGGAAGTGTGACCGATGCTTTTAGAACTGATTTAAACAATCCATATGGTCAATTCTTAAAAGATATTTTAAATACCACTTTTAACCAAGATGTGGTGCAGATACGTATAATGGGCGGTACAGTGCCAATTGCTTCATTCATCAACGAATTAAAAATTCCTGCTTTTATTATCCCAATGGTCAACCCTGACAATAACCAGCACAGTCCCAATGAAAACCTTAAAATTGGTCAGATTGCTTATGGCATTAAAGCATTTTACGGAATTCTAAGTACAGAAATGAAGTAAATAATTTTAGGGAAAGTAGATAAGGCATTATTAAAAAACTCAAATATTTATATTTCGTCCCAATTCAAAGTACCAAGAAGGGTTTTAACTCCCCAGTGGGGCTAAAATTCATAAATTTTAGCTCATCATAATATTTTCCTATCGCATATTTCATGATATTCCTTACATTTAAGAAATGAATAATATTTCTTAACAATTCTGTTATAGTCGTATTCATTTACGAAACCAAAAACAAACCTAATTATGAGTAAACCAAAATCCAAACAATTGGGTAAATCATCCCGGAGGTCATTCATTAAAAAAGGAGCCATGGCTTCCTCAATTCTTCTTGTACCACGGCATGTACTTGGCGGTGTTGGTTATACCGCACCAAGTGATCGTTTACATTTAGCCGCTATTGGTGCAGGCGGCAAAGGTAAAAGTGATATCCTTAATGCTTCTGTAAATGGCAGAGAAAGAGTGGTTGCACTGTGTGATGTAGATTTCTCTGGAACAGCAAAAGGTTCTATTGAAAACTTCCCCAAGGCAAAACTATTTGATGATTATAGAAGAATGTTAGATAAGGTGAAGCATATAGATGCGGTTACAATTTCAACCCCTGATCATATTCATGGCCCTGCTGCTATCTATGCAATGGAGCGTGGAATACATGTGTATGTCCAAAAACCCATGACCCACAATATACGGGAGGCACGTTTACTTACCGAAATGGCTAGAGAGAAAAAGATTGTAACACAAATGGGAAACCAAGGAGGATCCAACCCGCTTTTGGGTATGGTTCAAAAATGGGTAGACTCTGGTGTGTTGGGTAAAATTTCCAAAGTACAGGTTTGGACAAATAGACCAGTATGGCCACAAGGTGGTGTTATGCCACAACCAGATGAAAGCCTAAAGCCAAAAGACCTGAACTGGAATCTATGGATGGGTCCTAATGAATACAAACCCTATACGCCCAATTTGCATCCATTTAGTTGGAGAGGTTGGTGGGATTATGGAACAGGAGCACTTGGTGATGTAGGCTGTCATCTTATAGACATCCCTTTTAGAACATTAGGGTTAAAGTATCCTACCGATGCAGAATGCAGTGTAGGTTCTGTATTTTCACAAATGTGGAGCCCAGATTATAATCCAGAAGGCTGTCCTGCTTCTTCATTCATTACTTTACATTTTGGAGCTACGGACAAGAGTAAATCTCCAATAGAAATGACATGGAGTGATGGTGGAATACGACCTTCTCATCCAGATATTATTCCTGCTGACGATGATATAGGTGGAAAAAATAGTAGCAATGGAGTGTTGATTATTGGCGAGAAAGGTATCATTTCCACAAATATCAATGATAGTTCTCCATTGATGCCCAAACTTTATCTTAACGATGGTACAACGGATTTTGGCCCTGAAACAGAAGTAAGCGATGAGCCAGAATACGGTCACCAACGCAAATGGGTAGATGCTTGTAAAGCAGGTTTTAACAGTACTGAACATCTTGGACTAACATCTTCTTTTGATTATGCCGGACCTATGACAGAAACGGTTTTAATGGGCAACCTTGCTATCCGCAGTTATATGCTCAGAAGAGAGAACAGTGATGGAAACATGGAGTTTTACGCCCGTAAAAAATTATTATGGGACGGGGAAAATATGAGAATCACCAATCAAGAAGAAGCAAATCAATTTGTGACCAGAACGTATAGAGAAGGTTGGAAAATATAATGATTTAAGATAACAGGTCTTATCCATTTACCATATTTTAATACAATCCAAAACTCAAGTATTCATTGGGCTTTGGATTTTTTTTGAAACAATAAGTAAGAATATCTAAAGCTCCAACTGCATCAATGAAGCACTAAAAAGGGTCTCTAACACTAGTGAAAAATGGTATTTAGAAGAAAAGAAATTGGTTTTGAAAAACAATACTTTATCATAAAACCAGCCAAGCTTTGTACCGGCATTCAAAATCATCCAAATCTTGCTCCACCATTGAAAGATAAAAATGGAAATCCAATCAGATATAATTTTACAGATAGTGAAAAATCTGCTTTAGTTGCATTTTTAAATACGCTAACTGATGAAAAATATAGTAATCCCTTTAAATAAGAAATACGGTTCTTCTTCTATCAGTAAGTAAACACATTACAAGAAACACCTTTTACTAAACTGCTCAATATGTTGACTTTATCATAAATTTAACCGAACTTCGGTCTTAAACATTAAAGAGTAATCCGTACAAAATTTGTAAAGTTTTAAACAACTTTTAGCTTTGACACCGAACGTAATTTGGTATGACAAAAGAATAATGAAACATTATACTTTAAAAACTAAGTGATGGAATTAAAAGATTTAAAATCAAAAGTTGAAAAAATCATTATTGATTTAAAGGATAATGGAAAATACCCAAAAGAAAATAATCTCATTGATTATAAAATGGAGCTTTCCATTAAAGCTGGTGACAACCACGTGGATACTTTTATGAAAAATTTTTCAAAGGATATTATTTCATTCTCTAATGCGGATGGCGGAATCATTTTAATTGGAATTAAAGAAAATAAAACTACTGGTATTCATGAAGATTTAGGTTTAAATCAAAATAACCTTGACATTTTAAGTAAATTGGATTTGAATGATATTAGTCAAAAATTTGTCAAAGTAATAAAAACTGGAGTATCTATTGATTTACAACAATTTCAAATTAGTACAAGAAAATTCTATTACCTAATAATTCAAAAAAGTAATGACACTCTTGTCCCAACTAATGATTTTACCGATTATAAAATAACTAAAGGTTCGATTTATTACAGAGCTTCAGGAAAAACAGAGCAAGCCAATAGTTCCACCTCCGAATTTAATCGTTTTTTACAAATAAAAGCAAATGAAAAAAGTAAAGAATTTATGGAAATTTGGTCAAAATTATTGCCAGAAATGGTTGACATAAATCCACGAGAAGTCTTAATACTAAATCCAATTCAAAATAAGGTTTATGGTTTCAACAATAAAGACAAGAAATTGTCTGGTGGGAGTATTGAAATAGAAAAAACAGATAACGGTGTTTTTAATATTATCCTAAATGCAATAAACGCTGGTGAAATTGGAAAAATCACAGATGATGAAGGTAAACCAATATATAAATTAGTAGGTGAATTTCACAAAAATCGTGAGCATATAATAATGAATAGTTTAGGGAAAGCTGTAAAGGGTTCTGCAAAATATAAATTCACAAACCAACAATTAAAAATAGTTATTCAGCATTTAGGCTGGACGGATAGTGAAAATTTTTCAGTTGTAAATCCACCCGATGGAACTGTAATTTCAAAATATAATAAATTTCTTTGGGTCGAGACAATGGACGAAATTTCTGGTAGAAAAAAAGTTCACTTCTCGCCTTCTGCAATCCCCGAATTGACAAAAATAATTAACAATGATAAATTCCATATGAATTTATTTAATAAAATGCTAGCTTTGAAATAACTATCTCCAACAGCATATAAAACCGATAAATAAACTAAAAAAACTCCATATACTGCATCACCCTAAAATCTACAGTATTAAAATCAGAATTTTTGCTTTTTAGTTCTTTATAGGCCTGTAAACTTCCCACTGCCCTATTGGCCGCTCCTGAAGGTGCTGTTAGGGATACGGTTTTGATGGTACGCTCCCTTCGACTGCGCTCAGGGTGACAAGGAAGAACAAATTGATGGATACGTGGCACCACACCTGAAACCACTTCCAGTTTTAATCCATATTCTTTTAAGTGTTTTCTAAAAAAATATTCTGGCCCATTTTTACTATTGCCACCAGTGAACAAAAGCGTGTCCACATTTTTATACTGCTGTAAATACCCAATCAAATCTCTGAGTTTTACATTTTCCATGCCCAGATCAGATGCATCAATTTTTGAACGTTCAGCACTTGCAACGATATCACACACCCCTATTTTCCTCTTCAACAAAAAGGCCTTTCGTTGCTGGGCGGCCTCACTTGTGGTTTCGTATTTTAGATTTAAATCAAAAATTTTATTGAGAATGGGCCATAACTGCCCGTTTCTGCTTCCATAGCAAAAATCCACATCATCTTCTTTTAACATTCCCGTTGTAAATCTAGGCGGGGGTAACGTACCCACAATCAGTTTTGTGGCTTCTTTAAAAAGAAAAGGCTTATATGGATGTGTATGTAAAAACACTAGGAAAGTGTTGTTAATATTTCTTTGGCTTTTTTAATTACAATTCGGTTTGTTCTTAAACCTTGTTTGGACATGCGCTCCGACTCATCAACTATCTCTTGCAATACAGTTTTAGCTTCTTTTGGCTTTTTATTTCTTATGTAGAATTGCCCCAAGACCAATCTTTCTTGATATCTACTAAATGGAGCATCAAACTGAACAAGTTGTTCTTCAGCTAACTCTATATTACCGATTTTCTCTAATGCCAAACCATACAAAAACGAGTCTTTAGATTTTTTAAACTTAGTATTATCCTTGATTTTTTCGGCATATTCTATTGCCTTATCAAATTGAGAGGAAAAATAATACGCATTTACCAACTTAGAAATAACATAAAAATCATTCTTAAAAACATCTTTTAGGGATGCTTCATAATTTTCAATGGCCTTGTCATACATTTCAGACTCCAAATACCCATCTGCCAATGCTACTTGGTTTTTAAAAGTTTCAGAAAACTTAAACTTCTTTTCCAAATCGGTTATTCTTTTAGAAGGATTAATTACAGCAGTAACATTGTCTTGAACTTTATCAATATCTATATCTCCCTTTCTATATACCTTCATAAAAAGATATGCCAAACACCCTATTAAAGGAAGAAAGATAATTCCCAAAATCCAGTAATACTCATTTTTGTGAGTAAAAGAATGGTAAATACAATACCCTTGAAGGGCTATAATAAAATAGAAATACATAAACAACTTGTATTATTTAAAGCAATCTGCTTGTTATTTCAACACCACTATTAAATCATCAGAATTTACAAGAGATCCATCATTTAACTGTATGGTGGCCACAACACCTTCTTCTGTAGCGGTTACCGTGGTTTCCATTTTCATGGCCTCTATGACAAACAAAGGTTGGTTCTTCTTTACTTCTTGACCCTTTTTTACTAATACACTGGATAACAATCCTTGTAACGGTGCTCCAATATGTTTAGGGTTTGAGGAATCTGCTTTCTTGTTTTCAATCTTTTCTACCTTAATGGATCTGTCTTTTACCAATACATTTCTCCACTGCCCATTGACCTTAAAGAATATGCTTACATTACCAGCATCATCTGGTTCACCAATGAGCATTAAGGAAACTAGCACATTTTTTCCACGATCCAACTCAACCATGATTTCTTCTCCTATTTCCATTCCGTACAAGAAACTCTTGGTAGGAATGTTCATTACATTACCATATTTTACATGGTGATTGTAAGCATCTGTAAATACTTTTGGATAGAGTTTATAGGATAAATAATCCGTGATAAGCAATTCTCTGCCCATTCCTTTACTAAACTTTCGTTTAAAGGATTTAAATTCTTTGTCAAAATCTATGGGCTTTAGATGCGCATTGGGTCTATTTGTATATGGTTTTTGATCCTTTAAAATGATTTTCTGAAGTTTCTTGGGGAAGCCACCAACAGGCTGTCCAAGATCTCCCTTAAAGAAACTGATTACTGATTGTGGAAAAGAAATGGTATCTCCCTTTTCCATTACATCTTCCACAGTAAGGTCATTACTGATCATATACTGCGCCATGTCTCCCACTACTTTGGAGCTTGGGGTAACTTTTACAATATCGCCAAAAAGTTCATTGACCTCTCCGTACATTTTGGTAATTGCCGGGAATTTATCTTCTAATCCCAAAGCAATGGCCTGCCCTTTTAAATTGGAATATTGCCCGCCTGGTATCTCATGCTTGTACACTTCTCCCGTTCCAGATTTTAATCCAGACTCAAACGTATAGTAATAACTTCTTACTGTCTCCCAGTAATTGGAATATTCGGCCAGTTTATCTGTGTTGAATGTGTTTTCACGCTCATTGAACCTCAACATTTCCACAACTGAATTAAAGTTGGGCTGTGATGTTAGTCCAGACAAGCCACCCAAAGCAACATCAACTACATCCACACCAGCTTCAACAGCTTTTAAATACATGGCTGCCTGTATGGAAGATGTATCATGTGTATGTAAATGAATAGGAATATTGATTTCAGATTTTAAAGCAGAAATCAACTCAAAAGCAGCATCTGGTTTTAACAAACCTGCCATATCTTTTACCCCTAATATATGCGCTCCTGCATTTTCTATATCCTTTGCAAGCTGTACATAATATTTTAAATTGTATTTAGTTTTGCCTGGATCTAGTATATCTCCTGTATAACAGATTGAACCTTCTGCCAACCCTTGGGTTCTGTTACGCACATGTTCTATACATGGTGCAATAGATTTCATCCAGTTCAAGGAATCAAATATTCTAAAAACATCTATCCCTGTTTCCCAAGATTGCTCTACAAATTTCTCGATCAGATTATCTGGATATGCGGTATACCCTACCCCATTAGAACCTCTTATCAGCATTTGCAACAGCACATTGGGCATCGCTTTTCTTAACAATGCTAAACGTTCCCATGGATTTTCTTGCAAGAACCTAAGGCATACATCAAAAGTAGCACCTCCCCAAACTTCCATACTAAATGTTTCTGGGTGGTTCTTGGCATAGCCCTCGGCCACTTTTAACATATCTATGGTACGCATACGGGTGGCCAACAAACTTTGATGGGCATCCCGCATTGTGGTATCTGTAAAATGTACTTTTTTTTCATTCTTTAACCAGTCTGCAAATTTCTCTGGACCCAATTTCGTCAATAAATCCTTTGTGCCTTTTGGATAAGCTTCATTTTTGGGGAACGAAGGAATAATTGGTTTGGAGAATATACGTGAAGGGTCTTTCTTTTTTACATCGGGATTACCATTTACAATTGTTTCCCCTAAAAAATCGACCAATTTATTGGCTCGGTTTCTTGGTTCCACAAATTCAAACAAAGAAGGTTCATTCTTTATAAAGTTTACGGTCACCTTACCCTCACGAAAAGTAGGGTGCTTTAAAATATTGTCCAAAAAGGCCATATTGGTATCCACTCCACGAATACGGAACTCTGCCAATGCTCTTCTCATTTTTCTACAAGAACCGTTCAAAGTCCTACTTAAAGCAGAAACTTTTACCAACATAGAATCAAAAAATGGAGAAATATTCACTCCTTGATAAATACTACCGGCATCCAAACGAATACCTTGTCCAGAAGCACTTCTATAAGTGGTAACTACACCATAATCTGGTTTAAAATCATTTGCAGGGTTTTCTGTGGTAATTCTACATTGTAGGGCAAAGCCGGTTATAGTCACAGACTCTTGACTATAAATTTTTATTTGTTCATCTGACAGTTTATAACCCCCAGCTATAAAAAGTTGCGCTTTTACCAAATCCCTATTGGTAATCATTTCGGTCACTGTATGCTCTACCTGTATACGAGGGTTTACTTCAATAAAATAAATGCTTCCATCATCATCTACCAAAAATTCTACCGTACCTATATTATTATAATCCACCGCCTTACAAATATCAATGGCATACTTGTACAGGCTGTCTTTGGTCTCTTGCGGAAGCCCAAAAGATGGGGCAAACTCAATTACTTTTTGATAACGTCTCTGCACAGAACAGTCTCTTTCAAACAAATGGACAATATTGCCATGGGTATCCGCAACTATCTGTATTTCTATATGTTTTGGGTTCTCAACAAATTTTTCCAAGAACATGGTATCGTCACCAAAAGCATTCAAAGATTCCCTTCTGGCTTCAGGAAAAGCTTTTTTAAGCTCAGCATCTGTTCTTATGACACGCATTCCACGCCCACCACCACCCGAGGCAGCTTTCAACATAATGGGGTATCCGATTATTTTGGCTTCAGATAGTGCAATTTTTACATCTGTAAGGGCTTTTTCACTACTCTGTATTACAGGAATATTATTGGCCACAGCTACATCTTTAGCCATAATTTTATCTCCTAAAGCTTTTAGAACAGAAACTTTTGGGCCAATAAAAATAATTCCATTGTCTTCACATTTTTGGGCGAATTCCGCATTCTCTGAAAGAAATCCGTACCCAGGGTGAATAGCATCCACACCATTCTCCTTTGCCACTTTAATAATGACATCAATATTTAAATATGGTTTTAAAGGCTCATTATCCTCCCCTATTTGGTAACATTCATCAGCTTTGTAACGGTGTAGGGAATAACGGTCTTCATAGGTATAAATACCTACAGTTTTGATTCCTACTTCAACACAAGCTCTAAAAATTCTTATGGCAATCTCTCCTCTGTTTGCTACTAAAACCTTTTTGATTTTCATCTATATTCCGTATTAAAACACGCCTTATAATTTAGGCATACCAAGCCTGCAAAATTACTGCTTTTGGGCATGTTTAGCAATATATGAAACAAATATATATGAGGAATTTTGTTACAATTTGATATTATTGAAAAGGATCTTTCAATAGTTGTTTTCTAAATTGAAACTTGCAATAAAAAAATTGATTTTTAAAAGTCGATGACAAAGTTTAAAAGGACATTTCCTTCTTCATCAACATCCAGCTCATAGGTGTAAAAACCCAATGTTAAAGGTGTTTCACCAACAAAGTCAATAGGCTGTAACGTAAAAGTTTCTGTGCCAGATTCTATTCTTATAAAGTTATACCTGTAAGCAGTTTCATATTCTAAATACTCTGAAAAATCATCCGAAGCCACATTTTCATGTATCATTTCATCACCGCCAACTTGGACCATATCAAAAACGAGGTCACTTACATTTTTGATTCTGATATTTGCCAATTCAACATCATCGTCCCTATCCGTGCATCCAATATTGGACAATGCTAAAACAAATGATAAGATTAAAACCGTTTTTTTCATCAGAACTATTTTTAAGAAGATGCTATATACCAATAACGGTTGCTTTTTGTAATTATTCTATCTCACAAAAACAGGCTGGTTTTCCCTTAATGTATGTTCTTTACTGTAGCTATATTCATCGGTATCAAAACCTTTAATATCTTCCAAAGTCTGGGCATTGGTATCCAGAATATAGCGCACCATGGAACCACGTGCTTTTTTTGCAAAAAAGCTGATGATTTTTAGCTTATCATTCTTCCAATCTTTAAAAATGGGAGTAATTACAGGGACTTTAAGGACTTTTACATCTATGGCATTAAAATATTCATTGCTTGCCAAATTGATGAACAGCTCACCATCCTCCAATTCTGAGTTCAATTGTTGGGTAAGGTCTTTTTTCCAAAATTCATACAAGTTTTTTTTTCTCCCCACTTTTAGATGAGAGCCCATTTCCAAACGGTACGGCTGCATTAAATCCAACGGTTTTAAAACACCATATAACCCTGATAATATTCTAAGGGTATCTTGTAATTGTGCTAATTTATTTTCAGGAATTGAATAGGCATCCAATCCTTGGTACACATCCCCATTAAAGGCATACACTGCTGGTCTAGCATTTTCTGAAGTAAAAGGTGTTGAAAAATCTTGATTTCTTTGCCAATTTAATTCTGCCAGATTATTAGAAATACTCATTAACTCTGACAATGCCTTGGGCTTTTTCTTTGCCAGAATCTTATTCAATTTTACTGCACGTTCCAAGAAATGAGGCTGCGTAAACTGTGCAGTGGGCAATGGACTTTCAAAATTCAATGATTTTGCTGGAGATATTACAATTTTCATTTTCAGCTATACTTTTTTAATGTAAGATAAAAGTAATTGCTTTTTTGGAATATATCTGCCTTACAAAAGAAGTGTTTTCTATAATTCTATTGATAAACTCTATTTTTAGGATTGATGCTTGGAATATCCTCTCCATTTTTCAATACAATTTGCCATATCCTCAGGTATTTCTGTATCAAAACGCATCATTTCTTTTGTAATAGGATGCACAAATCCCAATGTTTTTGCATGTAGTGCCTGTCTTGGCAAAATCTTAAATGTATTGTCCACAAACTGTTTGTATTTAGTGAATGTAGTGCCTTTTAAAGCCTTATCTCCCCCATACCGTTCGTCATTGAACAAGGTGTGCCCAATATATTTTAAATGCACCCGTATTTGATGTGTTCTACCTGTTTCAAGTTTACAGGACACCAAAGTAACATACCCTAATCTTTCCAATACTTTGTAATGGGTTACCGCCTCTTTTCCATGGTCACCTTCAGGAAAAACATGCATTTGCAATCTGTTTTTAGGATGTCTGGCCAAATGCCCTTCTATTGTACCACTATCATTTTCCATATCCCCCCAAACAAGTGCCACATACTCTCTTTCTGTAGTTTTATCAAAGAATTGTTTTGATAAATGGGTCATTGCCCGCTCCGTTTTAGCAACCACCAAAAGACCAGATGTATCTTTATCTATCCTGTGCACCAGACCTGGGCGCTCATTACTGTTTACAGGTAAATTTTCTATATGGTACACCAACGCATTAATCAACGTACCAGAGTAATTCCCATGCCCTGGATGCACCACCATCCCAGCTGGTTTGTTCACTACCAACAATACATCATCTTCATAAACGATATCCAAAGGAATATTCTCCGGAACCAATAAAAACTCATAGGGAGGGTGCTCAAACATTACTTTTACCTCATCATCTGGTCTTACCTTATAGTTTTGTTTTACAACAGCATCATTTACCCAAATATGGCCATCTTTAGCCGCTTTTTGAATTTTGTTTCTAGTGGCATTTTCAATGAAGTTCATTAAAAATTTATCTACCCGTAATGGTTCTTGCCCTTTAGAAGCAACAAACCTATGATGTTCAAAAAGCTCATTATCATTAAGCTCTTGATTTTCTTCTAGTCCCATAAATTTTATTCGGAATCAGCTTTTATGCGTGCCCTATTTGGAATGGTACCATTACCACAAATAAGTTCAATTTTGGAAGTCTTGGGCAGTTTGTCTCCTGGACTTATATTCTTACCCTTATATTTAATATAGTATACCATATCCTTGCCCAATTCATCAATATAAGTAATTCTTTGCACATCTAAACCAACAGCCTTGAGCATAGAAGATGCATTACGCTGTGTTACTTGTATTATTTTGGGCACAGTTACTTTTTTATATCCAGAAGGGTTTACGGTAATATAAATTTTTCTATTTTCTTTTACTTTGTTTCCTGTAGACGGTGTTTGCTCAATAATTGAAAATCTTGGGTAACTAGGGTCATAATTGGCAGAATCTACCACCTCATACCTAAGGCTGGCCTCTTCCAATACTTTCCTCATATCCATAACAGAAAGTTTGGACAAGTTAGGAACGGCAACAAATTCATTATGATTAGTAGAGCTTTTTAGCCAATTTAATGCTAAGAACACCAAAATAATCAATGCCAAAAGGGCTAAACCCAACTGTATTAGGAAAGTTCTACTTCTTAAAAAGTTAAAAAAATTCTTCATTTATAGATGTATTAATGGCAAATATAGCAAACCCAATGCTTTTTTCTTTATTATAAATACGTGATATTTGTTCAATCAGATTATACATTCCTATTGAATATGAAAAAAAATGTAGCCATTATAATGGGCGGTTACTCCAGCGAGCACAAAATATCATTAAAAAGTGGCAATGTAGTCTTCGATTATTTAGATAAAAAGACGTTTAATGCTTATCGCATTCACATTTTTAAAGACAAATGGGTCTATATTGATCAAAACGAGTCTGAACACCCAGTAAACCGAAATGATTTTTCAATTGAAATTAAAGGTGTAAAATTGACTTTTGACTGTGTTTTTAATGCCATACACGGTACTCCAGGAGAGGATGGTCTTATGCAGGCATATTTTGAATTAATTGGATTACCGCAAACTTCTTGCGATTATTACCAAGCTGCACTAACGTTTAACAAAAGAGATTTATTGAGCACATTAAAACCTTACGGAATAAAATCTGCTGAATCTTATTTTTTAAACCTTGGCGATGAAATTGATGTCGACAAAATTATAAAAAAGGTTGGTCTACCTTGTTTTGTAAAGGCAAATAAAGCTGGTAGCAGTTTTGGCATTTCTAAAGTATATAAAAAAGAAAACTTGGGCATTGCCATTGATAATGCCTTTAAAGAGGATGATGAAATTATCATTGAAGCCTTTCTTGAAGGTACAGAGGTCTCAGTAGGTGTAATTACATTTAAAGGGGAAACCAAAGTTTTACCCATTACAGAGATAGTTACAGAAAATGACTTTTTTGACTATGAGGCTAAATACGAAGGGAAATCTACTGAAATAACCCCAGCTAGAATATCCAAAGAACAGGAAAAGAAAGTATCTGAAGTGGCCAAACAAGCATATGAAGTGTTAAAAATGAAAGGGTATTCCAGAAGTGAATTTATTTTTATTGATGATGAACCTTTTATGTTAGAAATGAATACCACACCAGGATTAACAACTGAAAGCATTCTGCCCCAACAGGCGAAGGAAGCGGGAATAAGCCTTTCTCAATTATTTGGAAGTGCCATCGACGAAGCCTTAAAGGAAAAATAAGTAACTTTAAATCACATAATACCGCAAATAAATGAAACGCGCCATATTTCCAGGTTCTTTTGACCCTCTTACATTAGGTCACTATGATATTATTAAAAGAGGCATAACGCTATTTGATGAACTTATTATAGCTGTGGGAATCAATGCTGATAAGAAGTACATGTTTTCATTGGATGAACGCAAAAAGTTTATTATTGAGGCTTTTAAAGATGAGCCAAAAATAAAAGTTCAGACTTATCAAGGGCTTACAGTTGATTTTTGTAAAAAGGTAAATGCAGATTTTATTCTTAGAGGATTAAGAAATCCAGGGGATTTTGAATTTGAAAAAGCAATTGCCCATACCAATAGAAAACTTTCCGAAATAGAAACCGTATTTCTACTTACCTCTTCTGGAAAATCTTATATAAGTTCTTCTATTGTTAGGGATGTTATTAGAAATGGTGGTGATTATACAGGATTGGTTCCCGATACCGTAATCGTTAAATAAGTCTACTCTCTTTTAAATTATTCTGTAAAATGGCTTGGAGCCTATATTTTTTCTTGTAAATATTTTAATCCACAAAGAACATTTTAAGAAAAAAGAAGTCGAAAATTGACATTAAAACTGGGGCTATAGTCCTTTTTCTTAAAAAACACAATTCTTTCCATTTTCGCATATTTCATTCATTAACACAGCACATTAGCCTAATTTTATAGAGAACACAACAGTTTTTGGGCAATTCACAACAATCTCATCTAAAAATGCCCAAATCAATATATATTAGTGGGAAAATTCAGTCAAATTTTGAAAAGCAAAAAAATATTGTCCCAAAGTTATTTAATAAAGCAGCTGCCAAAGGCAACCGTATTTATTGATGCAAAATTGGATGTTGTCCATGTTTCTGACAAGTGGATAAGTTATTTTAATTATTCAAAAATTGATTTAATAGGTAAAAATATATTCCAATTATTTGATTCTGTAAGCAAAGAATGGCATCAAGTCATAGAAGACTGTCTTCTAGGAAAATCAAGTGATTCTGGTATAGAAATGTATACTGATATAGCAAATAACAAAAAATGGTTTGAGTGGGTAAATATTCCTTGGTATGATGAAAGTGAAAACATTATAGGAGTCATAGTCCAGACAGAAGACATCACCCAAAAAGTACTAAATGAGCTTAAATTCAATAAAATGGAAATTTTATTGAGGGAGAAGTCAAAAATTGCTAAAATTGGAAGCTGGGAATATAATATAGTTACAGATGAATTGACTTGGGACAACATGACCAAAATTATTCATGAGGTGCCAATGGATTATATTCCAGATATTGAATCCAGTTTTAATTTTTACCAAAAAGGTTATAGCAGAAATGCTATTTCCATGGCACAGTTCAATGCCTCCAATCAAGGTGCTTCTTGGAATGAAAAAATAGAAATAATAACGGCTAAAGGAAATAAAACATGGGTGATTGCCGCAGGAAAACCCATATTTATAAAAGGAGAATATGTAGGTCTTATAGGTACATATCAAGATATTAGCGATCAAGTACAATCAGAGATAAAAACAAGTGAAAGAAAACATCTTTTAAGAACATTGATAGATAATTTACCTCTGAATGTCTATATAAAAGACTTGGAGTCAAGGAAAATATTGGTCAATAAATCCGAAGTTGAATTTTCTGGATTTGAAAATGAAGAAGACCTACTTGGTAAAGATGATTTTGTATATTTAGATGAGGCCAGTGCAAGAATGTGCCGTGAAGAAGACTTATCTGTAATGAAATCTTTAAAACCACTATTGGATAAAGAAGATATCATTATAAGAAAAGATGGAAAAGCCTTTACTTTTTTAACTTCTAAAATTCCTCTAATAGGAGAAGAAGGCAACGTTACTGGGCTTATAGGCTTTAGTTTGGATATATCCAATCTTAAACAAAAGGAAGAAGAGCTTAGGAATTTAATCAATGTAACCTCATTGCAAAATAAAAAACTTATTGATTTCGCCCATATTATATCACATAATTTAAGGTCGCATACAGCAAATTTCTCAATGCTTTTAAAGTTTCTTGTAAATGAGAAAAAAGAAAAAGAAAGAGAAAAAATTATAACCATGTTGGTTAATGCTTCAGATAATCTATTGGAGACATTAGGAAATTTAAATGATGTAATAACCATAAATACCAATACAGTTCTAAAAAAGAAATCTATAAGAGTTAATGATAAAATAGAGATTGTAAACAACAAGCTAAAAACATTTCTAAAAAACAATAATGCAAAAATTAAAAATAAAATATCAAATAATATTTATTTAACTACAGTACCATCTTATATGGAAAGTATTTTAATGAATTTTATTACAAATGCCGTTAAGTACAAACACCCTGAAAGAGATCCTATAATTACATTGTCTGTTGAAAAAAACATTGATTACACTATATTAAATATAGAGGATAATGGAATTGGAATTGATTTAAAAAAATATGGCGATAAGCTATTTGGAATGTATAAGACCTTTCATAATAATGATGATGCAAAAGGCATTGGCTTATATATTACTAAAAACCAAATAGAAGCAATGAACGGAAAAATAATTACCAGCAGCGAAGTAGGCAAGGGAACTATTTTTAATATATATTTTAATGAAAAAAATTAATGCAATATGTATCATTGATGATGACACTATTACAGTATTTGGAATAAAAAAAATGCTGAGCATGGTCATTTCGTGCAATAACATAAGTACCTATATTAATGGTAAAGCTGCTATTGATGGTCTTAAAAATGCTGTACTGAACAATGAAATCATTCCTGATGTGATATTCTTGGACATTAATATGCCCATAATGGATGGGTGGCAGTTTTTAGAAGAATTCATTTCCATTCCAATGAAAAAAAAGATAAGAATAAACATCATCACCTCATCTATAGACCCTCTAGACATAAAAAAAGCCAAAATGTATAAATCAATGTCCCACCATACTATAGTGTTTAACAATAAACCCATTACAAAAAATGTTATTGCAGAAATAACAAAGGCCGCTTAACTTAAGAAGTTCAATATTTTGTTTATTTTTGAAATTGGCAACTAGTTTACCAACAACTGATTACCAATACAAAAAATACAGACAAATGAAACTTTTTTTGCTATTCACATTTCTATTTATTTTTCTTTCTTGTGAAGAAAAAGAGGAAGATGCAGTAGTTGATTTTCAAACCCATTTTGAGTTTTCTAAAGGGATGGAAACAGCCACATACAATCAAGTAATAGATTTCTACATAGAACTTGCCAAAGAGTTTCCTGAAATAAACATACAGACCATAGGTGAAACCGATAGTGGTTTCCCTTTGCACATAGTTACTTATAATCCAAAAGGTGATTTTAACTTTCAAAAAATACGGGAGAACAGAACCATAATCCTTATCAACAATGGTATTCATCCAGGAGAAAGTGATGGTATAGACGCTACAATGCTTCTGTACAGGGATTTGGCCATTGAAAAAATAAATACTCCAAAAAACACTGTTTTAGTTACCATTCCTATTTATAATATTGGTGGAGCACTAAATAGAAATTCCACCACAAGAACCAACCAAAATGGGCCAATATCCTATGGTTTCCGTGGAAATACCCAAAATTATGACCTAAACAGGGATTTCATTAAAACCGATACCAAAAACGCCAGAACATTTGCAAACATATTTCATTTAGTCCAACCAGACATCTTTATAGATAACCATGTAAGCAATGGTGCAGATTACCAATATGTTTTAACCCACCTTTTTACCCAGCACAACAAACTGGGCGGCAAACTTGGAGATTATTTACATAAAGAAATGATGCCTTCCCTTGAAACCTCATTGGCTAAAGACAATTGGGATATTACGCCCTATGTAAATGTGTTCAATGAAGTGCCAGAAAATGGATTTTCCCAATTCATGGATTACCCTAGATATTCAACAGGATATACCACATTATGGAACACCTTGGGAATGATGGTAGAAACCCATATGCTAAAGCCCTATAAACAAAGGGTTGAAGGAACCTACCAGCTTATGAATAAAATGATTGCTATTGCAGAAAAAGATTCTAAAAAAATAAAAGAACTTAGGAAAGAAACTCTTGAGAGCCAATTAAAACAAGATGTATATTACCATAATTGGCAAATAGATACTACCAAGACTTCCACATTGCAATTTAAAGGGTATGAAGCTGACAATGTTTCAAGTGAAATAACAGGGTTCCCTAGGCTTAAATATGATAGAAACAAGCCTTTTACCAAAGAAGTTGCCTACAGCAACTATTTTATTCCATTGGATACTATAAGAATTCCGGAAGCATATCTTATTAAAAAAGGATGGTCTAAAGTAATTGACCTGCTAGATTTAAACAATATAAGCTATAGCACATTTGAAAAGGATACTATGCTAACCGTAGAGTCCTATAGAATTGAAGATTACAAAACCAGACCAAATGCCTATGAAGGGCATTACCCACATTATGATACTAAGATCTCCATAGCCAAAAAGGAAATTCAGTTTTACAAAGGAGATTATAGCATCCCTACCAATCAACTTGGTTTAAGGTACATTATGGAAACATTGGAGCCAGAAGTCATGGATTCCTTTTTTAATTGGAATTTCTTTGACACTGTACTTCAACAGAAAGAAGATTTTTCACCTTATGTTTTTGAAGAAGTAGCACTAGAAATTTTAAAAAACAATAATAGCTTAAGAGAAGAGTTCAAACTTAAAAAAACCAATGAAAAAGAATTCTCAGAAAATTGGTATGCACAGCTCAATTGGATTTACCAGCATTCCGAGCATTATGAACAAGCACATTTACAATACCCTATTTATAGGATTTTAAAATAAAATTGAGAAGCATCAATCTTTGAACAAAATTTTAATATTGGTATAAGAGTTATCTAAAGCCTTCTTTATTTTATTGGGGCCCTTCCATTTAACTTTCTCGATTCCCTCGCTTTTTTGACCGACCAATTCGCCTTTATAAGATGTTTTCATAGCATACCAATGCACCTCTTTTAACTTGTACACACCATTTCTTTTAAAAACATGATAAGTAGTTTTAAGAAAATTTTCGATTTTCAGGCCTTTTACACCTGTTTCTTCTTCAACTTCCCTAAGGGCACAAGCTTCAATGGTTTCTCCTTTATCCAATTTCCCTTTGGGCAAATCCCATTTATCATTTCTATAAATAAAAAGTACTTTCCCTTCTTTATTGGTCACAACACCACCTGCTGCAACTACTAATGGAATTTTCTTAGTGAACTTTTTTAGAATCTCCTCATGGTTGGGATGATATATATAAGCCTCAGAAAGTTTCTTCTTCACCAATGAGTCTATAGCGTCATTAATAGCCTCCTCATTTAATAAAAAATATTTCCCGTTTACGGTATCCGATATCTTATTTGTTAAAATCAGTGGGGCTTCATTAACAAAAACTTTATACATTTGCGGTATGGTTTTAGACAAAGATACAGCTAAAAAGACAGCAGAACTTCTACTACAAATTAATGCAATAAAGTTGAATCCTGAAAATCCATTTACATGGGCCTCTGGATGGAAATCTCCAATCTATTGTGATAATAGAGTTTTACTCTCTTATCCTATTATAAGAAATTATATTAGAGAAGAAATGGCAAAACAAGTTGAATCTTTGTATGGAAAACCAGATGTTATTGCTGGTGTTGCAACAGGCGCAATAGGTATTGGCATATTAGTAGCTGAAGCTTTGGGGCTGCCATTTATATATGTTAGGCCAAAACCTAAGTCTCATGGCAGAAAAAACCAAATAGAGGGTTATCTAGAGCCCAACCAAAATGTGGTGGTCATAGAAGATTTAATAAGCACTGGAAAAAGTAGCCTTAATGCAGTTGATGCACTTAAGGAATCTGGAGCAACAATAAAAGGAATGATTGCTATTTTCACCTATGGCTTTGATATTGCTGCCAAAAATTTTGAAGCTAAAAATGTTGAGCTACATACCCTTTGTGATTATGAACAGCTTGCACAATTGGCCTCTGAGACCAATTATATAAAAGAACAACAATTAAATACGCTAATGGAATGGAGAAACAATCCTTCTACATGGCAGCAATAGAATTATGTATATAGAATCACCAAAAAAAATCGTTGGCAAAAACAATAAAGAAGTTTATGAATTTCTTATTGATGTAAAAAACTTTGAAAATTTAATGCCTGAAAATATTTCAAAATTTGAAGTTCTAGGCGATGACAAGTTTTTATTTGCCTTAAAAGGAATGCCAGAAATTGTGTTGAAACAAAAAGAGGTAGTTCCTTATGAAAAAGTTGTTTTGGGCGCTGCAAGTGACAAACTTCCTTTCACCCTTACAGCAGATATTATTTCTATTGATAAAAACAGCAGTGAAGTTGTTCTACACTTTAAAGGAGAATTCAATGCAATGATGGCGATGATGATAAAAACCCCTATCACAAATTTTATAGGGACATTATCAGGTAATTTGAGCAAGATTTAAATTAGTATAAAAGTTTAATTTCTTTTAAATCAAACTCTTTTAGAACATCATCTTCCAAAGTCACTAAAAGTTTTCCTTGCTGTGATATTCCCCTAATAAAACCCATAAACATTCCATCTTTTTGATTTTTAAAAGTAGATGGTTTGTCTTTTCTAAAGAGCAACTTTTCATATTCAGTTTTTAATTGGGCAATAGATTTTTCTTCAGAAACCATAAACCCTTTTTTTATACTTTCTACAATAGAGACCAATAATTCATTTAAATCAAAAGTTTGTCCCAAAATTGATTTTAAAGACGAAACATTTGGAAGCTCACCAAACTGTATTTGATTCACATTTAATCCAATTCCAATAACAGAAGACTGAATGTTTTTACCAGAAAGCAGGTTTTCAATTAAAATACCACATATTTTGGTGTTACCTGACAGAATGTCGTTTGGCCATTTTATTCTTAAATCTGGCACATTAAGTTTATTTATAGCATCATAAATAGCTAGGGACACTATAATATTTAACACAAACTGCTCCATTACAGGAAGTGCATCTACTTTCTTTAACAGGCTAAATGTCAAATTCTTACCTTCATCAGAAACCCACGAAGTTCCCATTTGCCCTCTTCCCTCTAGCTGTTTCTGGGCAACTACAACGGTAAAGTCTTCCAATAAATCACCACTTATTAAGTTCTTTAAATATGTACTTGTAGAATTGGTGGCATTAAGTTTGATTATTTGCATATCTGTTACATTAAACATAAGTACAATCTTATGTTTAATTCAGTGGCTAAGAAAACAAAAATAATAATAACTTTGTAAAAATTTAAATTTTTTAAATGCAGAAAACAAAAGCTAGCGCAGATGAGTTGATTGCTTTAATTTTACACGGAATAGAAGAAGTTAAAGGACACGACACAAATTTATTAGATCTTAGGGAAATTGAAAATACCGTTTGTGATTATTTTATAATTTGCAGTGGTACATCTAATACTCATGTAAATGCAATAGTTAGCTCCATCCAAAAAACAGTCAGCAAGGCCATAAAAGACAAACCTTGGCATGTTGAAGGTTCAGAAAATGCCGAGTGGGTATTAATGGATTATGTAAATGTGGTGGTACATGTATTCCAAAAACATATTCGTGAATTCTACGATATTGAAGGTCTTTGGGGAGATGCCAAAGTAACCATAGTAGAAAATAGCGTTAATCAGTAAAAAAATAAAATGGCAAACGATAAAAATACAAGTCCCAAAAAACCAAAATTTAGCTCATGGTGGATCTATGGTCTAATTGCAACACTACTAATTGGCTTCCAATTTTTAGGCAATAGTAGTTTTACCAATACAAGAAAGACAACCACATCAGAATTGCAAGAATATCTTAGAAATGGAGATGTTGCTAAAATTTTGATTATCACCAATACACGTCAGGCCAAAGTCTTTTTAACAGATGAAGCTTTACAAAAAGAGGTGCATAAAGATGTTGCAGAAAAACCTTTGATTCCTTCATCGGGCATGCTCCCTCAATATGTTCTTAATTATGGGGATTTACAGAATTTTCAAGACGACATCAAAAAATTAAAGCAGGATAATAACCTAGATACTATAGTAGATTTTGATACAGAGTCCAATTTATTAATGGAAATGTTAATCGGTATTCTACCCTTTATTTTGATAATAGGCATCTGGATTTATTTAATGCGTAGAATGTCAGGTGGCGGTGGCGGTGCTGGCGGGCAAATTTTTAATATTGGAAAATCCAAAGCCAAACTTTTTGACGAGAAAACAGATACTAGAACCTCATTTAAAGATGTTGCAGGTTTAGAAGGTGCTAAAGAAGAAGTAGAAGAAATAGTAGAATTCTTAAGAAACCCAGACAAGTATACTTCTTTAGGAGGTAAAATTCCAAAAGGGGCTTTATTGGTAGGCCCTCCAGGAACAGGTAAAACTTTATTAGCTAAAGCAGTAGCTGGAGAAGCCAAGGTCCCATTTTTCTCATTATCAGGTTCAGATTTTGTTGAAATGTTTGTAGGCGTAGGTGCATCTAGAGTTAGGGATTTGTTTAAACAAGCAAAAGAGAAGTCCCCAGCCATCATATTTATCGATGAGATTGATGCAATTGGTCGTGCGAGAGGGAAAAATAACTTTACTGGCGGAAATGATGAGAGAGAAAACACCCTTAACCAGTTACTTACAGAAATGGACGGGTTTGATACCAATACCAATGTAATTGTATTGGCGGCTACCAACCGTGCAGATGTATTAGACAAAGCCTTGATGAGAGCAGGTAGATTTGATCGCCAAATTTATGTTGATCTTCCAGATATTAGAGAACGTAAAGAAATTTTTGAGGTTCACTTAAGACCTATTAAAACTGCCGAAACCTTAGACGTAGATTTTCTATCCAAACAAACTCCAGGTTTCTCTGGTGCAGATATTGCCAATGTTTGTAATGAAGCAGCATTGATTGCCGCCCGTAAAGAGAAAAAGGCGGTGACCAGACAAGACTTTTTGGATGCTGTTGATAGAATTGTTGGCGGTTTAGAAAAGAAAAATAAAATCATAACTCCAGGAGAGAAAAAAACCATTGCTTATCATGAAGCTGGCCACGCAACTGTGAGTTGGATGTTAGAACATGCAGCACCCTTGGTAAAAGTAACCATTGTACCTAGAGGGCAATCTTTAGGAGCAGCATGGTATTTGCCAGAAGAACGACTTATTGTGCGTACTGAACAGATGAAAGATGAAATGTGCGCCACTTTAGGAGGTAGAGCCGCAGAAAAAGTAATCTTTAATAAAATATCTACAGGTGCTTTAAGTGACTTGGAGAAAGTAACCAAACAAGCAAGAGCTATGGTTACCGTTTATGGACTCAGTAATATAATAGGCAATATTACCTATTATGATTCTTCTAGCCAAAATGAATATGGTTTCACCAAGCCTTATAGTGAGCAAACTGCCCAAAAAATTGACGAAGAAATTTCAAAACTTATAGAAGAGCAGTATGAGCGTGCAGTAACCCTATTAGATAAACATAAGGACAAACTTTCGGAATTAGCTGAACGTTTATTAGAAAAAGAAGTTATCTTTAAGGATGATTTAGAGAAAATCTTTGGAAAAAGACCATTCGATAAAGATTCTGAAGAAAAAATTGTTGAAGAAAAACCAACTAAGAAGACAGAAGAAAAGAAGGAGTAAAGGAATGTTTGAAGTTTTGTATTATTAATGGGGCTATTTGATAAGTTATTCGGAGGAGGAAAAAAGATTTCCAAAGAAACTGTGGAGACTAGGGGTGTACACATGCCCGACCTCAATATCCCTGTTGACGAAAAATTCACTATTTATTTCAAAAAAAATGGAGGAAAATTCCTTTACTGTGAATCTTTCTCTGAAATTTCTGAAGCTCTCAAAAACATTCTGACAGAAAACCAGTGGGAGAACCATCCTTTCTTTTCCATGAATCCAAGATTGGAAGAGAAATTCTCTAAAGAGAATATCACATTTACAGATAAAGCCCACAAAAGTGAAATTTTCTTTACTACTTGTGAGCATTTGGTTGCCCAAAATGGTTCTATTTTAGTCTGTTCCAATCAGCTTAAAGAGAAAAAACTTCATGAATTACCATCAAACCTTATTGTATTTGCAACCACTAGCCAATTAGTGAATTCTATAGGTGAAGGCTTAAAAATCATAAAGAAAAAATACAAAGACCGCATACCAGCAAACATTACCACTATAAAACATTTCCAATTGACCCCTGAAAACAAAAATGATTTCCTTTCTTATGGTAGTACTTCCAAAAATTTATATCTATTATTGATGGAAGATTTATAATATGAAAGAAATCCTTAGACGGTTGATTACTGGAGTTGTATTTGTTGTTCTACTACTGTCGACAATTTTTTTAAGCTCAGATGCTTTTGATTTTTTATTCATGACCTTTGGTCTAATTTGTTTGTATGAGTACAAACGATTAGTTAGCCTTAAAGGCTATCACATTTTTATTGCATATTTGGCATTATGGTGGGCATACATTTACCTTATCAAAGATCAAACCCCTATTCTAATTTTACTGCTCTTGACAATAACTGTAAATTTCACATTATTAGTCTACCTATTTTCTAAAAAAGAACGATTGTTCAATACTATACAAAAATTTATTATTGGCCTTTTCTATATTGGGGGGGGGTGCATTTTCTTAACCATGATTCCCTATAAAAACAATGATTTTGCCCACCTTTTAATAATGGGTGTTTTTATATTGATATGGGTAAATGATTCTTTTGCATATTTAGTTGGCATGAGCATCGGGCGTACAAAATTATATCCAGCGGTTTCACCAAAAAAAACAATAGAAGGCTCTATTGGAGGTTTGGTTTTTGCAATAATAGCTGCTTATTTCATTGCAAAATATGACACCTCTCTAACATCAATTCAATGGGTTACATTAGCTGTAGTCATTGTTGTAATGGGTAGTTTAGGAGATTTGGTCGAGTCAAAATTTAAACGCATTGCAGGAGTCAAAGATAGCGGTGCTATTTTACCTGGTCACGGAGGAATGTTGGATCGCTTGGATAGTTTGGTCTTTGCTGCTCCATTTGCCTATTTAACTTTAAATATTTTTATCAATGTTTCATAGAGAAGGTCAAAAAATTATATTGATTACTTTTTTTATAGTTTGTGCCATGGTGCTTTTATCCCATTTTTACATTACCCTCCCTTGGTTAAAATGGAGTATGCAAATTTCTGCATTAACGCTATTAATAATAGTACTACAATTCTTTAGAAACCCAAAAAGACAGGTAAACCCAAATTTTAATGAAATTTTGGCTCCCGTAGATGGCAAAGTAGTTGTTATTGAAGAAGTGGAAGAGACAGAGTATTTTAAAGATAAGCGCTTACAGGTATCAATTTTTATGTCACCTATAAATGTGCATGTTACTCGCTACTCGGCATCTGGCAGCATAAAATACTCCAAGTACCACCCCGGAAAATATTTGGTTGCATGGCATCCCAAATCAAGTACTGAAAACGAACGTACAACAGTGGTCATTAACACACCAATGTTTGGGGATATTCTCTACAGACAAATTGCTGGAGCTTTGGCTAGACGAATAGTTAACTATGCAGAAGTTGGCAAAAGCGTGCAGCAAGGTACAGATGCAGGGTTCATTAAATTTGGTTCTAGGGTAGATTTGTTCTTACCTTTAGATTGTGCCATAGCAGTAAAATTGGATCAAAAAGTAGTTGGTGCTAAAACTTGTATTGCCACTAAGGCAAAAAAGGATGAAAAATGAAAAATTACATAAGAACTTTACCAAAGCAGTTGAATTTGTAAACAGCTATGAGAAACCATTCCCAGCTGACCTTCTTTTAAAACTTTATGCCTACTATAAAATCGCCAATAAAAACTTTGGAAACCCAGGGAGCAGAACGCCCTTAATAAACGCTTTTAAGGCCAATGCCCTAATACAAGCAAAAGATATAAGCAGGGAACAAGCAATGAAAAGCTATATAAAATTGGTGAACAAAAAAATAAAGAAAAAAAAGTAGTTCAAATTATTTTCTAAATGGTCACATTTACTTTAGCTGTTTCCTTTTCCCAGTATGTAAAATAAAGTCCTGCAAAAATGGTAATCAAAAAGTAAGCAACAATCAATAAACCACCCCAAGATATATAAGAATTAATCCCAAACCAATCTCCTGTATAGAAAATAAATGCCATGCCAGCAATTCCACGTAAGACTTCTATCCATGCCGCGTATTTAGCCCTATCCATAAGGGTGGTGTATCCGTAAATTCCAACAAAGATAAAAGCTCCATAAAGCAACAATTCGTTTAAATCAAGATTAGCAAAATTATAGAACATAAAAAGCATCAGGAACATACTTATAAAGGTTTGACAAAAAGAGTACCATTTAAAACTCAATGATGCCAGAGTTTTATACTTTTCAAAGTGGTAGACATCTTCAATAATTTCCACAGGGTATTTTTCCTTTACATCTCTTGGTCTCCATCCTGTTGGCATAAACCAAATACGCAACTTATCCCAATAACTATTAGCACGCCATGCATCTTGTGCCAACCTCCATAAGTGTTGAAAATTAATAAGAATAGGATTCCATGTTTCTACAGGCTTTAAGACTCCATATTGTGGTGGCGCCTCATCCAATTCTTTCTGAAAAGTACCAAGCATACGATCCCATACACAGAAAATTGGAGACAAGTTTTTATCAATATATTCTGGGTTGATGGCATGGTGCACTCTATGTTGGGAAGGGGTCACAATAACATACTCCAACCATCCTAATTTTCCAATATGCTTGGTGTGATACCAAAATTGAGCAAATAAATGTACGGGAGCTATAATCGCTATAATATTTGCTGGAACGCCTATTAGAGCAGCAGGAATAAGAAATAAAGCGAAAAAACCAAATAGATTAGAAATAGGTTGCCTTAAAGCACAAGCTAAATTATATTCTTCACTACTATGATGAATCATATGAGTATTCCAAAAATAATTGATATGATGACTTAAACGATGGTTTAGATAACCAGCAAAGTCTATCGCAATAAACGCCAAGAACCAAACTAACCATGTGGTTTCAATTTCTATTAAGGACAAGTGTTCCAGAATAAAAGGGTATGATATTAAAACAACGCCCAATCCTAAAGAATCCTTAATAATATTGGTTAAACCAGAGCTAATGCCCGAAAGGGAATCCATGACATTGTGGGTTTGGTTTTTTACAAAATAACCATAAAGTACCTCAACACCCAAGAGCATTGTAAAAAAAGGAATGGCGTATAATAAGGCATTTGCGTATGCGTCCATAATGATTAAAGACTTAATTATTAAATGAATATACTGAAACTTAAACACATTTAAAAAGAGTTCTTTGTTCTAAAAACAAAACCCTTACCATGAATATTTTCTATTTTTATTGCTGGGTCATTTTCTAGGTACTTTCTTAAGCGGGTAATAAATACATTTAAACTTTTTTTATTAAAATAATCATTCTTACCCCATAGCCTATTTAAAATATCTTTATGCTTACATAGTTCATTCTCATGGGAAGCTAAAAATTTGAGCAACTCATTTTCTCTGGATGTTAGATGAATTGCTTTATCATTATAAAACAATTCCTGGGTAGAACTTTTTAAATGGAATTCTCCAATATCGAAATTTTCCTTCTGAACTATTTGTTGTATCGGTTTATTTAACCTTGAAAGCAAAGAACTTATCCTAACCACTAGTTCTTCCTCATCAATTGGTTTTTTTAAGTAATCAACGGCTCCCAATGAGAATCCTTTTAAAACATCAATTTTTAATGATCTAGCCGTTAAAAAAATAAAGGGAAGTTCTGGGTTTATCTTGCTAATTTCCGATGCCAAGGTAAAACCATCCATTTCTGGCATCATGACATCTAAAATTGCCAAATCAAAAATACCAGATTCAACAGTCTTTAATCCATAAACGGGGCTTTTCTCCCAAACAACATCAAAGTTCTTCATCTTTAGGTATTCTGAAAGTAAATAACCCAAAGAACCATCATCTTCAACAAGTAATATTTTATATTTTTTTTCCATTCTAGTATAATGGGATTTTTATGAAAACCGTGGTTCCCTTGCCAATTTCACTTTCTACATTAATCTTCCCCTTATGATTGTCCACCACTTTTTTTACATAGCTAAGCCCCAATCCATATCCCTTTACCTCATATCTATTTCCATTGGAAACCCTGTAATATTTTTGAAAAATACGCTTTTTATCTTTCTCCTCTATCCCTATCCCATTATCGGTTATTTTAATAATCAGTTTTCCATTTTCCTTGAAAGCCTTAAGTTCTATTTCTGGATCATCAGCATATTTTTTTTGCATTGTCCAATATATTGTTTATTGCATTCTCTAAATGGGAATCCTCAGCTTTTATGGTATAAGTGCCAGGTTCTAAATCATAAGAAAAAGAAACATTACCCAAAGGAGACAATGTTTTAAACTCTAAGCAAAGCTTTTGCATATTTGGCATAAAATCCAACGTCTTTATTGTAAAGACTTTCTTTTTGGTCTCAAGACTGGCGAGTTCCAAAACCTTATCTATGTGAAATTTCAACCTTTCTACTTCTTGCCTAATAATAGCGACCATAGCTTTTTTATCTTCCGACACTCCTCCCTCTTCTTCCAACATTTTACTTGCAAGGCCAATTGAAAAAACTGGGGTTTTAAGCTCATGTGTAAGATTGTTTATAAATTCATTTGTGGTAGTTATCACATTTCTTTGCCAATAAAAAGTCCTGAGCACCCATACTACAGTGGCTATAATTCCCAAAATAAACAAAAGACTTGGTAAGGTAAGTCCGTTTAACTTGGACAAAAAATAGGTGTTTAAATTTTTGAACTTCAACTCTAATACCACTCTTTGATTTAAAAGATTGGGCAGGTATCCATCAAGTTCTATTGGATAAACGACCAAATTGCTTTCTTCCTTAAACACTATGGGAGATTTAAGATAATATGCGGTATCCCTTGCAAATAATCTATAGGAAAAATCGGCATCTATACCATTGGTCACTAACTTTTCGGTTAAAAAATCATTTAAAAAATGACTTGATGCATCTTTAAGACTATCAATTCCTATATTAAAATAAGTCTGATTTTCCTTAATGGATTCACCTATCAAAAACGTTAACTTATTATCTCCTCCAAGCTCTTGTTTTATGCTTTCACTTAAAGTTCCAATTTTTCTATTAAATTGAACCTTGGCCAAATTGAGCCCAACCTTTAAATATTGATACTGCACCACTGCCAAACCCAATATGGATATGGTAAAAACAATTATATATATATATATATATATCTTTTTCAAAGCTTGTGCTAAATAACCTAAAAATGGTTGTTATCTGTACTTATTTAAGTTTTCGTTTATTTAATTAACTCTTCATTAATCTTTTTACTTTATGATTAACTTCTTTGCAATGTACAGAACTGTATTTTAGCTCATAAGTTAATATAGTTACAAGTAGCGAAACGTAATTCATTTTTATAAGCTGGGCGTGCTTTAAAGTATGCCCAGCTTATTTTAAATTATTAAAACCATGAATTCCACAAAACAATTCTTTAAAAACAATACCATGGCCATTTCCATTGGCATTGTGTATTTATGGTTTGGTCTTTTAAAGTTTTTCCCTGAGTTGAGCCCTGCTGAAGGTTTGGCAAAAAATACAATCCATGAATTAACGTTTGGTTTAATTCCTTCTAATATCACCATCATTTTATTGGCCATATTAGAAACAGGAACTGGGTTGTTCCTAATCTTAAATCTCTATAGAAGAATAACCGTAAAAATTGGATTGGCGCATATACTTTTCACCTTTACCCCATTATTTCTTTTTCCTGAACAAGTCTTTAATAATAGTCCATTTGAATTGACATTATTGGGTCAGTACATTGCCAAGAACCTAATTATAATCTGTGCCCTTATTGCTTTATTGAATGAGAGTAAAAAATCAAAATTACTTACTACCGTCTAACTATATTCCAAAACTTGGTGGTTTTACTCCTTTCAACCGTAAATAGACAATGGTCTGTGCCCTGTGATGAGCGGTATGAACATCTGCCCTAAGAATCATGTCTAGATTTGTATGGTTCTCCAGAAAAAATGGTTTTGGTTTTTCTAAACCCAGACTTAAAAAACCTTCGTTGATTTCTTTAAGGGTATTGATGACAAAATCAAATATTTTAGCGAGGTATGTCGCTATCATTTCTTTGTTTTCTTCAGCTGTTCTTTTCTTTAAAATGGCATTATTAAAGAGGTTAATGTCATCTGGGCGTTCTAATAAATAGTTCTGCTGAAATATTTTTCAAACTCTGAAAACCCAATCTCATCCATCATAAAGCCCGAGAAAAAATTGTTGAAATACCCTAAGTGAATGTAGTGCTGGGCAAAAGTCATTTGAACTTCCGAGGGTGTATACTCTATGAACTCCGCAGGCATCGCATTAAAAATATCCAACGTGTAGGTTTTAGATTTTTCCCATCTAGGGATTAGACTACTGGCCAAATCACCTGTTGAAGCTTGGATAGGCATGAAAAATGGCAAAGGAGCTATTCCAATATAGTTCAATGCTGTTCTACGTTTCATCTTAAATTGGTTTATGATAAGTTTATCACTCCAAACTAGCCAAACTCTTCTCCAAGGTTTCAATTTTAGCTTCAGCATCCGCTACTTTCTTTTTTTCCATGGCCACAACTTGCTCTGGAGCATTGTTCACAAAGCGTTCGTTACTCAACTTCTTTTGCACAGATTGTAAAAATCCTTTTGTATAGTTCAATTCTTCTGTAATTTTTTTAATCTCGGCCTCTACATCAATCGTTCCAACAATAGGAATAAAATATTCATTGCTCTTTACTCTAAAGCTCAACGCGCCATCTACTGTCTCATTTACATAAGAAATACTGGAAACATTGGTCAGTTTTTGTATGACAACATCCCAGTCTTTGGTAACATTTTGCTCATTTAACAAAGAAAGTTCCAAAGCATCTTTCATGGCAATATTCTTTTCCTTGCGTATGGTTCGGATTCCTGAAATAACTTCAGAAGCAAAATCAAACTCCTTAATTAGACTTTTATTCACTTCTTTTATTTCTGGCCATTTTGCTACCACCAATGCTTGTTCTGGTGTACGTTTGTCAATATGCTGCCATATTTCTTCGGACAAAAAGGGCATAAATGGATGCAATAGTTTTAGATTTTCCTCAAATAAATGGATTACTGCGTTAAAAGTAGCTGTATCTATAGGCTGTTGGTAGGCCGGTTTTACAATTTCAAGCAACCATGAGCAGAAATCGTCCCAAACCAATTTATAGATTGCCATAAGGGCATCAGAAATACGATACTTACCAAAGTGGTCCTCTATCTCTACCAAAGTTTGATTAAACTTGGCTGTGTACCAATCTACCCCCAAAACTGAAGCTTCTGGTTGTGCAAGGTTACTTACCTCCCACCCTTTTATCAATCTAAAGGCATTCCATATTTTATTGGAAAAGTTCTTCCCTTGTTGGCATAAAGCCTCATCAAACATTAAATCGTTCCCAGCTGCTGCGCTCAACAACAGACCAACACGAACACCATCTGCACCATACTCTTTAATCAATTTTAAGGCATCTGGTGAATTTCCAAGGGATTTGGACATTTTTCGGCGTTGCTTGTCACGTACCAAACCTGTGAGGTAAACATTTTCAAATGGGCGTTCATTTCTATATTCATATCCAGAAATAATCATACGAGCCACCCAAAAGAATAAAATATCTGGTCCTGTCACCAAATCATTGGTAGGGTAATAATAATTTATCTCCTTATTATCTGGCTCTAAAATACCACCAAACACACTAATAGGCCATAACCATGAAGAAAACCAAGTATCCAATACATCTTCATCTTGTTTTAAATCATTAAGCGTAAGAGACCTATTGACTCCGCTAAAAATGACAGCTTGTTGCGCTTTTATCAAAGCTTCTTCTTTGCTCTCTGCAACCACAAAATCATTTTGACCATCGCCATAGTAATATGCTGGAATCTGTTGTCCCCACCATAATTGACGGGAAATATTCCAGTCTCGGATATTTTCCATCCAATGGCGATATGTATTTTCAAATTTTTTAGGGAACAATTTCACCTCTCCGCTCTTTAATACAGCGTCTGTAGCTGGTTTTGCCAAATCTTGCATACTAAGAAACCACTGGTCAGAAAGCCTAGGTTCTATAACCGCTTTTGTTCTTTCTGATGTCCCTACTTTATTAAGATGTGGCTCTGTTTTTATTAAAAAGCCTTTTTCTTCTAGTTCTTTGGATATTTCTTTACGAACTACAAACCTATCTTTTCCTTGATAATGAAGTCCATAACTGTTAAGTGTGGCATCTTCATTAAAAATATCCACTACTTCTAAATCGTGCTTTTCCCCTAATGCTTTATCATTTACATCATGTGCAGGGGTCACTTTTAAACAACCTGTTCCAAATTCTATATCTACATACTCATCTTCAATAATTGGAATAACCCTGTTACATATGGGCACAATTGCTTTTTTTCCTTTTAAATGTCCATATCTTTCATCATTTGGGTTGATGCAAATTGCTGTATCCCCAAAAATGGTCTCTGGTCTTGTGGTTGCAATGGTAAGTGTTTCATCTGACCCTTCTATTTTATAGGACAAATAGTATAACAACCCCTGTCTTTCTTCATGAATCACCTCTTCATCTGAAAGGGTGGTCTTTGCTTCTGGATCCCAATTTACCATTCTATGTCCTCTGTAAATGAGACCTTTATCAAATAAATCAACAAAAACCTTGATTACTGAAGCTGACATGTCGTCATCCATTGTAAACTTGGTCCTGCTCCAATCGCATGAACAGCCCAATTTTTTTAACTGCTCCAAAATAACCCCTCCATACTCATGTGTCCAATCCCAAGCATGGTTTAGAAATTCATCACGGGAAATATCTGTTTTATTGATACCTTGTTCTTTTAGCTTGGCAACCACTTTAGCTTCTGTAGCAATAGAAGCATGGTCAGTACCAGGCACCCAACAAGCATTTTTACCCATAAGACGGGCTCTACGAATCAATACATCTTGTATTGTATTATTGAGCATATGCCCCATATGGAGCACTCCTGTAACATTTGGTGGTGGAATTACTATGGAATACGGCTCTCTATCATCTGGTATAGAATTAAAATAACCATGCTTCATCCAGTAAGAATACCACTGATCTTCTACCTTTTGGGGTTCATATTTTGAAGGGATTTCCATTATTTTGGTACAGTTTTTGCGTTACATGCTATTGGGCAATCATATTAAATTGCGAAAATACTATGTTAAATTTTAGTAATCGTTATGCTTTTACCCAATTTTAAAATACGAAACAAAAATAAGTAACGTTATTACATAACAAAAGAATTTTTGGATGATGATGCTAAAACATATACATTTGATATCCACCCAAAAACAAAAATGATGAAAAAACTAGTACTAGTATTATTTGTAGGCCTACTTGGATTTAGCTTAACTGCCCAGGATAGTTCTGCAAAAATAGAATTTACTTCAGAAACCGTTGATTACGGAACAATTGAAAAAGGTAGTAATGGTGTTAGGGCCTTTGAATTCACCAATACGGGTAATGCTCCATTGATTATTAGCAAAGTAAGCTCTAGTTGTGGTTGTACTATTCCAAAAAAACCAGAAGCTCCAATTTTACCTGGGAAAAAAGGTGAAATACAAGTAAAATATGATACAAACAGAGTTGGTCCCATTAGAAAGGCTATTACAGTAATATCCAATGCGGACACGCCTACCAAAGTATTAAAAATAAAAGGTGAAGTAAAAGCACCTGTTGCAGCTCAATAAATTAAAAAGACTTCAACATAAAAATAAAAAAGACCAACTTGTTACAAGTTGGTCTTTTTGTTTAAAATAGTTTTTTAAGCACAAAAGTAAAGAGCCGATCACTATTGTAGCGCTCAATAAGAACTTTTACTTTCTTACCTTCTTTCTCGTTCAGCATCTTCATAATTTCCTGTAACTTATACTTGTGAATTCTTTTCCCATTAACTGCCAATATTAAATCACCTTCTTTTAGACCGGCTTCTTCTGCTGGGC
>Ga0256845_1000475_pt1 | contig 37957 bp, 32 predicted proteins | sample RiftiametaG_FD_189101 | JGI IMG/M metagenome (GOLD analysis project Ga0256845, IMG submission 189101) | Tube worm associated microbial communities from hydrothermal vent at the East Pacific Rise, Pacific Ocean - Riftia | ecosystem: Host-associated > Annelida > Integument > Unclassified ...
TTTTGACCGCGGTCTTCTTTTTGACCGCGGTCTTCTTTTTGACCGCGGTCTTCTTTTTGACCGCGGTCTTCTTTTTGACCGCGGTCTTCTTTTTGACCGCGGTCTTCTTTTTGACCGCGGTCTTCTTCTTGGCCGCGGTCTTCTTTTTGACCGCGGTCTTCTTTTTGACCGCGGTCTTCTTTTTGACCGCGGTCTTCTTCTTGGCCGCGGTCTTCTTCTTGGCCGCGGTCTTCTTCTTGGCCGCGGTCTTCTTCTTGGCCGCGGTCTTCTTTTTGACCGCGGTCTTCTTTTTGACCGCGGTCTTCTTTTTGACCGCGGTCTTCTTTTTGACCGCGGTCTTCTTTTTGACCGCGGTCTTCTTTTTGGCGGCGGTCTTCTTTTTGACCGCGGTCTTCTTTTTGACCGCGGTCTTCTTCTTGACCGCGGTCTTCTTCTTGGCCGCGGTCTTCTTCTTGGCCGCGGTCTTCTTCTTGGCCGCGGTCTTCTTTTTGACCGCGGTCTTCTTCTTGACCGCGGTCTTCTTCTTGGCCGCGGTCTTCTTCTTGACCACGGGCCGGTTTTTTTTGCTGTTCGCCATTGCTGGATCCTCCTCGGCGAGTTTAGGCGCAGGCGGCACGGACACCCAAGTCGCTCCGTTGCGAGTCGCGCGGCCGAGTTTCTCGCGTCGGCTTTACAGGCTCACGCCGCGGTCGCTAGAGTGCCGACGTCGCCGCGCCCTCGCACCCCTCGCGCGATCGCCAGAAAGAACCCCACATGCCGACTCGTACTCTCCGCATCTTCGTTCCGCTCGGTGTCGCGTCGACCCTCGCTCTGGCTCTCGTGGCCTGCGACGGCGAGAAGAAGGACGTCGTCGCCGCGATGCAAAATGCCGATGAAGAGGCGCCCGCCAAGAAATCGGGCGAGCCTGGCGAGAAGCGAGAGATCCCGACCTCCGAGCTGCCTCCGCCCACAGACGAGGAGCTGGCGGCCTGGGATCGAAAGGATCCGGAGGGGGAGAAGCACCTCTACAAATGGGACAAGAAGAACGCCAAGCGCATGCAAAACCACTGGCTGGAGCTGCGCTGCCTTCGGGACAAGATGAAGTCAGAAGGCGAGAAGGCGGTCGGCGCGGAGCCTGGGGGGCAAGAGTCGGAGAACTGGGACCAGTTCAAGCGGGCCTTCATCCCCCACGTGGATGGCTGGCAGCAGCGCCTGTTCGCCGAGGAGGGCCAGGAGGTCCTGACCAAGTCGAAGTACGTCTCGAACATCATCGAGGCTCACGAGCTGGTCATGAACGGCTACCCCACGGCCTACAACGACGGCGACGAGAAGCTGATTCGCCGTCAGAACGCCCTGTGGATCGTGGTCGAGAACAAGGTCGTCGACTACTCCGAGAAGATCGGTGCGCCGTTGACGCTTCCCGATCTGGAGGATGAGAAAGCCGCCGCCAAGTGGGCGAAGTTCTGTGCCCCCGTGCTCGCGCCGCCCAAACGCGGCAAAAAGAAGCGCTAGCGGCAGTCAGAGCTCGTCGAGTTTGTCGAGCTCGTCCTCGAGACGATCGAGTTCGCCCATGCTCACCCCGGACAGGGCGGAGCCCGATCCGGCCTGTCCGGGCGAGGGACGATACCAGCGGCGCGCAGCGAGGAGGATCGTGACCAACGCGACGATCGTGCCGAGGACGATGGCGAGCAGGATGTCCGCCTGGTGCTCGCTGCCCATCTTGGACTCGCCGAAGCGAGTGACCAGGGTCATCTCGATCTGCTTTTTGTCCTTGCCCTGCTTGGCGAGTACGAGAATGTCGTCTTCGAGCTCGCGGGCGGCCTGGCTGGGACAACTGGCGATCGACCGACCCGGACAGTAGGGCGAGGGCATGTCGCTGGCGATGTCGCGGGCGAGATCCTCCGCGTGGAGGTCGGCAGGGCTCAGCTTGACGGGGGCGGTCATCGGCGCCGAGACGCTAACATGGGGAAGATCAGGCGTCGCTGCGCCTGCGGTCGCGCGCGAGAAACGCTGAAACCGAGCCGAGACCGCTGGTCTTCAAATATGGCGATGATCCCGCTTGAGACCGGGGGCCTGGACGGGGTAATTCAGTGCTGTGCTCACTGTCGTGGTCCACGAAAAGGGCGGCAAGACCCAGCGCTTCGCCTTCGAGTCTGATCAGTTCATGGTCGGGCGGGAGAGCGACAACCAGCTGATGCTGGATCGCTCGAACGTCTCTAAGCACCACCTGAACTTTCGCCGCGCCAACGGGACGGTGGAGGTGCTCGATCTCGAGAGCACCAACGGTACTTACGTCAACGGTCGCAAGATCGTCAGGCCACGCCAGGTGCGTCGCTCCGATCGTATCTACGTCGGCGATTTCATCTTGATGCTCGATGGCGACGATCCTGCGATCGCGCCGCGTGAGCGCGCTGAGTTGCCGGTGACCGGACAAGACGGCAAGCCGCGTTTGACCACCGTCGGGATCCCCAGCGCGGGAGAGGGGGACCGGGGAGAGATGCTGCCCGGCGATGTCGAGGGGGACGATGACACCGTGATGACCTCGGCCCGCAAGGTCGCGGCGGCGGGGGTCGAGAGCGCGTATCTCGACAAGATCGCGTCGCGTGTCATCCAGACCGCAGTCATCAATATTCGTGGTCTCGACCCCCTCCACGCGGCGAGCGTCTCGGATGAGGACCGGGCGGAGGCCGTGGCTCTGGTCGACTCCATGCTCGCCGAGATGCGACGGACCGAGGAGATCGAGGAGGCGGTCGACCTCGAGCCCCTCAAGAGCCGGATCGTGCGTGAGCTCGTCGACCTCGGTCCGCTGACCGAGCTCATGCAAGACGACACGATCTCGGAGATCCAGGTCGTGGGCGGCGGCTCTGTCCGCCTGGTCCGGGAGGGTCCCAAACACAGCTCGGCCCGGGCCGAACTGATCGAGCGGCGGTTCTCGGGAGATCGGGCCCTGAGCTTGGCCTGCCGTCGGCTGGCTCGAAAATGGGGCTTCCTCATGGAGGGCGCGCAGGTTCTCGAGGGCAAGGTCTCGGACGGCTTTTACATGTACGCCCTGTTGCCGCCCACCCAGGTCAGCACCCCGGTGCTGAACCTTCGTCGGACCCGCACGGACGCGAACAACCTCTCGGGCCTGGTTCAGGAGCAGGTTCTCAGCGAGGACATGCGCGAGGTTTTAAGGGCGGCGATCCGGGGCTCGCGGCGGATCCTGATCTCGGCCTCCGGCGGGGTCAACCTCGATCGTTTCATGCGGGCACTCGTGGGGGAGGTCCCAGACGAGATGCGGGTCGTGAGCATCTCGGATACGGGTCGGCTGGGCTCGGATCGGCGCAGCTGGATTCGGGTTCGGCGAATCTCCGATGCCTCCGACACTGTTCACCTCTCGGACGCGCTCGGCGTGCTGCTGCGCGGTGGCGTCGACTTGTTGATCTCGCAGCGCTGTCGGCACGAGGATGCGGCCGCGGTCATCGATGCGATCTCCGGCGCGACGGCGGGGGCCGTGGTGTCTGTGTGGGGCATCGACTCTGCACACGCGCTGAGCCGGCTGGCAGCCCTGAGCACGGTGGCCAGCGGCGCCATCGAGGCGCTCACGGTCGCCCTGGCCCGCAGCGTGGACCTGCTCGTGCGTCTCAACGTGGGTGTGGGCGGTGAGGGCATGCAGATCATCGAGGTCGTCGAGCCACGGGTGAAAGAGGGCAACCAAATCATCCACATGCCGATTTTCCGGGCGATGAAGGGCCAGGACGGGAGTGTCGAGTTTCGGCCCACGGGGACCGTTCCCGCGTTCATCGCTAGGCTCACCGAGCTCGGGGTCAGCGTGCCGATGTCGGTGTTCAAGCCGAGCAAGAAGGACTGAGAGGAGCCGAGCCGGGCCCGACCCGCGCTCGGGGGCCAGGCAGGAATTCGAGAGTGATCCTGTGCGCGCGGTGTGAGTTTGGTCTTCACCGGTCTCCGCATCGCGGCATAGAGACGCTTTGATTTTGGAGGGTGCGTGTCGACCGCGTCCGAAACAAAGGTCGTATCGGTGTTTTGAGCGAAGGGAGCTTCGTCGCTCCAGTCGCGCGCGCGCCGGCCGTTCAAGGCCGGAGCCTCTGTTTAGACATCGGAGACAGCAAACCGCGCAGGAGCATTGTTCTTTCGGACAGTGCACAGTGGTGGGGGTGTCAGAAACATCAGATATCGATCCCCTGGATGGGGTGGTCCAACCGAGGGCTGGAGGGCGCACACGTAGCGGTGAGTATGCGTTGGGCCGAAATCAGGTCCCGGTCGATGTTCTCCAGGCACGAGAGCGTGAACCCACCCATTCGACGGACACGACCCCAGGTCCGGCTCGCGCGACCCCAGCTCCGACCCGCGCCCGGCATTTGACTGAGGATGCCGAGGACGATGCGACTCGCATCAAGCGGACTGCGCGGTCCAGCCTTCTCGATCTCGGAGACCTCAGCGCGCTTCGAATCGGCGGGCGCTATCGGTTGGAGGGGAGGCTGGGTCGGGGCGGGATGGCCGAGGTCTTTCGGGGTCGCCACGTCGACCTCGATCGCCCGGTAGCGATCAAGATGTTGCATCCGCGCGAGCGCAGCAGCGAGGAGGCGCTGCGCCGATTCATGCAGGAAGCTCGGCTGTGTGCCCGAATCCGACATCCCAACGTGATCGAGGTGTTCGACTTCGGGTCGACCTCCGACGGTCTCCTCTATCTGGTGATGGAGCTGCTCGCCGGTGAAGATCTGCGCGCGACCATCGCCCGCCACCGAGGCTTGCCCTGGCCCCGCGTCCGCTCGCTGATGATGCAGATCTGCGCGGGCCTCGAGGCCGCGCACGTCCACGGTGTCGTCCACCGAGACCTCAAGCCATCGAACTGTTACCGCGTGCCAGAGGCGCGTCGGGGCGAGCAGATCAAGCTCCTCGACTTTGGGGTCGCTACTGTCGGTGTCGGCGTCGGGGTGACCGGGACGGGTGCGCAAGCGCAGCCAGAGCGGGATCGCGGCGCTGATACGGTGTACCGCGGCGAGCGGATCACCGTGTCGGGGGTCATCGTGGGGACGCCCGAATACATGTCTCCCGAGCAAGCGCGGGGGGGCGCCGTCGATCATCGCAGCGACGTCTATGCGGCGGGGATCATCCTGTGTGAGTTACTCACCGGGAAGGTGCCGTTCACCGGGAAGCCGGTGAGCGCTGTCCTCGATGCACAAATTCATGCGCGTCCGCCGACCCTTGGGGCGCTGCATGGCGCCGAGGTCGACCCCCGAGTCGAGGCGGTGTTCGCCCAGGCCCTCGCCAAGCAGCCGCAACAGCGATTCCACAGCATTCGTGCCCTGTCCGAGGCGGTCGAGGCGATCGAGGCGGGCGGGCGTCCCGAGGTCTCGGGGGTGTTCGAGATTCCACGGGCCGCGGCCGACCTCAGGGAGACCCTGCGTGAGCTCGACGGGCGAGGCTCCCAAGGGCAGTGGCCTCCCGCCGCGCGACTGTGATAGGTTCTGGCGCTTTGAGCCGCCGTCACGACCAGAGCACACAAGCGCTCCTCGACCGCATCGAGGATCGACTCATCGACGCTCCCGAGGGCCTGCACCGTACAGGTCCGCCCGCCTCGGCCGAGGCCCTGGCGAAGGCCGAACTCGACCCGGAGATCGGCGCGCTATGGGCCCGCTGGGACGGCCTCGAGTTCGGCAACGGGGAAGCGTGCCTGCTGTCTCTGGAGGCGCAGGTCGAGGCGACCGCGGTCGCAGCCGAAGCGGGGGTGCTGGCGCCGGGTGATCGGGTGGTTGGTGAGCTCGGCCCCGCGCTGTTGGTGATCCCTGCCGATCCCTGGGAAGCCGGCGCCGAGATCGTGATGGTGGAGGAGGGCGAGCGCGCCCCCTATGCCTCGAGCGTGGTCCGGCTCGCGCTGGGCTTGGTCGCCGAGATGAGCCTCCTCTACGACGATGACGGCGAGTATCGAGAGGGCCTGTTCGAGGAGTTTGGGACACTCACTGCTCGGGCGGAGCGCAAGCTCTCGCGTCGGCGCCTCGACTTTGATCCCGACGCGCCCTTTCCCCGATTTCGCTTGGCCCAGATCCTGCGCCGCGCCGGTGAGTTGCGCGCGGCCAAAAAGGAACTCGAGCGGGTGCTGCACTGCGCCCCCGAGTTCGAGTGGGCATACTGGGAACTCGGGCGCACCCAGCTCGACATCGCCGAGCGTGACCAGCCCGGTAGCAGGGGAGAGGCCACCTCTCTCGCAGGGGCGGCCGAGAGCTTCGAGGCCGCCGCACAGCGGGTTCGAGATGCGCCCTTGCGGGCCCTGTTCAAGGCATGGCAGGCGCGGGCGACCGTCGACGACGAGGCCCGGACTGCGCTCGCAATGATTGTGCGGGAGCTCGATCCAGGTTTTGCCGCCGCCCGTGAGGCAGGCCTGCGGGAGGCCATCGAGGATCAGGATCAGCAGCGCGCGAGCGAGCTGCTGGCGCTGGGCCTGACCATCGAGCCGCGCCACCTGGGTCTGTTGGCCCAGCGTCGGGCGGTCGAGGAGATGCCCAGGCCCACCGCGGCCACGCCGGATCCCGAGCCTCGTCCAGCCTCGACCGAGAGCCGTTCGGCCAGGGGCGGGAACCGGGGCACGCCAGATGATCGATCGGCAGACCGGTTGGGTCCGACGGCAGGCAAGTCGAGCCGGTCGATGGGCAAGTCGAGCCGGTCGACGACCAAAGGTCGCAAGCCACGACCGAAGTCGCACAACAAGCGTTGACCTCTGGGGGCGGGTCGCTCTAGCGGGCCGGGTCCGTGTCGCCCGTCGAGCGGTCGGCGGTCGCGGAAGTCTCTGGATTCACGGGCGCGTCTGGGTCCGCGGATGTATCTGGATCCACGGCCGTATCTGGATCTGCGGGCGCGTCGGGGTCCGTAGATCCATCTGAATCCGCGGGCGCGTCGGGGTCCGTAGCGCTATCTGGATCCATGGGCGTGTCTGGAACCAGCGAGAGGTCGGCCGGAGGCTCGCTCGGGACGTCGCTGCTCAGCCGCCGCTCGATGACGATCGGAGGCCCATCCTGGCGAGTAGCCTGGATGACCAACACCAACCGGCTGCCCTCGGCCAAGGTGGCGGTGACCACCGACACCTCGTTCGCGGTGCCGGGGGTGAGCGCTCGGGCCTGGCCGCGTGGGCTTCGGGCGCCGTCGCTGGTCTCGACGTACACGGTGAGCTCGGCCTTGGCCCAGGTCGCTGGGACAGCGAGGCTGAGCTGGTCGCCGCTGCGGATCGTCTCTGGCCAAGCCGGCCACAGTAGATCCAGGATCGAGCGGGTGTTGTCGGCCGCAGCCGGGAGCAAGATCGCAGCCTGGTCTCGGTAGCAGACCCGATCCAAGTAAGCCCGCACCCGACCCGCAGGATCGAGGTCGAAAGCCGCGAGAGCCCGACCGGTTGGGCTCAGGAGATAGCCCTGATCCGCCGGCCAGGGCGAGAGGATCGCGCCATCGACCTCGCTCGGGTCGAGGCCGTGTGCATCCCCGAGCAGGGCGGCCGCGGCCTCGGTCGCGGACAGGTCGAGGTCGAGGAAGCGGGGCGCCGGGACGGTGAACTCGGACAGAAAGTGACGCCGGGCGAGGGTCGCCAGCCCCCCGTAGGATCCGTCGCCGAGGATGTGGGCTTCGATGCTCTCGGCCAGAGGCACGCCGGAGGGCGGCCCGTCGGTGCTGGGGATACCCGGTAGAGACCGACGCCCGTACTCGATGCGAACAAACTCTTGTAGGGGCAGGCCCCGGTCTCCCGGCGAAGGGGAGAGGCGCGAGAAGAAGGCCGTCGCGTCGCCTCGAGCGTGGGCGGGGACCGAGAGATCTTGGACCACGTGCAAGAGCGCCCCGACCCCGAGCATGGCCAGAGCCAGGTGATGATCGCGCTTCGCCTGGGTGGGGGCCGTGCTGGCCAGAGACAGATGGGCGAAGGTCTGTTCGGGTGCGAGCAGATCGTCGCCACCGAGCCAGCCGAGCGCCGAAGTCGACGCTCCCCCGAAGTTGGTCCGGGTGGCCACACCGGCCGCCGGCTCGCCGTTGGTCCGGGCCTGGCGTGCGCGCAGGACCGCGGCGGACATCTCCGTGTCTTCCCAGCGCGCTGCGTCCGGGTGCTCTCGGTCGAGAAAGTGATGAACCAGGCGGGCCGAGGGAGAGACCTCCGCGATCATGCCCAGCCGCAGCCAGCCGAGCGCCGACTGCTGCCAAAGTTCACGGTCGACACAAAACAGCTGGGTGTCGGGAGGGGCGTCCGCCGAGGGACAGCTGCCGGGCCCGCCCAGGGGCGCCGCGCCGAGGTCGGCGTGGGTCTGGTGCATGGCTCGCTGGAGCAGGCGCAGCTCCTCGTGGGAGAGGGCTTGGGGATCGATGCTCAACGCTGTGAACACGCCGCGCTCGAGCTCGCTCGCGTCCATCCACCGCAGATGGAGGGCGCTGCGTTGGATGGCGATCTCGAGCAGTCCCTGGTGTGTGGTGGACGGATCCCAAGCCGCCGCCGGCGGGGCGTGCAAGAGCGCGGTTGCCCCGAGGGCGAGGGTCGAGGCAAAGAGTAGCGATCGAGACCAGCGCATCATGGGGGGTTCTCTCCATCCGGTGTAGGCGTCGCTGTCGTGGCCGCGGCGGTTTCCGGGTCTGCGCCGTCCTCGGTTTCCGGGTCTGCACCGTCCTCGGTTTCCGGGTCTGCACCGTCCTCGGTTTCCGGGTCTGCACCGTCCTCGGTTTCCGGGTCTGCACCGTCCTCGGGCGCGGTGACCAGCTTGATCTGGTCGACGTGGTCACCGATGTACTTGGCCAAAATGATCGCGGTGTCGATGTCGATGCACTGCTCGGGCCCGCAGCTCACGAGCACGCCGGTCTCCGACTCGCGGTCGACAAAGGCGACTCCCCGGAACCCGGTCTCGGGCTCTTCGTAGACCCAGGTCTCGTCGGTGACGGCCGCGCTGACCTCGACTGGGAGATTCTCGCGGAAGATCTCGACCACAGGGTCGAGCCCGCCGGAGGGCTTGTGCCAGACCCGGAACGAAAAGTCGTAGTTTTGCTCGTGCTCGGCGGCCCGGAACAAGACCCCGTGATAAAAATGGCTGCGCGGGAAGTCGCCGAGATCTTCGATGATGAACTCGCCGTCAAAGCCCGTGCGCATGGCGACATCCTCCGGATAGATCAGGGAGCTCGCCTCGAGCCAGAGATCGCTGAGGTCGGCGGCGGGCTCGTCGGTCCCCGTGTCCCCCGAGTCGGGATCGGGTCCGTCCTCCTCGGTGATGCCGCCGAGGGCCGCGTAGAGGTCCAAGTTGGCCTCGCGCCGCTCCCAGCTGGATACCCGGGTGACCTCGCGGGGGGGGGCCAGGAACAGCAAGTGGTCCGCGTGTGAATCGCGTTCGCGCCACTTGCCGAGCTCGATTCGGTTGTGGCGTCCAGTGAAGTCTCGCCGCGCGCCCCCGGTCTGGAGTACGTCGGAGCGGTAGCTGGCGTAGCCGCGCTTGTAGACGAGCAGGTGGAAGGAGACCAGGCGCAGGCTGGATCCGCGCTTGCGCAGGGGTGCGCGGCGGATGCGGTAGCGGCCGGCCTCGTCGGTCTGTACAGAGACGGATTCGGATCCGCTCGGGCCGATAAAGCCGTCTCCGCGGTCGTAGGACCAGACTCCGACGACGACGGCGTCTTGAAGCGGCTCGCCGGTGGCCTCGTCGACGATCTGTCCGTCGAAGGGGCCGAGCAAGGTCGTCCCGGTGACCTGGGTGCGCGCGCCCTTGAAGGGGGCAGGGCGGACGATGGGTGCACAGGCGGTCAGGACCACGACGGCCGCGAGGCCGACGGCCCGACGGACGACCGCGAGGCCGACGGCCCGACGGAAGGTGGGGATCGCGGTCACAGGTCGAGCTGGAGACACGGACGGGGACACAGGCCGAGACGGGCCGAGGTGCCGAGATGGGTGGGCGTGGGGCAGGGCGGTCTCCGGGAGCTGTCTACGATTGACGGGTTCGTGGGGGGCCGATACCCTCGGTAGCCGGGCAACGCGGTCTATCGCAGCCCGCGGGGCCTTTCAAGGCCTGTCACTGGATCCGGACTGATGCCCGCCACGATCCCATGCCCGGCCTGCGGCACTGACAACCCGCACGATGCTGCGATCTGTCAGGTCTGCGACTACGAACTCCGCGTTCAGCTGCCCGATGCCGGTCGGGGGCCCAAGTGCCCACGCTGTGGATCCAGGGTCGCCGGAGGCGCAGCATTCTGCCAAGTTTGTGGCCAGGGGGTCCACCAGCGCCTCGCCAGGCCGCAGACCGGCGCCCTCAACATCCGCGACATGTTTGGCGGTGGGGACAAGCTCGGCGACGCGCCGCGTCCCTCCCATCGGCAGTTTACAGAATTGGCGCCGACGGCGGGGCTCACCGTTCCAGCCGGGCGGGAGACCGTCCCCGACGCGCCCGTGGTCCGGGAACGCGACGATGGATCCGGCTCCGGGTCTCGAGGTCGGCGCCGCGCAGCCCCGCGGCCGCGCCCAAACTACTCGGGCTACGGCGATGGATCGGGGGGATCCTCGACCGCCCCGCAGGGACATGCCCCGCTCACGGGGGATCTTCCTTCTCAACAGGATTCTCAACGACAGGTTCGCGCCGAGCCTCCACGCCCGCGCGGGCCGGAGACCGGGGACGAGCTCCCCAGCGGCACGCCGCGCCCGCGGGCTCACCCCCAGGAGCACGCGGAGCCGGCAGCACCCCGGGTCTCGGCCTTTGCGGCACCCGCCCCCGTGGTCCAGGCCCCGGTCTCGGGGCCCACGTCCGCGCCACGAGTTCCACGTGTGCCCGTGGGGGATCCCCAGCCTCCCGTCGTCGCGCGGACTTCAGAGGTCTCGCCCACTTCAGAGTCAGAGTCCGGGTCCAGCCAGCCCTACGGCGGCCAACCCTCACAGACCTGGGCCATACGCCCGGTGGCCGCGGATCGAGATCGAGCCGCCCCTGAGCCGCGCCTGGTGTTCGTCGATCGCCAGGGCAAAGAAGGGGAGAGCATCGCCGTGGGTGAGGGGATCGAGATCGGACGCAGTGGCCCGCTCGCTCTCTCTGGCGATCCCTTTGTGTCTCCTCACCACGCTCGGATCGCGGTCACCGAGACGGGCGTCTCCGTGACCGATCTGGGTTCGAGGAACGGAATCTACCTGCGCCTGACGGAGGCGGCGCCCGTGTACCCGGGCGACTACTTTCTGCTCGGCAACCAGCTTTTACGCCTGACCCGACTCGAGGGGGACTGGCGCGAGTCGGCGCTCGACGACGCGGGAGTCCGCGGGTTCGGGTCTCCGGTCAAACCACCCTGGGCCTGCCTCGTGCGTGTGGGGGTGGGGGAGATCGAAGATGATCGCTACCACCTGCGCGGCGAGGAAATGGTCATCGGGCGAGAGCGGGGGGATATCGTGTTCCCCCAAGACGGTTTCCTCAGTCGGGAGCACGCGCGGGTGCACATGACCGTGCAAGAGAACAACATGATCGTCATGCTCGAGGACATGGGCTCGGCCAACGGCACCTACCTCCGGATCCGCGGCCCTGTGGTCGTCCCCTTCGGAGGCATGTTTCGAGTCGGCGATCAGATTTTTCGCGTGAGGAACGACTAAGTGGGGCACGTCCAGCTGTTCGCCCGTACCGAGATCGGTTGTGTTCGAGAGCGCAACGAGGATTCTTTTGTCGTCGCCAACATCAGCACCGGGGTCCGCGGGCTCCGGGCGGGGACGACCGCTCAAGACCTCCGCACCGACATCGCCCTGCTCGGGGTCTGTGACGGCATGGGTGGAGCCGCAGCGGGTGATCTCGCATCCCAAATTGGGACCGAGAGTCTCTACGATATTTTGATGGCGGCGACGGCCCTCCGGGAGGCCAGCAGCATCCAAGAGGCGTTGCTGTCGGCGGTCGGCGGCGCAAACCGAGCGATCGCGGAGTACGCCCGTACCCACCCTGGCAAACGCGGCATGGGGACGACCATGACCGGCTCGCTGATCCACGGCGATGAGATCCACATCATCCACATCGGGGATTCTCGGGCCTACCTCCGGCGGGGTCGGACCCTCACCCAGCTGACCACCGACCACAGCATCGTCGGTCAGATGATCGCCAGTGGTCAGCTGACCCCCGAGCAGGCTCGGAGCTACGAGCACCGCAACGTCCTGCTCCAGGCGCTCGGGGTTCAAGCAGTGATCCAGCCCGAACTCGTGACCGTGAATTTTTGTGCGGGGGATGTGTTGTTGATGTGCAGCGACGGGCTCACGGGCCCCCTCGAGGACGATCGGATCCTCGCCCTCATGCTCAAACATCCCGACCCCATGCGCTGCTGTCGGGCGTTGACCGAGGCCGCCTGCGCCGCTGGGGGCCCCGACAACGTGACCGCGGGCGTCGCGGCCTTCCTCGGCGATGGTCTGCGGATCTGTGGGCCCAACGAGCCGGTGCAGGTCCGGCGGGCCTCCCACACGCTCCAGTGAGCCGGTCTCAGGATCCGAGGTAGAAGGTCGTCGAGATCCCGAACAAGACGGTGTTGGTGAACGGCTGATCGGGCGCGGCCGGAGTCGATCCCAGCCAGCCGATCTCCGGGCCGATGGCCCATCCTCCACCCCTGTCGGGGCGTTTGGCGGCGGCGAGCGGGAACCACTCGTAGCGAGCGCTGGCCTTGAACAGAGCGCCGCCAAAGCCCGCCCGAGACGCCACACCCTGGTCTCTGATCGAGCCGCCGCCGAAGCCGAAGCCGACGCGCAGCGACAGGGGGTAGCGGGGGACGGGCAGGAAGCCGAGTTCGACCATGAGTCCGCCGCTGGCCATCCTCTGTCGGCCAGTGGTTCCGAACTGGCCGCCCGCGGCGATGCCGATGCTCATCCACGGGAACACGGCGTCGCCGGCTTGGATGAACGCGCCTCCTCCACCAAAGGGAGCGGGTGTGTCGAGATTGAGGACAGAGGCGAAGCTCAGCCCTCCAAATCCGAGCAGACCGATGTAGGGTCCATCGACCCGTGGCGGCCTGATCTGTTCGGGCTCGGGCTCGGGCTCGGGTTCCGGGTCGGGAGCTGGGTTCTGTTCAGGTTCGATGATCGCGCCCAGGTCACCGTCGCCTCCGTCCAGTGGATCGGGGTTGGGGTCGCGGGTTTCAGGATCGGGTTCCGGAGCCGACTCGGGTTCTGGAGCCGACTCGGGTTTCGGAGCCGACTCGGGTTCCGGACCCAACTCGGGTTCCGGACCCAACTCGGGGTCCGGGGCCGGCTCGAGGTTGGGGCCTTCTGGGAGTCCCGGCTCCTGTCCCTGCTCGGGATCAGCAGGAGGTGGGCCTGCCGCGCACTCTCCCGCTGGCGCGACAGCGGCGAGAGCCCACCCGCCGAGCGAGAGCGCCAAGACCCGAACTGTCCACGTCTTCGGCGCAGTGCCCGCGATGCCCACCACTCCAGCATGGACCGAAGCATGGAAGTGGCGCAAGTGTTCGCGCGTCGTGCTCCAGGACTACCGATGGCGACGCTGGATCGGCTTGCCGACGCTGCGAGCCACGACTATGATCGGCGGCCCGAGAGCACGGCATGGACACCCAGCGAGCACTGGAGATCTTTGGGGGGTTCCTGATTGGCGCCGGCGTCACCGTCGCGGGCTACGAGTTTTTCGGTTCGAGCCCGGCGCCCGCCCAGGCGAGCGCCGACCCCGTCCCCGCGGTCGAGGCTCCAGAGGCAGGCCCGGGCTACCTGGCCCAGGCCCGCGCGGGCGCCCAGGGAGCGGGAACTCGAGCCCAAACCCAAGGTGGGGAGCCCGGCCTGCCCGAGGCTGCGGCAGACCAACAGGCGGCCGAGGATGCGGGGGCCAACACGGGCACGGGACCCTACGCCGCGGACGCGGACGGGCACTACGTCGATTTCACCGACGTCTTCTACGCGCCGGTGACCTTCACCGCGGAGCACGAGGCGAAGTTCCCCAAACACGGTCTGGTCATGTCCGGGGCGGTCCTGGTCCGCGAGCGCGCCGACTTGGAGTCCAAGCGCATCGGCATGCTCCGAGCCGGTACACGGGTGCGCTCGGACGCCGATCGGACCTTCGGCGGGGGCTGCAAGAGCGGCTGGCACCACATCTTCCCCGAGGGGTGGGTGTGCATCGGCGCGGGCATGAAGATCTCGGAGACGGTGCCCGACGACGGCACCATCGACGTCGCCACCCCCAACGTGGACGAACCCATGCCGCTCGACTATTGGCGGGTCAACCACGACGGCACTGGGTTTTTTCATCGCATGCCGAGCTACACCGAGCAGGATCAGGCCGACGCTGCGGCCAAGGCTTGGCTGGCGACCGAGGGTCGGGCGCCCATGCCCTTCGATCGCTCCGCCCGTCCCGACGATGTCCCGGCGGTGGTCAAGGAGTATCTCAACGCGGGCTACTACGTGACGGTGACCTCGGAGCACGTCCACGCCAAGCGCCACTTTCTCAAGACCAACCGGGGGGTCTACGCGCGCAAGTACCAGCTGGGCAAAAAAGAGGGCTCCCAGTTCCAGGGCCAGGTGCTCGCCGGCGAGGACGTGCTGCCGGTCTACTTCATCGTCCGAGAGCTGGAGCTCATGACTCGGGTGGGCGAGAGCGGGCTGCTCGAGAGCACGGGCATCACACCCCCGCGCCGGTCCACCTACGAATTTCAACGCAAGGTTCGAATCGGCGATTACGAGTACCACGAGGACGCGGAGGGCAATCTGATGCGAGCCTACGCGGTCGCGGTCGCCGAGAAGATCAAGCGACCCTCGGGAATCGAGCCCGACGAGCACTGGATCCACGTGGACCTCTCCGAGCAGACCTTGGTGGCGTACATGGGCGACCGGCCCGTGTTTGCGACCATCGTGTCGACGGGCAAGGAACCCGGCATGACCCCCGTGGGTGTGCATCGAGTCCAGAGCAAGTTCATCGTCACCTCGATGCGGGACCAGCCCGTCGAGGAGGAGGCCTACTCCATCGAGGATGTGCCCTGGACCCAGTACTTTTCCAACAGCGTCGCCCTGCACGGCGCGTTTTGGCATGGCGGCTTCGGCCTCGTCCGCAGTCACGGTTGTGTCAACCTCTCGCCCGGCGATGCGCGGTGGTTGTTCGGGTTCACGGAGCCCAAGCTCCCCGAGGGCTGGGCCGCCTCCATGCCCGGTGTCATGGGCTCCGAGGCCAGCGCGATCGTCGTGACCGAGTGAGAAACCGACCACTGCGGTCGTGGCAGATCCCGCTCAGTGTCCGTTGTAAGCGTCCTGTGCCCCGGTTTGGGACGCGGGGGTGGATTGCGCAGGCCGGCCTTTGGGCACTACACTCTGGGTACTCATGAAGATCGAGACAGGCACCGTAGCGACCCTCGCCTACGACATCACCACAGAGAGCGGCGAGATCGTCGAGAGCTCGGACATCTCGGGTCCGATCTCGATCTTGGTCGGTAGTGGGTCTTTGATCCCCGGGCTGGACAAGCGTCTGGTAGGGCTCGAGGACGGCAGTGAAGAGACCTTTGTGATCCCCCCGGAGGAGGCCTTCGGCACCGAGGCGGACGCACCCACCAACGTCATGAGCCGCTCGGAATTCCCCGACGACGCCAAGCTCGAGGCGGGCGGCAAGTTCGTCGCCAAGATGCCCAACGGGCAGCCCCTGACCCTCGCCATCCGCGAGGTCACGGACGAGTCGGTGACCGTCGCCATGATCCACCCTTTGGCCGGCAAGACCATCAACATGGGTGTCAAGATCGTCAGCGTACGAGCGGCGACGAGCAAAGAAAAAGACAGCGGCAAGGCCATGGTCACGCCGCCCCCGCCTCCGCCCAAGAAGTAGGCTCCAGCACTGCTGGAGCCCGAGGGCGGTCGGAGCCGCAAGCTCACGCTTGGTGCTTCGACGGGCGCATCCGGGCCCAGAGCATGCAGGGCCAAAACCCCGCCAAGTTCGCGCAAACGCACGTTCTAGGCGGGTTTTGTCTAGTTGACGGACAGCTTTAGAGTGGGTATCCGCACAGGTGTCAGGGCCCGGGGCAGGGCAGTTCACGAGCGGATAGAGGACTTCTGTCGCCACGCTGGTGCCGCCCCGATCGCGCGGGTCGTGGCCTCTACGAGGTGAACATGTCACGCGAAGTCGTCATTGTCAGCGCCGCCCGTACTCCAGTGGGCAGCTTCCAGGGAGCCCTCTCCAGCCTGAGCGCAACGGCGCTCGGTTCGATCGCCATCAAGGCAGCCCTCGAGCGCGCCGGGATCGAAGACGGGAGCGACATCGATGAGGTGCTCATGGGCATGGTGTTGCCTGCCGGTGCCGGTCAGGCACCCGCACGCCAGGCCAGCAAAGGCGCGGGCGTGCCCGACTCGGTGGGCGCCCTGACCCTCAACAAGGTCTGCGGGAGCGGGCTCAAGGCCGTCATGCTCGCCGCCCAAGCCATCCGTGCCGGGGACGGGGAGATCTTCGTCGCTGGCGGCATGGAGTGCATGTCCCAGGTGCCCTACCTCCTGCCCGGGGCCCGCACGGGGCTGCGCCTGAACGACAAGACCCTGGTCGACGGCCTGGTCCACGACGGGCTCTGGGATCCCTACAACGACTATCACATGGGCATGGCCGGGGAGCTGTGCGCCAGCGAGTGCGACATCAGCCGCGAGCGCCAAGACGCGTTTGCGGCCGAGAGTTACCGCCGGGCGGTGGCCTCCATCGAAGCCGGTCACTTCGCCGACGAGATCGTGCCCGTCGAGGTTCCCCAGCGGCGCGGCGATCCGGTGCTCGTGCGCGACGACGAGGAGCCGGGGCGCGGCAAGATTGAAAAACTGCCCAAGCTCCGGGCCGCCTTCAAAAAGGGCGGGACAGTGACGGCAGGCAACGCCCCGTCGATCAACGATGGCGCGGCCGCCCTGGTCGTCATGTCGAAGGACGAGGCGCAGCGGCGTGGTCTGACCCCACTGGCGACCATCAAGGGATACGCGGGTTTCGCCCAAGCCCCCGAGTGGTTCACCACCGCTCCCGCCGGCGCGATCAGGGCGGTCTTGGACAAGGCCGGGCTCGAGGTCGGCGACGTCGACCTGTGGGAGATCAACGAGGCCTTCTCGGTGGTCGCCCTCGCCAACCAAGACGAGCTCGGCATCCCCTCCGATCGGATCAACGTGCGCGGCGGTTCGGTGGCGATCGGGCACCCGATCGGCTGCTCCGGCGCCCGCATTCTCATCACCTTGTTGTTCGCGATGAAGCAGCTGGGCAAGCGGCGCGGGGTCGCGTCGCTGTGCCTCGGCGGTGGCGAGGCCGTGGCCCTGCTCGTCGAGATGTGAGCCCCGCCCGCCGCAGCACGAGCACGAGCACGAGCACGTAGACCACAGGAAGCACGACCATGATCGAAATCAACACCATCGGAATTCTGGGCGCCGGCCAGATGGGCGGCGGCATCGCCCAGGTCGCAGCTCAGTCGGGCTACGCGGTCTTGCTGGCCGACCTCGACCTGCCCACGGCCGAGGCCGGCAAGGCCAAGATCGACAAGTTCATGAGCCGGGCCGTCGCCAAGGGCAAGCTCAGCGAGGCCGACAAACAAGCCGCGCTCTCGCGTATCACCTGTGTCGACGGGATCCCCGGCCTGGCCCCGGTCGACTTCGCGATCGAGGCCGCGAGCGAGAACATCGAGCTCAAGAAGAAGCTCTTCGCCCAGCTCGACGAGGTTTTGGGGGACCAGGCGATCCTCGCGACCAACACCTCGTCGATCTCCATCACCTTGCTCAGCGCGGTCACCAGCCGCCCGCACAAGGTCGTGGGCATGCACTTCATGAACCCGGTGCCGATCATGAAGTTGGTCGAGCTCATCCGCGGTTTGCCCACGGACGACGCCACCTACGAGGCCACCAAGGCGATGGCCGAGAAGATGGGCAAGACGGTCATCACCTCAGGCGACTCGCCGGGTTTCATCGTCAACCGGATCTTGATCCCGCTGATCAACGAGGCCTGCTTCGCGCTCCAGGAGCACCTGGGCACGGCCGAGGATATCGACACGGGGGCCAAGCTGGGCCTCAACCACCCCATGGGCCCGCTCGAGCTCGCCGACCTCATCGGCCTCGACACCTGCCTGGCGATCGCCGATGTGCTCCACCGCGAGCTCGGCGACGACAAGTATCGGCCGGCCAACGTGCTGCGTATGCACGTCGCCGCCGGTTGGCTGGGTCGCAAGACCGGGCGCGGATTCTACGAATACAAGAAACGCTGAGCGCATGTCCGACTCCTACGAGACCCTGAAGATCGAAGATCGCGGCGCGGCGCGGGTGGTCACCATCGACCGTCCCGCAGCTCTCAACGCCCTCAACCCCCAGGTCGTCGCCGAGCTCTCGCGCGTAGTCGAGGCCCTCGAGCACCAGATCGACGCCGGCGACTGGTCCGTCCGCGGGCTGATCTTGACCGGTGCAGGCAAGGCCTTCGTGGCCGGTGCCGACATCGCGGCGATGGTCGACATGGACCGGGATCAGGCCATGGCCTTCGCCAGCCAGGGGCACGCTGTGGGCGAGATGTTGGCCAATCTCAAAGTCCCGACTATCGCGGCCGTCAATGGCTTCGCCCTCGGTGGTGGCTGCGAGCTGGCCCTGTCCTGCGACTTCATCATCGCCAGCGAGAAAGCCAAATTCGGTCAGCCCGAGGTCAAGCTCGGGGTCATCCCCGGCTTCGGTGGGACCCAGCGCCTCAGTCGTAGGGTGGGCGCGAGCCGGGCCCTCGAGCTGTGTATCACCGGCGACATGATCCGTGCGGACGAGGCCCTGCGCATCGGCTTGGCCAACCGCGTGGTCGCCCCAGAGGCGCTGCTCGAGACCTGCCTGGGTATCGTCGAGGTGGTCGCGGGCATGGGTCCGCTGGCCGTCGCCGAGGCCAAACGGGTCATCCACGAGGGCGCGGCCTTGCCGTTGGCGGCCGCCAACCAACTCGAGGTCGAGGCCTTTGCGGGCCTCTTCGACAGCGCCGACCAGAGCGAGGGCATGCAGGCATTTTTGGCCAAGCGCCCCGCCGTCTTCACCGGAGAATAGAGAATATGGATTTCGAGTTTACCGACGACCAAGAAGCGATCCGCAAGATCGCCCACGAATTTGCCGCTCGCCACGTCGCCCCGGTCGCGGCCGAGCTCGACAAACAGGCGCGCTTCCCCAAGGATCTCGTCGACCAGATGGGCGAGCTCGGGCTCATGGGCATCGAGGTCGATCCCGACTACGGCGGCTCGGGCCTCGATCCGCTCTGCTACGTCATTGCCATGGAGGAGATCAGCACCGCCTGTGCCTCCACTGGCGTGATCATGTCGGTCAACAATTCCCTGGTCTGTGACCCACTGCGCAAGTGGGCCAGCGAGGCGCAAAAACGGGAGTGGCTCGAGCCCCTTGCGAGTGGCGAAAAGCTGGGCTGCTTCATGCTCAGCGAGCCCGAGGCCGGATCGGACGCGGCGGCGCAGACCACCGTGGCGGTCGAGGACGGCGACGGCTACATCATCAACGGCGTCAAAAACTGGATCACCAACGGCCCCCAGGCCGAGACGGGGATCCTGATGTGCATGACCGATCGGGCCAAGGGCCACCGGGGCATCTCTGCGTTCATCATCGATATGAACGGCGAGGGGGTCAGCCGCGGACCCAAGGACGACAAGCTGGGGATCCGGGGCAGCCACTCGTGCCAGGTGTTCTTCACCGATCACCGGGTCAGCGCGGCCCAGCGCATCGGCGAGCCCGGGCAGGGTTTCAAGGTCGCCATGAGCACCCTCGACTGCGGGCGGATCGGGATCGCCGCCCAGGCCCTCGGGATCGCCCGGGGCGCCTTCGAGGCCGCGGCCCGCTACGCCACGGAGCGCAGGACCTTCGGCAAAGCGATCGCCGAACACCAGGCGATCAGCTTCATGCTCGCCGACATGGCCACGGAGATCGACGCCGCTCGGCTCATGACCTACCGCGCCGCCGCGCTCAAGGCCGCGGGCAAGCGCCACACCACCGAGTCGGCGATGTGCAAGCTCATGGCCTCCGAGGTCGCCAACAAGGTCGCCAAGAACGCCATCCAGATCTTTGGTGGCAACGGCTACGTGTCCGAGTACCCGGTCGAGCGCTTCTTCCGAGATGCCAAGATCACCGAGATCTACGAGGGTACGAGCGAAATTCAGCGCGTGGTGATAGCCTCCAACATCATCCGGGCGCTCGCCTGAGACCGCCCTCCCGACCGTCCGTCCCGTACTTCGTGCAGTGGAGCCCAGTATGCGCATCAACAACTCGATCCCCCTGACTCTGGCCGCCCTCGGCCTCGTGTTCGCGTCCGGCTGCAGGCCCCAACAGCAGACCAACCAGGACCTGCTCGCCAGCTACGGAGGCGAGAAGTACACCGCGGATATGGTCGCCACCGACTACGAGACCGTGGAAGACCAGGGGGATGCCATCGACCCGCGGACCCTCGCGTCGATCGACGACACCATCCAGTCGACCTATGTGGCCGACTTCGAGCGCTGCCTCGAGGATGAGATGAGCCGGCTCGAGAACCGCTGGGTCGCCGGTGAGTTCGCCGTCGAGTTCACCATCGAGACTTCGGGCTTGATCAGCTCGGTCACCATGCTCAACGAGGACATCAAAGAGCGCCGCACCCCCGACGCCGACGGCAAGTACGTCAGCTCTGGAGGCGCAGAGCCCCGAGTTGCCGACGAGTTCGGGTCTTGTGTCGAGGCGAAGGTCTACAAGTGGGAGTTCGATCCGGCCCCCGAGGCTACCTACACCCACACCTACAACGGCCAAATCGGCGAGGCCTGGTAGGGAGGGGAGCACATGGAGTTCGAGCTCAGTGAGACCCAGGCCCTGATCCGCGACACGGCGGCTCAGTTCGCCGCCCGAACCTTGGCCCCGGCAGCCGCCGGGCTCGATCGCAGCCATACATTCCCGCGTGCGGCCATCGCCGAGGCGGCCGAACTCGGCCTCCTCGGCATCAATGTGCCCGCGGAGTACGGCGGCGTCGAGGCTGGAACCGTGGCCTACAGCCTCGCCGTCACCGAACTCGCCAAGGCCTGCGCCGCGACGACCGTGGCCCTGTGTGTGTCCAATATGGTCGCCGAGGTCGTCTGTGCATTTGGAGACGAGGGCCAGCGCGAGCGCCACGTGACCAAGCTGTGCAGCGGCGAGTATGTGGTCGGGGGCTTCGCCCTGTCCGAGGCCGGGGCCGGCAGCGATCCGGGCGGCATGACCACGCGCGCGCGCAAGACCGACAGGGGCTGGGTCATCGACGGCTCCAAGCTGTGGATCACATCGGGGCCCGACGCCGGCCTGTTTGTGGTCTGGGCTCGGACCAGCGACGCGCCCGGGACCCGGGGTGTGTCCTGTTTCCTCGTGCCCGGTGACGCGCCGGGCCTGAGCGCCGGCAAGCCCGAACAAAAGATGGGGCAGCGGGGGAGCCCGACGACGGCGCTCGAGTTCGACAGCGTGGAGGTCGGCGACGATGCCCTGCTGGGGGAGCTCGGGCGTGGCTTCGGGATCGCCATGATGGCCCTCGACGGGGGGCGAGTCGGGATCGGAAGCCTGGCCCTAGGCGTCGGCCTGGCGGCGAGCGAGTTCGCCAACCGCTACGCCATGGAGCGCAAGCAGTTCGGCCAGCCCATCGCTCAGTTCCAGGCCCTCCAGTGGTTCATGGCCGACAGCGCGACCGAGCTCGCCGCGGCCCGCATGTTGGTGCTGCGCGCAGCCTGGCTCAAGGAGCAGGGCAAGCCCCACACCCGGGAGGCGTCGATGGCCAAGCTCTACGCCTCCGAGCGGGCGTTTGCAGCCTGCAACCGGGCGCTACAGATGCTCGGAGGCTACGGCTATACGAGCGAGTTCCCCGTGGAGCGCTACCTGCGAGACGTGCGGGTGACGATGATCTACGAGGGCACCAGCGAGATCCAGCGCCTGGTCATCGGCCGCGACGTGGTCCGCGGACTCTGAGGTCGGGGTCTACTGGAGCCCACAGGCGACGTTGCGGCGCTGGAGGGCCGCAGCCTGCTCGTCGCCGGCGATGGTCGCCTCGTGGCCCAGCCACCGGAACATGGCGCTGGCGATCGCGACCTCGCCGCGTTCGTCCCAGAGCCACACGGCGAGGTTGCAGAGCGGATCGTGGGCCTGGGAAAAGGCGATCCTGACCAGCTCCGGCCCGCCGAGTCGACAGACCCGGTCGTACTGGGTGCGGACCGCGACGAACTCACGCAGCTCGTCCAGCGGTGGGAGCGTGCGTCGGGCCCGGACCCGAGCATCCACGGCCTCGCTCAGGATGGCCAGTTCGTCGAGCAGGTCGTGGCGCAGCTCTCGAGCGACCCGACGCAGGACGCCCGCATCGCCCTCCCGCTCGAGCTCGGCCAGAGGGATGTCGGCGGTGCGGGCGAGGGCCGAGAGGTCGAGGTCGATCTGGGCCCGGAGCCGCTCGATGGCGGCGTCGGGGTCTCCGGCCCGGAGGGCGAGGGCGCGCCTCGCCGTGTGGCTGCGAAGCGCGGGCTGGGCCAGGCGTTGGTCCCAGCTGTGCGCGAGCATCCGGAGGTCACCGAGCGAGACGGCTGGGCTGGCGAGCGCCCGGCTGTGGGCGCAGAGCAGGGCGTCGCCCGTGAGCGCGGTCTGGGGGCGGTCGCAGCTCGGGCGTGTGCTCGGGCTGACCTCGACACGGGGGACCGCGAGCGCCCGACGCAGGAGCGGGAGGGTCTGCAGGCGCGAGGGTGCGAGGGCCCAGCGGAGCACGAGCAGAGCGTCGCTGGGGACGGGTGGATAGCCGATCAAGCGAGCCGCAGCGACGCCGAAGAACTTCGTCGCCCGGGAGCGCCGGTGTGGCGCGCGTCCGAGCAGCTCGACTTCGGCCCACGCCCCACGTGCCGCCGCGTCGGCGACCCGCCACTCGTTCGCCAGATGCAGGGTCAAGGGGGGGCAGTGAGCACGGTCGAAGTCGGTGACCATGCGCATGAAACGACGCGCCTCGTCCCGGTCTCCGGTCGCGTCGGCGAGCAGGGCGCTGGCGACCACACCCGGCGCACCGAGGGGCTCGAGCATGTCGCGTTGGCGGGCGAGCTCGGCGATGGCTTTGGGGTTCGGGTGGCGCTGCCGGAGCACGGCCCAGGCTCCAGCCACGATCTGTCCACCGATCACATCGCCGCGCCACACCCAGCCCGAGAGTTGAGCCAAGCTCCAGGCCGGACGCCACAGGCCCAGGGGGATCATCACCAGGCGGGTGATCGGCCAGGGAAACAAGAGCAGCAGGATGACGGCCAGGGGCACCATGTTGGCGATGTGACCCCGGGCGACCGAGAGCGCGAACAGGGCCGCGACAAAGCTCGAGATCAGGGCCAAGACCACGGACCACACACCCTTGGCCCAGGTCTTCGCCGGGAGGTGAGGGGACACGCCGACCTGCTCCCAGCGATGCAAGATCGTGGGTACCAAGATGGCGATGGTCGTGAACACGAGCGGGAGCAGGGACATCTCAGCGCCACCCCAGCGTGTTGCGGGCCCGCGTGAAGCCCCCGGCAGCGTCGTCGAGAGTGTCGCCGAAAACAGCGCCGCTGAGGTCGGGCGGAGCACCGGGGTCGGGGTCGGGGCTCGATGTGGGAGACACCCACAGCTCGTGAACCAGGCGTCGCTGGGGATCGCGCAGCTCGGCCATGGCCACCCGGACCTTGCTCATGTCTCGCGTTCCACCCCCGTGTGGGCTCGGGTAGGCGTCCGCGCCCCGCATGTCGAGATCGAGCATCGCCAGCAGCTTTTGGCCCGCCCGCTCGACCTGTGCCCGGGAGCAGTCGGTCGGCAGCTCGAGGACGTAGAACGGGTTGTGCACCAGGTGGGTGTGGGCATCTTCAGTCATGGGCAGGACAGGCGCGCGATGTGGAGGGCGGAGGGACCGGGACCTCGCTGACATGTGAGTGAGGTGGAAAGTTCCAACGACCGTGACGCCGCGACGATCGCCCTGATCTCAGCTCTGGACCGGGATCAAGAAAAACCACACGTCTCGGGCGTGGCCACAGCGTCGACAGGTGGCTGTGGCGACTCGGTACCGACGGTCGGCGACCTGCTCGACCCGGTGGTGCTCGCAGTACACGCGGTCTGAACACACCGGGCACGGCCACCGTTGGGCTCGCTCCTCGATCACCGCGGGCGAGCGAACTTCGATGGCGGAGTCTGGACCCGCGCCGGGGAGCACTCGCCCGGCCTGCAGCTGCCTGGGTGCCGCTCGGCCGAGCAGCGACCTGTCCCCGGGGGGGACGCCCAACCCAAAGAACAGGCCTGCCAGCAGCGCGAAGAAGACCAGCGCGAGCAGCATGGACACAGGCAGATTTTCGCACAGGCTCGGAGAGGCCGAGCGGCAGACCCGACACAGACCCGACATAGAAGAAGGGCTCCCAGACAGTGTCTGAGAGCCCTTCGAGAGTAGCGGGGACAGGATTTGAACCTGTGGCCTCCGGGTTATGAGCCCGGCGAGCTACCTGACTGCTCCACCCCGCAGTGGACACGGTGTTCTCCGTGGAGCCGGGGTTGTAGGCGCAAGGCCGAGCCGGGTCAAGACCTTTTTTGGCGAATCGTACTCGGCCCTGCGCGGGTCCCGGGAACAGTCGAGTCGCCCCGCTCTCGCTCAGCTGGTGATCGCTATCTCGAGCAGCCCCAACACCGCCGCGACCATCCATACCTTCCAGCTCGTGCCCCGGGCTCTGTTGTCTCGCTCTATCCCACAGTCATCGAAAGCGGGTGGGTGTCGCTTTCAGTCGGGAGCATCGTCGTCTGCTCGGGCGAGCGCGGCGAGTTCGACCCGCGGGTCCCCGGGCGCCCACATCTGCGCGAGCATGGAGAGCGGTCGATTGACGGCGTCGAGGATCAGCAGGCTCTCGCGGGGGGGAGGTTGAGGGCTGCCCTGCTCATCCGGCCCAAAGTTCAGCGGGCAGTGATCGACACGCAGCGGGCCGGAGGGATCGGCCTCGTCGGGGACGGCGAGCGGGAGGCCGTGAGAGCGGCAGATCAGAGGGCGCTGCCCGTAGACCGCGCACGCGCCGTCGATCAGCAGGGCGCAGTGATCCAGGGCATCGTCGTCGCCCTGATCTCGGATCAGGGCGCGGCGTCGGGGCTCGGCGTGGGCCAAGACCGCGAGTGCCGCACGGAGCGGGGCAGCCTCGACCTCGAACACGGAGAAGCGCTGGTGGCAGCAGTGGGCGCAGCCGAGCCGACAGGCGAAGGCCGCGGGGGTGCGAGCTACGGCGGCGTCGAAGTGCGCGTCGACGCGGGCCCGGAGCTGGACGAGGTGGGCACCGAGTTCGGGTCGGCCAGCGGGGCTCACGCGGGGGGGCCCTGGAGCTGCGCGCTGAGGGTCGTCAGCGCGGCCCGAAGCGCGTCGACTTGGTCGGCAGGGAACGCTGCGCCAGCCACGAAGGGGTGCCCGCCGCCCCCGTGGGCTTCGCAGAGTCCGGCCAGATCGTGCCTTCGGGCCTCGGAGGGGCGCCAGGGGTTGTAGCCCAGAGACAGACGCAGATCGCCGTCGGTGTGCAGGTAGGCGCCCAGGCTGTACTCGATGCCGGGGCTGAGGTGGTAGGGGATGAAATGGTTCAGGATCCGCGGCCCGTCGTCGAGCAGGTCGTAGATGAACACCTCACCGACGAGCCGACCGCGGCGGCGGATCACTTCGATGTCGCGGCGGTGGGCGGCCAGTCGCGGGTCCACGATGTCCCGGATCCAACCGGCCTCGGCCAGGTCCTCGAGGCGCGTGGTCAGCAGCGCCTCGATGAACTCGGTGATCGCCGCAGGATCCTCTGCAGCCTGGATCCACGCGGACAGGCGCATGGCGGGTTGTTCGTAGAGCACGGCGACGTCCGGGTTGGCGAAGTCGGCCGAGTCGATGATCTCGCCCCAGCGGATCAGCTCTGCGTGGGCGCCGAGGCCGACCCCGAACTGATCCCGGGCGATGCGGGCCAGGTAGCCCGTACAGCTCGGGGCCGCGGGATCGTGAAATTTCTGACCGCTGGTGTCGGCCTGGAAGTGGGCGAGGTCTCCGTCGATCTGGAAGGCCGAGCGGTGGTGGTCGAAGTACCAGGTCAGCTCGGGGCGCTGCGTATATCGAAAATCGACGACCGCGGCCTCGTCGGCGCCAGCGAAGTCGGCGTCGTCGAAGGGGTCGCCCCGACGGTGGTGTTTGGGGACGTAGCGGACCTCGACCTGCTCGCCGAAGCGGGCCCGGACAAAGGTGGCGAAGAGCGCGGCCGAGGCGGCACCGTCGAAACATCGACCGTGGTGGAGCACGTGGAAGCGCATGCGCCTGCGAGGGTAGGGGCGGCCGCGGTCTGGGTCCAGTCTGCCCAGCCCCCCTGCGATGGGGTCGCAAGTGTCTGAAAGCACCGGCCTATCGGGGTGGATCTTCGCCTGAATTGTGAACCTCGACAGGTTCAGAGACGGCGTCCCCAAGACGATCTGCGGTCGGCCTTTTGGGGCCTTTTCGTGGCGGTTTTGGGCCCGCGCGCGGCTTTTTTGGGCCAGCGAGGACTCGCTGCTACCTGATCTGCATGCGGATCTCTGGTTCGACGTTGGCCCTCGTCACGGCTCTGACGCTCACCACGGGTGTGGGGCTCAGCGGGTGTGCACATGACAGACCCAGCCCTGAACAGCAGCTGACCTCGGCCGACAACCACTACGAGATCGCGCTCGGATCCGCTCAGACAGGGGCCTTCGACGACGCGCGCAAACACGTCGAGATGGCCCTCGAGATCATACCCGAGCATGGCAATGCTCTGTACCTGCTCGGGCTGATCCAACTTCAGGAGGGGCGCGCGATCATCGAGTTCATCGAGTCGGAGATGTGCCTGCTCGACGCGGCCGCGGCCGCCCAGCGGCTCCGAGCCGACGAATTTCATCGTCAGGCCCACGAGGCCTTCGCTCGGGCGGCGATCGCCTATGGCGAAGACGACCGGGGCCTCGGCCGAGCCTACAACTCCATGGCCGTGATCTCGCTCTACTTCCACGACTACGATCAGGCCGAGGGGGAGCTCGAGAAGGCCCTCGACACCCAGTTCTATACGGAGAAGTACTCGGCCCTGGCCAACCTGGGATGGACCTTTTACGAGCAGGGGGACCTGGTGGCGGCGATGACCGAGCTGCGCCAATCCGTGCTCATGAACCCGGATTTTTGTGTCGGCCGGTACCGGTTGGCGCAGGTCTATCTCGACTTCGACATGACCGAGGAGGCGCTCGAGCAAGCCAGCATCGTGGTCGCCGACGAACGTTGCCCGATCCAGGGCGCGCACCAGGTCGTGGGGGTCGCGCAGATGCGGCTCGGCCAGACCGCGGATGCCCAGGCGAGCTTCGCGGGCTGTCTGGATCTCGCCCCTCGCAGCTGCCTCGCCAACGCCTGCCGGCAGTTCCAGTCGTTGGCTGCGGCGGATGCGCAAACGGCTCCGGCCCGGACAAAACAACGTTCGAGCCCTGAGAGCGGTGAATAGAGGAGCGCCTGGGGTCTTTCTCCCGGCGCCCTTGCCCGCCCTGGGGGCGAGCCTGCACACTTGCGCCGATGCGAGTCGAGACAGGTCGCCTTCGGGTTGTCGCTGCTGAGGCAGTCGGCACTCTCGAGCCCGCGCATGATTCCAAAGTGGGGCGTCATGCCCCAGGTGATGCGACGACTCCGGGCAGCTACATCCGCACGCAGCGGATCCGTCAGGGCATCAGCCTCGACCAGCTCGCCGCGACGACCAACATTCCTCGCGGTCAGCTCGAGCTGCTCGAGGACGACCAGTTCGAGGCGCTCCCGGCGATGGTGTTCGCCAAGGGGTTTCTGCGCTGTTGCGCTCGAGCCCTCGAACTCGACCCGGACACGGTCCTGGGCCTGCTCTACGAGCGCGAGCGCGAGCGGCTTCGGGCCCGGCGACGGGAGTCCTCGGCCGTGATCCCGAGCGCTGTGGTCAAGCCCTCTCCGGCCGGCCGAGGGGTGCCTTCGGCGAGTGCCCAACTCTGGGCGCGGGCCAGCGTGTGGCTCGGAGACTGGGCCGGCCGAATCCCCAGCGCACGGATCTTGATGTGGCTGGTGGTTGCGATCGCGGTCGCCGTGATCGTGCTGATCGCGTTTACGCTGGCCAGCGGCCAGGCCAGCCAAGCCGTGCCCGGCGGGCTGTGAACCCGGGCGGCGGGTGGCCGGGGTAGTTGGCTCCAGCTGCGGCTCCCGCCGGTCGAATCGAATAGTTTGGGGAGTTCTTAGGGTAGGGGGGACGCTCGCGTATTCTTGCGAGCCGCGAGGTTGCGCATGTCCCGGACCAAGAACATCGATCTGACCCGGCTCGCTCGGCATCGCGACGAGCCGCGACGTCTGGCCCGTGCGCTCCAGCGTCTCGATGGCGTCCAGATCGCGGGGCAGCTCGACAACCTGCCGCCCGAGGATCAGGACCGGATCCTCCAGATGCTCCCCGCCGAGCGCCGGGCAGCGGTGTTCGGGGAGCTGCGCGAGGAGACGGCCGCCGAGATCGTCCGGCGTCTGGCCCCGGAGGAGGTCGCGGTCCTGCTCGACGATCTCGAGTCCGACGATGTCGCCGACATCCTCGGCCGGGTCGAGGAGAGCCAGCTGCGCCAGATCCTCAAGCGCCTCGATCCCGAGGACGCCGACGAGGTCGAGGAGCTGCTCGCCTACGAGGACGACACGGCCGGCGGCATCATGTCGCTGGACTTCATCCGCGTGTTCGACAACGTCACCGTCGCCGAGGCGGTGCGGGTGATCCAGGAGTTCGACGACCCGCCGGATCAGGCCTTCTACGTGTACGTGGTCGACGATGACGAGCGCCTCGTGGGGGTGGTGTCGCTGCGTCGGCTGCTGACCAGCCGCCGAGACGACCCGATCCGGGAGGTCATGAACAGCGAGCTGCTGCTCGTGGACCGGGAGGCCGACCAGGAGGATGTGGTCGAGATAGCGACCCGCTACGACTTGGTCGCGGTCCCGGTGATCGACGCCCAAAGGCGGATCGTGGGGGTGGTCACCATCGACGACATCGTCGACGTCATCCGCGAGGAGGCGACCGAGGACATCCTCAAGATGGCCGGCGCCGGTGCAGAGCTGTTCGAGACCCGCTCGTTTTGGAGCAGCTTTCGGGCCCGCATGCCGTGGCTGGGGGCGGCGGCGGTCGGTGGGGTGCTCGTCGCCTGGGCGCTCTCCGGGTTCGAGAACGCGCTCCAGACCGTCCCTGTGCTCGCCCTGTTCATGCCGGTGATCGCGGGCATGGGTGGGAACGTGGGGACCCAGAGCTCGACCATCGTGGTCCGGGGGCTCGCGGTCGGCTACGTCGAGAGCTCCAGGATCTCGCGCCTGATCCTGCGTGAGATGGGCCTGGGTATGCTCTTGGGGACCATCTACGGGGTGTTGATCGCCGTGGCGGCGCCCTTTATCGGGGCCGATGTCGGCGATCCCATCGCCCTGGGGGCGGTGCTCACCCTGGGCATGATCGGCTCCATGACCATCGCGGCCACGGTCGGGACCTCGATCCCCCTGCTCATGCACCGGCTCAAGATCGACCCGGCGGTCTCGACCGGCCCCTTCGTGACTACAGCCGTCGATATCCTCGGTCTCATGTTCTATTTTTGGTTGGCGACCGTGTTGCTCGGAGTCGAGATGTGAGGGCTCCAGAGCTGTCGACGCCCGCGGTCGTGCTCCGGACCCGGGCCCTGCGCGACGCCGATCTGATCGTGATCTTGTCGACCCCGGCCCACGGCAAGATCGACTGTATCGCCCGGGGCGCCCGACGCAGCCTGCGACGCTTCCCCGGCGGCCTGCCCGTGGGCGCGCGCGGAGTCGCAGAGGTCGGGCGGGGACGTGGGTCTCTGTCACCCCTGTCCATGTTCACCCCGAGCTTCGACCACAGCGGCCTGGGCCGCGACCTCGAGGCTTTTGCCTATGTGAACTACCTGTGTGAACTCACGGATCAGCTCGTGGGTGGGGCGACCCCCGATCCGACTAGTTTCGGGCTGCTGTGTGAGGGCATCGAGGCGGCGATGGCCGGGGCCAGGCCGGGCCAGCTGCGCCGCTTCGAGTTGGCGCTGCTCGATGGTCTGGGCTTGTTGCCGGTCCTGGATCGCTGCAGCGTGTGTGCGTCGGAGGCGCTGGCCGACGAGCGTGGGTTCCCATACTCGGTGGACCGCGGAGGTGTGTCGTGCCTCGCCCATGGAGGCGGTATGGGGCGCGTGACCCAGGTGACCCTCGACCTGGCTGCGGTCCTGCTCGAGGGCGAGCCCGAGGCTCGGGCAGAGGCCTATGCGAGCGCAGATCCCGAGACCCGCAGGGACCTCCGCGATCTGTGCCGGGACGCCGTGGCCAAGCAACTGCGGGCGCCCCTGCGATCCCTGAGTTTCTTCGCCCAAATAGCGACCCCTGCACGGGCCTGAGGATCCGCGAAGCGTGAGATCGGGATCTCACGAATCGGTGCTCAACGGGTCGAGAGCCCGGGGCTTGCACGCTGGAATTCGCTAGGGATCTTGATAGCGTCCCCTTCATGCCGCGCCTCTCCTCCAAGACCCCGGTGGCCCTCGCCCTGGCGCTCTGTGGTCTGGCCACCAGCAGTTGCGGCGAGGGAAACCCGGGCCAGGACCCGCCCTCCGACGCGTTTTTGTTTCCCTCGGGGGTGCTGATCGATCCGCGGGTGTCGGTCGCGGGTACGGGCGCGTGCTCGACCGACGAAGACTGTGGCGCGAGCGAGCTGTGTGGGGCGGGCGACCAGTGCCGGGAGCGGGCTCAGTGGATGTTCGTGACCAACGCGAACAGCGATCTGCGTTTCAACGCCGGGTGGATCACCGCTGTGGATCTCGACGCTTTTTGGGCCGCGGCGTTCGAGAATCCCGCAGCCGTCGAAGCGGCCGGGGCCTCGGTCTCGAAGACCGCGCCGTGTCGGCGTATCGCGGGTCGACCGCAGTCGGTCGAGTGTCTCGAGCAGGCCTTCATCCACGCCGAGTCCACGATCCAGATGGGCAGCTTCCTCGGGCCGACGGTGGCCTGGGATCGGGATCCGAGCGACGGTGAGGCCATGCTCTTGGTCCCCGTGCGAGGTGATCCGAGCATCACCTACGTGGAGCTCTCCGGGGGGCTCGGCGGCGGGGCCCCGACCCTCGAGTGCAGGCAGGACACCGATTCGGACGGGGGCCGCAAGTGCGGCGACCGACACCGACTCCGCTTTGCCCGCAACGACTCGAGCGCGGCGCGTCTGTCTCGCGAGCCCTTTCGTATTCACGTCAGCCCCCAGCCCGAGCTGCCCCTGGCCTACGTCACCCACCAAGGCGACTCGGACGTGACCTTGATGGCGCTCGAGGGCCTCGAGGTCGGGGGAGACGGGCGCCCGGCGATCGTCCACCAGACCAACGTCTTGGGGACCACTGCCGGGATCCCCGGCGGCTTCGGGGTCGCCCAGCGGCCCTGCGATCTGGACGCCGGGAACGCGCCGACCTCGACCCAGGACTGCACCCTGCCGCTCGTGTACGCGAGCTTGCGCTGGCAGGACCCCATGGGCGTCCAGGTGTTCACGGCCGTCGATCGTGAGCCCCTGCCCAACTCGGCGCAGGTGTGTGTGGCGCCGGACGACCTCGACCGAGAGGGGGCGGTGCTCTGCGAGGCGCGGATCGAGCCGATCGTGCGCTTCGGGGTCAGCGGGATCTCGACCGCCGGCGTATCGTCGACCGTGGGCAACCCGAAACTCGCCGACATCGCTTTTGTGGGGGGGGGCGACGAGCTCTACGTGCTGCAGAGCAACCCCGGATCCCTGATCCGCGTCGACACCTCGCTCGGGGCCGACGGTGAGCCCCTCAACACCTCGGTCGGCACGGTCGAGGTCTGCGCCAAACCGACGACTATGAAGATCTACGCCGACGGCGAGATCAACTACGGCCTCGTGACCTGCTACCGATCGGCCGAGCTGTTCATCATCGATCTGAGCAGCCTCAGCGTGGCCGGCCTGGTGCGTGCGGGCATCGGCCCGGACCAGGTCGAGATCGACCTGGCCCGAGAGGTCGTCTATGTCGCCAACACCCTCGATGCCACGGTGAGTGTGATCGACATGGCCCGCACGAGCCCCTCACGCTTCACCGAGATCGGCCGGATCGGCCTTTCGGAGCCCTACACCCAATGAAATCCCCGCGTCACACTTTTGGGCCCGCCCTGGTCCCGGGTCTGCTGTTCTCCAGCCTCGGGATCATGGGGATCATGGGGATCATGGGGATCATGGGGATCATGGGGATCATGGGCTGCACCGAGCAGGACACCCAAAACGTACCCAACCGGGTGCTCGATCGGCCCACGGACGTGGTCTTGCTGTGCGCCGACCGGGTCTGCAACGACTTCGACGGCGACGGGGTGGAGACCTGTGAGGCGGAGATGCGGCCATTGAGCGCCTGCGGGACCGAAGTCGGGAGTTGCACAGCCTCGGGCACCCACATGATCGGCTTCGTGGCGAACTCGGAGCGCAACGAAGTCGCCATGTTCACCAAGTGCGACGGCTCCTTGGTCGACATGGACTTCGACGTCCCCGGCTACAACTTCGTGCCCGCGGGCATCCTGCCGACCGAGCTCACGGCCAGCGACGACGGCTGCCGCGTGGTCTCGGCCAATGTCGGGAGCTGCGACTTGACGGTGCTCGACGCCCAGGGGATGGCCCACTACGCCCTCGACCTCGATCCGACCACGGACGAGCCGAGCAGCCTGGTCGCCAACCTCGAGCCGCGGCGCTTCGACGAGGTGTCGGGGGGCTGGGTCCCGCTCGGGGCTCGGCCCGGTGATCTGATCTCGGCGCCGCTGGCCCTGACGACCGCCCCGGGCCTCGATCCGGGGGCGGTACTGGACGGCAACTGCGACCCTCTCAACCGGGGCAGCGTCTACGTCAGCTTCCCGACCTGCAACCTGGTCGCAGAGGTCGATGTTCAGACCGGGAACATCTTGCAGAGCCGCCAGCTGGTCGGGGATGGGCTCGGAGGTGTGGATGTGGTCGACACGGGGACCACGCCCCTGTGTCCGGTCGAGTGCCCCGCCCAGTTCGATGGCGAGCTGCCCTCGGGGTTGCCGCCCGTCGACCAAAATGGGGTCTTCCCCCAGGCTCTCGAGCTGCTCACCCCCTCGAATCAGGGGGCCGACGAGGCCGATGAGGCCGATATGGCCGTGGTCAGCCGCAGCTTGTTTGTGGGCGGTCTGGGCTCGGACACCCTGTTCGAGCTCCGCATGAGTGAGGGGGGGATCTGGGGTGAGGCGAACAGCCTGACGCTCCAAGATGCAGGCGGGATCAAACGGATTCGGGTCAGCCCTGCGGTCGATATGCCCTCGTCGGGTTCAGACTTCAGCCAGTTCATTTATGCGATCGCCGGCGACGGATCGACACGCGTGATCGGGCGGGAGCTGCCCAATCCGACCGACTCTCTGGGTATCGAGTGTGACACCCAGGCCGACCCCAGTGTGATCCCCGAGTCTCAAGGCTGCATCCCCGTGCCCGAGGTGCCCTCGGACGGTCCCCCGGCCGGCCGTCGCGGGCTCGCCCGGGGCCCCGGTATTCGACCGGGCACGGGTGGCGAGATCACCGACTGGTCGTTTCGCAAAATCTACACGAGCGACGACGAGAACCCCTTCAACGACGGCAACCCCTTCGTCCAGCCCGGAGTGGTCGCGGTCGGTGTCACCACGCGGGGCGAGGTGATCTACGTGATCATCGATCACCCGCGCGCAAACGGGGAGACCTTGGTCGAGGACATCCCGGATGTCCTCCCCGGGACGGATCCCACCCAGGTCATGTCCATGCGTCTGGATCCCCACTCCCAGTGGCCCGACCCGGCGACCGCTGTCGGTGTCGGCGGCCTGCCCACCGTGGTGGACGAGCCGTCCGCGCGCGCGCTGCCGGCCTTGTCTGGTCCTTCCCGGGACCTCTCGCCGAGTCTGCGGCGCATCGACGCCGCCTATTTGGACGACGAGGGGGAGCCGCGACCGGGCCTCACCCTCGGCAACAACGGGGACGAGCTCCACCTGCCGACCATCGATACCGGCGAGGGCGTGGATCCGATCTACGAAGAGGACGCTGTCAAGATCATCGTCCGCGACTACCGGAGTTGGTTCGCGGCGACCTGGAGCTTGGTCTGGGAGGGCGTCATCGTGCCGACTCGCAGCACCGGGCGCCTCGACTGCGCCAACCCGGGGTGGGAGGGCGGCACCTGCCTCGTCTCAGAGCCCGACGATTCCCGCCTCATCGACGAGTCGGCGACCTTCTGCGAAGACGGCGTGCTCCCAGGCGACAAGTTGATCTTGATCGGTTGCTCGGCCGACTTCGAGTGCGGGGAGGGGCGTCGCTGCCTGCTCGAGACCTCCAGTGGGATCTCCGAGAGCACGGGCATCTGCATCTCGGGCCAGGCCTACGAGGAGCGGGCTGCCCAACTGCGCGAGATCTGTGGGAACTTCATCGCCGATCCCTGTGGTGGGGCGGTGCGCGAGTTCACGATCACCAAGTCCTTCCAGGATGAGCTGTGGATTCAGGCCATGGACCAGCGGCCCCAGTCGCACATGTTCGAGTACGGCCCGTGTGCGGCGGGAAGCAACAACGCGCTGGTCGGGGACAGCTGTGTGTGCCTCGGGGGCTTCGAGGGCTGCGGTGGCGAGGGCGAGGCCCTCGAGTGCTGCGAGGTCCCCGGCGCTGAGGCCTACCCGATCATGGGCGAGGTGATCTCGAGCTTCGTGTGTTCGGAGGAGCAGCCCAACGATGGCTGCGCGAGCGACGACGACTGCGAGGGCCTGCCCTTCCCGGGGCCGAGCGCCGACCCCAACGCGCCAGAACCGGAACCCGGTGAGGCCTGGATGTGTGTGGAGGAGCGCTGTCGCCGACCCTGTCGGAGCGCGGCGGAGTGCACCCTGCGGCGCCTGCCTGGGCCGACCTGTTTTGGCGAGTTCGTCCGCTACCAGGTCGGGCTGCGCAACGCCTTCCAGGTCACGGGTCCGGTCAGCTTCGAGGGTGACCGTGTCGACGTGGACCCGGACACGGGCGAGTGCCGGCCGACCCTGGACGGGGAGCTCTCGCAGTTGCTGAGCAGCCGCATCTCCCTGCCCGAGACCGACGATCCGAGCGACCCGGTGTGGGCAGCGATCCCGGTGTGCAGCACCGACGCGGTCGAGCCCGGCAACCCGAATCCCTGCCGGATCATGTCGGAGGGGGGGCGCTTTCACAATCTCTCCTACGAGGGCGAGACCGTGAGCGCCCTGCGGTTCTCGAACCCGGTGTTCAGTCTGATCCTGGATTTGACGAGCGTCGACAGCCTGACCTCCAACATCTCGGGCTTCGAGGAGCTGAGTTGGGGTGTGGGCCAGGTCGGCTTCGAGCGTGCACGGATTCCCGCTGGCTACTCGGAGACCTTCCGGTTGGGATCGGGCTACCAGCCGTTCGCCGATTTCCTGCTCGTCGAGGGCAGTCGGCCGGTGACCTACCCCGTGCGGATTTTGGCGGGTCCGGCGGAGGCCGAGGTCTACATCGTGGATGGGAGCGGGCCGGGATCGTCGACATCGATCCGCGGTCAGGTGGTTCGGGCGACGCTGGGCGACCAGGTCTCGGTCGACGACACTTTTATCGGCGTACGCTGAGGGTATAGGCGTACGCCGAGCCGCGGCGGTCGCGGGCTCACGCGGGCGATGGTCGGAGAGGTTGAGACATACGAGTTTCGCGTGTGGACCGCGGAGGCGCGACCGGCCGTGCCTCCGCGAGCCCCACCCCGGTGCTGGGCCCCCTCCCAGGTTTGGGGTATCTTGATTCGAGTGGGCGCTCCATTCCGCCTGAAGATCGGTGCTCGGACCCTCGAGCTCCCCCATGGGACCCTGCAGGTCGGCCGGATGGCTGATTGCTGGCTGACCCTCGACGACGACTTGGCCAGCCGCTACCACGCGCGCTTTCACGTCGACGCCGATGGGGTGCAAATCGAGGACCTCGACAGCCGCAACGGCACCTTCGTCAACGGGGAGCAGGTCCACGGCAAGGTCGAGCTCGCACACGCCGACAAGCTGAGGATCGGGCGAGAGGTCATCTCGGTCATCGGCCCCGACGCCCGGGAGATCGAGGATGAGAGTGACGCCCTCCGGCGCACCATCGGCCCTGGGGAGGGCTCTCAGTTCCCCTCGCTCATCGGCCAGCTGGTCGAGAAGAGCCTGAACATGGGCAAGCTCAAGGAGGCCGAGCGCTACGCGCTGGCGCTCACCAACCAGCTCGGGTCGGCGAAGGTCGCGGTCGACCATCCCACGGCGGTGTCCGCGGTCCGCTGTCTGGTCGCCCTCGCTGAGAAGACCTCCGCGGGTGTGTGGCTGGACCGGGTGTTTCGACTTCACGTGGCCAAGCGCTGGATCATGCGGGAGAAGACCGTCGACCAGATCCGGGACGCCCTCGACCGGATCCCGCGGGTGCCCGGATCGGGGCTCCTGGACTACGAGAAGCTCCTGCGCCAGCTCGCTCGAGAGGGGCAGTCGGTCGACCGGGCGCTCACGTCGACTATCGCCGAGCTCGCCGACGCCTACGGCAAGAACTGAGCGGTCTTAGCGGGCGAGGGCCGCGCATGACAGCCGGGCCCAGCACAGCGAACTCGGCTGCCTATTTGCTTCGGCGGGAGCGGACAGCGCGGATCGAACTCAGAACCAGGGGGATCGAGGCCGCGAGGCCCGCTGCTACGGTGACCGAGAGGTGGCCCGCGAGCTTGTGAACGGGCATGACCAGCCCACAGTGCAGGATCAGCGCGAGGTTGCCGAAGGTCGCTCCGGCCAACGCCGCGAGGGCCGCTCGCCGGGGACTGGCCAGGGCGTCGCGCGAGAGCACCCAGACGACGCCGAACATCAGAGCGGTCAAGCTGAATCCAAAGCCGAAGCAGGACAGGGCCTCGGGGATGAAGTCGTCGCCGACCCCGAGCGCAGATGCGGGGTGATCGTGGGCGGGTGGCAACAGGGCGATTACGGCAGGGACGGCCGCGCACAGGGTGAGGGCGGCGACCCCGTCCCAGCCACCGAGCCGAGGTCCCCGGTATAGAGGCCGGAGTGTGAGCAGCCCAGCGAGGCTCAGGCCGATGGCGAGCGCGAGGACGCTGGTCAGCATCCGTGGGAGGGGCACGAGGGCGAGGTCGAAGCGGGCCATGGTGAGGCCGACCATGGCCAGGCAGCCGGCGACGAAGATGGCGAGTGCGGCGATGCGCCGGGGGGTGCTCTGGGCACGAACCCGGGTCGCCAGATTCGCGCGTTCGAGATCGGGCTCGAGACTGCGAAACAGGGCTTCAAACCGGGCGGTATCGGCATCGGTGTTGGTATCGGTGTTGGACCGAGCGGGATCGCCCGTGATCAGCAGGGCCCCCAGTCCATCCACGAGCTCGGCGCAGGCCCCACAGCCGAGCGTGTGGGCACGCTCGTCCGAGTCGAGGCTCCGCCTCGCTCGAATCGCGTCGTGGACCTGTCGACAGTCGGCGCTCATTTGGGCTCGCCTGCTGCGTATGTCTGAAGGTCGAGGGAGGTTACGCCCTGCGCTTCGAGGTCCGCCCGGAGTCGCTTGTAGCCCCGGTGGGCCCGGACCTTGAGCGCGGACCGCCGGACCCCGACGAGCTCGGCGATCTCGGCGAACGAGAAGCCTTCGAACCAGTGCAGGACGATCACCTGGCGCTGAGCCTCGGGCAACCTGGCGAGGGCCCTGCGCACGGCCTCGCCCTGGAGGCGCGCGTCTGGGGACGCCGCGCGCGGGTCGAAGTGGGCGCGATCTTGAACGCTGGGATCGATGGACAACTCCGGGCGGCGGCCTCGGTAGCGGTGATGATCGCGCATGAGGTTGTAGGCGATCGTGTAGAGCCACGGCCGGAGCTTGGCGTCGCTTCGAAAGTCCCGTCGCGCCCGGTGAATGTTCAGGAAGGTCGCCTGCACGATGTCCTGAGCCTCGACCTCGCTGCCCACGTGCCGCTGCATCACCCGCAGGAGCTGGGGGGCGTGGCGCTTGAAGAGGGTCCGCATGGCCGCGTCGTCACCCGCGATGTAGTCCCGCATGAGCTGCTCGTCACTCGGGACTGGGGAAACCATGGGGGAGAGGGGAGCGGGGGAGAGCGGGAATAGGAAGCGGGCGGGATAGAGGGGGGGGG
>Ga0256845_1000476_pt1 | contig 37849 bp, 19 predicted proteins | sample RiftiametaG_FD_189101 | JGI IMG/M metagenome (GOLD analysis project Ga0256845, IMG submission 189101) | Tube worm associated microbial communities from hydrothermal vent at the East Pacific Rise, Pacific Ocean - Riftia | ecosystem: Host-associated > Annelida > Integument > Unclassified ...
CAAAGCATATATCAAAAAAGTAATCACCACCATTGTAGTCAACTCTAATGAACTTGTATTTGAAAAACAATATCAAGAAGATGAAATACTAGGATTACCTTATCGAAGATTCTTTTACAAAAACTGGGAAATAGTGTACAAACCTAAAAACAATAACATTCAAATATTTAGAGTGTTTGACACTAGACAAGACCCTAAGGCTGTTTTATAACATTATTAATTATTCACTCTTCATTGTTTTTTAGAACATATTGCCCCGTTGGTGAGCGTAGGGTACTCTGCTCTGTACTACTTCTTTTCTGGATATAAATTTGACTTTAAAAATTTATCGGTTTCAAGTAGTTCTTTTAAGCTATCATTATTAACAAATTCACAAAAAACAGCCATCTCTTTTTGTTCTGTTTTCATCACCTTTTTGTTCTCAACTTTTCCTATTAACCAAGCATTAAGCTCTCCATACTTTGTTTCAAAAACTACATCTTTAACTCTAAATTTTTTCTTTTTTCTAAAAAAGAAAAAATACACCTTATGAACTATGATATAATTTTCTTCTGCTGAAATAAGCTCAATTTTGGTTAATAAAATCCAAGCTCGAATTAAAGCTAAAGAAAACACAAATACAAAAATTAGTGCAAAAAGAACAGGTGATTCAAATAAGAAATCGGGATTACTATTCATCGAAAAGAGACTTATAACAACGCAAGCAACGAGGTAAAGCCACCTAGGGTCTTCATGATATACTACTTTGCTTCTACTCATTATTTAATTTCTTCTTGTTTGATTTTTATTTCTTGGTCTATTTTTAGATCATGTTTATCTTCTTCTTTAATTCCGTTTAACTTCATTAAATTAGCTACGGATGTATTATGAGTTTTTGCTAAGCCCGATAAAGTATTCCCTTGTTTAACGACAACACTTTCTGTAACAGTATATGTAGGGCTTATTTGAACTAGATTACTCGGTTTAATATCTACTTTCACACCTGCGACAGTTAAACCTATAACACTGGCATCAAGAACCTCCTTAAAGTCCATTCCTGAATCTGTAATTAAGACAATCTTTACAACAGGAGAAACAGAGGATTTCAGAGTATTCCTAAAGGCCTTCCATCCAATTTGACCAGTAGCTACTGCAGGAATAAATTCTGACCCTAAATCAATCCATTTTGCGGTTTCATCACTTATATTTGGGTTTTGATACGCAACAAACCCACTTAAATTACTTGATTTATGTAAATTATCAGACCTTACTCCGATCCCATCTTGTGAAGCATCTATCATTTGAGACATTCCCAATCCTACCTTAGTAATACCATAGGTTAGAACTACAGCACCTCCCATTCCTAACGCTATTCCGCCAGTGGTACCTGATGCCACAATAGTAACAGTTATAACAGCAACCCCTTCGGCTATATTCCAGGCACCCGAAACAAGCTTTTTAGTTTTTGGATCCAAACTATTTTCCACTCTTTTTTTCGCATTAAACAAGTCCAAACCCCATAAAGGAGGCATTAAAGAGCGATGTTCCAACCCTTCCAACTCAACCCCATCAATCAACCTATTCTCACTAAAAGCATAAGTACTATTATAAGGATATTTAGCAGCCAACGGGTCAACCGCAAAAAATCTTCCAGACCTTCTATCGTACATTCTGTACTTGTAATTCACATAACCAGTCTCTGGGTCAAATTCTTGTCCTTGAAACCCATACCTATACCCACTACTAGAGTAACTTCTCCCCGGCATTTCCATTCCAAAAGCGTAGAAATCCGTCCAACTGGCTACAGCAGTAGCAAAGCCCATATAAGCATCTTTTTCTGCCCTAAAGACTACCTGTCGCACATCTATGGGTGTAGGATTGATATTAGTCACAAACAATATCACCTCACCATCAAACACCTCTTTGCTATAAGTAATATGAGCGATATTACCACCCACAGTAGCAGTTGGTAGCACATCACTCAATCTAAAATACTCTACAGTATTCAAATCCAAATTGCCATTCCCCTGCAAAGCACAAACCTTAATCAAAACCTTACTTAAGTAATCCGTAGGCAAAATATCACCAGCATTCAGCCCCAGCTCATCACCCAAAAACAGAATAACATCAGCACTCACCACCGCATCAGCTTTCACTGCTATGGTCGTACCAGTAGTTGTATTCTCAGCCGTAAACGGTACTGGGGCAGCAGGGTTAATAGAGCCAGCAGTAGTTTTAATCCTAGCTACGCTAATCAAGTTTTGCTGACCACCAACATCACCAACCAAACGCTCTTCACCAGACAAAACATTAGTCTTGACACTCGTAAAAGCAGCCATATTTTCATACACCCTCACATCCTGTAGTACCACCCGCACATTACCCAAATGGTCTTTGCATTCATAATACCGATTGCCAACCGTCCTAGTTGCATATTGCACAGGTTTGGCAGTAGTCTCACACTTCCCACTAGTCACCCTATATGGCTGTAAGGGTAAGCCAGCGGTGTAATTACCCGTTTGGCTAGTGATACTTGTACCATCAACGGTATACATATTATCAACAGTGCTCACGTATATTTTACCTCCTTTTGCTCTACGCACAGCTGCTTTTTTTACATACGGTATCACCTGCAATAGGCTAGTTGTACCGTCTGCAATTAGCATCCTGTTGATGCTTGAAGTATTTGTGATGTGATTGGTCTGCACATAGTAAATATAGTCAGCATTTTGGTTATAATCAAATCCTAGTACATCTACAGAAGAACGAGGTGCATAACTATTCACATCAAGAGGTGCAGAAGTATGTACTTGATAATATTCATAATTACCTAAAGATATACCTGTTTGTTTTTCTAAATCATAAATCCTAAAGGCATTAGCAACAACATCAAGGTCATTAATATTCCCCAAACTCTTATTACCCGTTACATATGAAAGAGTCATCGTAGCCCCATCAGGAGATATTTGCATACTCGTAGCTCCTAAAGTAACTGGATAAGCTTCACAATTACCATTTATACATTTTTCACTCTGCACATTATACACCCGATCTGGAGACAAACCATCTTCCGAAACAGAATATTGCATCAAATTAATATTAGTGAGTCCATCGCTATAAAGAGTAGCAAAGAGCTTATTATATTCCTCTCCTCTGTCATCATTATAAGCCGCTAAAGCAATCGCTGAATTACTCTTAAATCCAGAACGAGAATCTACCTCACCTGTCTTCACATTTGTTTTTGTTCTCCTCACCCGATGATAATTATCCTCATCCTTACTCGTATTGATCACAAAATAATTATCATTATTTCCTGATGCTTTAACGATAACAGAAGTCCCATTAGCGTCAGCGGCTACATTATGTACAAGTTTATTGCCTATATAAATTTGCCCTGCATCTGGTGGTTTCACATACAATACCTCACTCGGGATAGGCTTAAACTGGTACACACCAGGGGTTTTCCATAACAGCTGTGCCACAGCATCACCAGTCAGATGATAACGATAAAAATCCAACTTATAATAACCCGACTCAGTAGCCGTATAGATCACCTCTCGGCTGGCAACACCAAGCTGTCTTGCACCAGCTACATCTTCCCCCATCACCAACTCACCATTCACGTACAAGCCCGACATACCGTCTGCTTGCTCTTTAAAGGTATAAGCACCAGCCTCTTTGAGGTATACATAAGTGCTATAATGTGACAAAATATAATCCGCACCCAAGCCCAATTTAGGACTCAACAAACCACTTCTGTTATACAAGTCTTCTACCACCTGACCGTCTGTAGTAGTTGGCATAAGTGATTTTAAAATATCAGGGCTTAGTTGTTGTTCTACCTCATTGGCATTGATTAAACTATTCACTGCCTCCGCATTAAAAATCCCCAAGGAATTACTTCCTTGCCGTCCCCATACCTCGTTATCATTTTCATCAATCACCGATATCCTACCATTTGGTAATAAACTGAAACGGTAGTTAACAGGTCTTTGAGATGAAAATGTAAAAGACTTCCATCTGACTACTCGACCATTCGTATGAATCGTTAAATTCCCATCATCTTGCATCTTTAATACTGTTGCTGTTCTTGGGGATATATGAACACTATTGTCCCAAATTTCATATTTGTCGTTAAGATAAGGGGGCTTATATAAAAACAGATTTCCTGAGTTAGATAACTTCAAATGATAATTTTCATTTCCTAAAAAACCCCAAGTATCTAACTCTCTATTTCCTAAAACGTACTGAGAACCTTTAGAACTTATTTCAGTCTCATTATACAAAGTGTGTCCATATATTGTTTGATAAACTACATCGTCATTCATCATCAATAACTGCCCATCTTGGTACAATACTAATTTGTTTGAGCCTAGTTTATTCGTTATATCATCTATTACATTGCCATACTGGTTACGCATCTGCATCCGACCAGTTTCTGTAATAAACACATGGTGCTTGTCATTGGCATTAACATGCGGAGTATGCCAATATTTCAGTTCTACACTTCCTTTATATACAGCTACTGTACCATCCGTATTGACCGTAAACCTATATTCACCAGCCATCAAACTTTCCCCTTCTTCTAACCTATCGCCTTTATTTAATACTGCCGAGCCAATAACATTATTGACAGGCAAAGGAATATGATTGACCAAAACACCATGCTGGTCACCTTTACCAGAGCAAGGACCTTCAGTATCCGTAGGACTGAGGTAAGTACTAGGGATAATTACAGGTGTAGCACTTTGGTAGTTCCATGCCAATCGCAAGATCACAGGGTGAAAATTAGCATCATTATATTCTAATCTTATTGGGATTCTTTGTGTTAATAAATCAGGGCTAATCACCGCCTCGTAAGCCCTTTGCCAAATCTCAGTAGCAGGCTGATTTGCCACCGACTCAAAAGTCATCTGTTTATCCAAAAGAGAATTTCTTGTCAAGGGTACCCCTTGCTTGTTGAGCCATAATTGAGGAACGTTTTCTGTCCCAAAAGTATGGTCAGTATAGATGATTATATTAATCGGGTTGCCATCATTGGCTGGCATATCCAAATAACCTGTATACCGTGCTGCTATTTGTGACAAGTTTTTATCATAAAAATTCCATACATGGTCTATTTGCTCTTCTACTCTTGCCACCTCTGGGTAGCCAGCCGTAGAGAGCGTGTTTTGAAAATATTCTGCCAGTAAACCATGCTCTTTATAGTTGATTGTAAGGGGAGCATTGGCTGGTAATGAAGGTGTAGTTTGCCCATGAGTCAATACAGCACTAGGTACTAATTGTTTCTGTACATTGCCATAAGACCATTTTAATGATAAATCCCGAGCTACAGTACTGCCTACTGGTTGTATATAGTTATATTCCATACGGATATGGTGCATACCTTTACTCAGGGCAAATATCTTTTGGCGCTCTTGACCAGTATTCCACCAATAACTCCCCATCAGGTAGTTGGCATTAGCACCATTATAAGGACTCATTACATCTATCGCCAAAAACCCAGCTCCTTTCACATAAAAAGTATAATCTCCATCTTCAGGGACTTCTATCCAACCTTCATACCTCACCGCAAAACTTTGTGCATCAGTCCCTGCTGGCAAATTATTATTGTCCCAATCATCATTAACCCCACCCGAGTTGTCTATGTCTTGTGCAAAGCCCATATCTGACCAGTTTTTATTCCAGATATCTATTTGTTGACTTATATTATAAAAACGCCTTTCTAAACCTGGGTTAAAATTATCCCCCTGTATATTGGCATAAGCAGGTGTCTGAATCTGACAAATAGCTACTTCATCTGGCACCATAAAACGCAAAACCTCTTCATTGTCTTGGTTTTCGGCGACAGCCACATTGCTCCCTAAACTCACCTCACTGTCAAACTGGTGATTTTCTATAACATTCCCCTGTGCATCAAACTCCCACGATAAGCCCCCTTGATTGTCTTGCCCCTCGGTAGGTACTAGCCAAGTACTCAGCTCTGTTTGTATGGTTTTGTTGAGGTCACAAGTTTGTAAATTGTCTTTTGAAAAATAATGTTGCAAAGGAAATGCATTAAAAACTGACACTGATAAAGCAGTAAGTATTTGCACATTTACAGGGTCTTGCAACAAATTGTCATCAATCAGAATTACATCTCCCGTTACACTCATTGCCAAGTCTTGACTAGCTCTGTTTTCTCTAGATTTTATTGGCACAGATGTACCTGTTTCAAGGTTTAATGCGTATAAACTTTTTCCAGAGATATCTGTCGTATAGTAAAGATTATGGTTGTCCTTAAACACAATATGCTTCACAAAATCTTGAGAACCCGCTAAACCATTGTCATATTTTACAGCATGAGACAGTGCCCCTGTTGCCAAATCCACATCCAGCACAAATACATGATTTTCTTTATTGGCTATGGCTAGTTTAGTGCCGTCAGGAGAGAATACCATCTCTTCAGTCTGCCACTGCGAAAAATTATTGTCTGCTATCACATAACGCTCATAAGGAGTTGAAAACCCTTCACTAGTCACATCTACTGTGTAAATACGGCCTACATCTCCGTCCTTTCTATACAAGAAAATTCTGCTATTTCCATCAGCATACACCACAGGTGTGATTTTTGTGAAGTCAGTCAGGTTAGCTCCTGTCAAGTCAACTTGCGCAATACTACCATTAAGCTGTTTGATTACAGGTGCATCCGATACTCTAGCACTTACTTGCAGGTATTTAAAGTCTGTCCCCTCAGAATAAATTAAATAATAATCATTTTCTATTGATGGATGTGGCAAGAAAAAAGGTTTTCCATAACGCAATCCAGTGGGTAAAGAGAGTGTAGCGTAGTTACTGAATTTTTCATTAAAAATATGTAACACATTATTGAGGTTATAGGCAGCCGCAATCTTGATGTTATTGTCCGCATCTAACCACTGAGCTGTACCCCGCCAAGCCTTTTGGTCAAAGTAAAGTTCATATTGTTTATAGACATTATCAGGCAAAACATCTACTACCTGTAAGTTTTTACTAGTAGCCATGAGCAACCTAGATCTAGCAGATGCCGTGTTAGAATAATTATGGATACTGGTATTAAAACGGTCTTTGTAGGTATCATAAGTCGCTACTACCAAGTTTTCGGGTCTGTACAAGCCCACTCGGTCCGAACCATAAATAGGGTATTCTTTCAGTCGGTATTCTGTTTTTTCGCTATTGCCAATTACCGTGTACTGCTTGTCATAAATCGCCATCACATTACCACTGGCATCACATACATAATAAGTACCTTTTTCTATCTTACCATTAATAATTTCTTCTTTGGCTACCCGTATACCCATTGCATCGTACTCAAAACGAATGTCTTCTAATAATACCGTAGTATTTCCTTTTTCATACTTGCGGATGTTTTTTACCTTGTTCAGTACATTCCAAGAGATTGCTAATCCCTCACTGATGTCTCTTATCAGGTTGCCTTCTGCATCATAATTATAATTGCTAATCACCTGACTTTCTAGGTCATTTCCATAGCGACTATTGATTGTTAAGTCTGTAATATGACGGAGCTTATTATTCAACAAACGACCATTGGCAGCTTTGTTATAAGCATATACCATATTGTCCATGCTCAAACTGGTAGTGCCATTGTCTACATTGTGCACATAACCGTTACGAGCCAAGTGGGTGATATTACCATTATAGTCATAACTGTATTTACTGTCATATTCATTCATCTGCTGCCCTTCTTGTGCTTGTTTACTCTGCCAAGCACCATTTTCAAAGGTTGAGAAATCAGCATTTTTAATCCTGTTTAGTTTATCATAACGATAAAAATAAGTGTGTAATGGCAGTTGATAAATACCGTCTATTTTTCTTTTTGTAGTAGATTGTCCTGCTCGAGTATTACTTACCCAATAAGCGATATTACCATTGTATAAACTGTTTCTGCTTTTCGTTAAGCCACCTGTAGTATAAGGGTCATAAATGGCTTGTTTTCCTAAGCCTGTATTAGAGCGGGTATAGTCGCCGTCATAATACCCCAATTCCATTCCGAACTCATCTTTTAAGAAGCCTGCATCTGCAAGACCATCATGCCCTGGGTCGGCAGTAGGGGATAGTTCTGGTTGGTTAATTGCCTTTAGGTACCCTTCAATGGTGTATACATAATCACTTCCTTGTATTTTATCATGCCCAATTTCTTTTCTGGCTAGTGGTCCATGTTCATAATAATCATAATGGGCTTCGGTGTTCCACACAAGTCCATCAATAGAAGTTTCTGTTAGTATAATGCGGTTGTCTTCATCATAGTCATAGCGGTGCATAAATTGCTCTTGGGTATTTTCTTGATAAATCACCTTGTTCACATTTCCACTGACTAGGTCATACTGGTAACGAATGGTTTTCCTGCCTATTTCTGGCAAAGATTGTATCAGCCATTCTACATTGCCATGTGGGTCATAACTATAATAGGTATGCAGTTGGTCGCCTTTAGTATTAAAATCCCCGTCAGGGTCTCTCATCACGTGACTAATTCTATTACGAAGGTGGGTTTGGACTTTTCCTCTACAAGTAATCCCTTGCACGGCTCTAGTATAAGTAGTGCGATGTACTTCTGTTACATAAACAGCAGTATTACTAGTTCTGCAACTTGTCTGCTCACAATTAATCACATTATTATAAGGAAAGTCTTGTGATTGCCATAACTGATCAATGACTTGAAAATCATCACTGGCTTGTTGGCTACTTTGACCGTCAAAATCTAAGAAAGCAGGAACAAAACCGTGTAATTCCCCCACTTCAATGATTCTTCCTAATCGATCGTAACTTGTATAAGAATAATCGCCTAAGTCTTTTTGTGCTGCGTCTTGACTCAATACCAATTGCCCTGCTGCATTGTACCAAAATCGGGTTGTATGCCCATCTGGTGTGCTCTGTCTCACCAATTGTTTGATACTATTGTACACATATCGGGTAGATAACTGATGAACTGGGTCATTAGTAAAATTATCTAAGTCATCATCGGCTCTCAATACTTGTAAAGCTGATACTTCTGGGTTGGTTAAAAAATCTACTCCTTCTGGCGGTACTGTTTGAGTGAGATTACCCGCTCGGTCATAATAGTACAAAGTATAATGATGATAGCCTAAATTATAACTATAACTCAACTGATCATCTACTTTATTCATACAAGATGATTCATATTCATCTGCTAAGTTTTGAGTTGTTATCTCTAAACAGTTCGCCAGATAATCATCTTCTCGGGTATCTATATAGTTTTGTCGTTCTTCTTCACAGGGTTCAAAAATCCTGTCTTCAAAGGCTATACTAGCTACTTCTTCTGTGACAATTGTTTCCTGAAAAGGATTGAGCCATTTCATACAAAGGGCACAGTCTGGCACTGGTGCACAGTCATAATCAATGTCATTGGTCTTGAGGCTAAAATTGGTGATGCGGACTGTTGCGAATAGTTGACTAGAGATAGTTTCGCAGTCAAAACAGTCTGCTGATCTGCTTTCAGGTGCTGTATACGTCCCTACAAGAAGCCAAGCTCCCCATTGCCCAGCATCCTGAGGGTTTAGCCCACCTTGTACCCAGTTTTTAGCACTGTACTCATTGCCATTATAATGTACATGAGTACCTGCTGTATAAACGCTAGCTACATTCCACCCTGGCAATACTCCTTGGGGAAGGATCAGTTCCCAATCATTTGAAACATCTGGTGCAGTGCCTTGGGCATTCACATACCACCGAGCTTTATATTCCTGATTATTGAATTGCACAGAAGTAGTTGCTGGATAAAAAGTATTCACATTCCACTCTGGTAAAGTACCATTTGTTTCTACTACCGCTTCCCAATCAGCAAATGCATCTGGGGTGGCGCTATTAGCATTAATCATTGTTTTGGCTTTGTAAGTAATCCCATTGTACCTCACGTGAATGCCTGTGACATAAGATTCAGAAGGTGACCAATACCGATAACTTGCTGTAAAGGTGGCATAAATACTTTTGATATTCTCTCCGTTCAAGTGTTCATCGTCTAATGTAAAACTACTAATAGCCACCGCATCTTTAATTATATTAGATTTAACAATCTTATCTGTCCCATTATTATAAACGGCATGTAAGGCTACTTTTATGCCCTTGTCATAATCTATCGATTTAGTATTAAGGGAGGTGTTACTAGGGTCATGCTCAAAACTAGCACTCAACTTATAATTACGGTCTTCTAAATTAAGATTCTTAAAACTTACATCTTCCCCTTGAAGCCCATAAGTAGTTTGATACAAACCTAAGTATTCGTCTACAAGATTATCATTGTCAAAAGTAGCCGAGGCAGCGTGAAGAGGACTGCAAGTACTAATGCCTGCTAAAGAGCTTGCAGTGATATCAGCACAAAACAACTCTGTACCAAGGATAGGGGTAGATGAAGTATTACTGTTGATTAAAGAAGAAGTATAACTTTCTTCAAAATCATGAATAGTATATGATTTCAAACCGTAATGATGCAGTTCTCCTGATAGAAATCTAGTGTGGTTAGATGCCTTATCGATAACTACCAGCGGTTTAAAATCATTAACTTCACTTTTGGTATCCATTTTAAGATCTCGTAATAAAAAGGTCTCTGGTTGAGAAGTTCCTCTTTTATTTAATGGGTCTATTAATAGTGATAATTGATCCACCTCTTCATACCTAATAGCACCAACCTCTTCCGCTAAACTAAACTGAACAGTTTGCCAGCCTTGACTACCATCTGTTACTGCAACATATCTGGCATACTTATTTATATTATCGTTATAATCAGTCGTACTGTGGTCATTTTTTTGAGCGTATAATTCTAACTCTACAGCACCAGTAGTTTCTTGGTAAATATCCATTGTAAACACCGCCGTTCTATGATAAGGGTGAATATCAAACCCAACACCATCATTTAGCACTAAAGTTATTGGCATTTCTATAAATGCACTTCGATCAGTAGATACAATAGGACGTATATACTTAAAAGCAGTAGATGGGGAAAATGTAGTCAACAATTTAGATTCTCCTTGAGCAAGTAAATCACCGATACTAGCTTGTTCCCGAAAAATAAAATGAGCACCACCACCTAACCGTAGCTCAAACCAATGTTTCTTGACATCTAAATCATTCTTATCACTTGATCCAGGCAAGTTTTCTAAAGAATAAGCAAATTGAGGTCCAAAACCTACGGATACCTGTCCTGTTACACAATCAAGAATTTCAGGAGTCAATAGACCTACTCTTTTAATACCATCAGTGGCTGCATCGTAAGTAACAAGCACATTAAATTTAACATCAAGGCCTTCAATATTTTCAGTATACGTCTTATCTACTGTCTGTTCTGCTATAAATGCATTTTTCACCTCAGCATATACAAATGGGAAATACACCTCTTCTATATGCTTTTCTAATGCAGCTTCAAACTTGCTTGGGTGATATTTACTTGAAGTCGGGTTTGCTCCCCCCAACGGGATATACCCATAAGGACAAACGACCTCAGCATTATTAGTAGTTATTGTAGCCAAAGAAATGCTTAAAGGATTTATAGCTACAGGGTTAAGGGTATTTACCGTAGCATTAGTTGCTGTCAAAAAATCAACAGTTCCCTCTGCTGCTACAGTATAAGTATTGTCTCTATTTTTATAACTAATATGTGCTAAGTCTGACCTCCACAAATGCAAAACTGGATTAACGGATGTAATATCTGCTTGAGCATAAAGCAAGCCCTTGGCATTAATCGATGCTGCTAAAACCTTTAACGCTTGTTTCTCATTGCGATAACCTGTGCTAACATAAGCGGTAGCCACTGCCAACTCATCATCGGCACCTATGTTTTTCACTAAAAACAACTTGAGGTAATCTGCTTTTTCATCAGCTGTGTTGGCGGTCAAAGAGCCTGTCAATACTTCTGAAAATTGAGAACGAGAGACATTCAAAGCTTCAGTAGGTACTTGCTGTAAATGAGCTAAATCAATTTCGGTGCGGTAAGCATCTGTACACAATATATTAGGGTTGGTGGTGGCAGTAATATACCCACCTTCTGCATAAGCTAGTTTTACTAAATCCTGCTCTACATTAAACGATAAAGCATTAAAATTAGGGAAGTCACAATGGGCTATACTCGCATTTGTACTCGACAGAGTATTAAAAAGTGCTAAGCTATAACGCAGTTTTGCATTCCCAAATGTTCTGTTTGAAATACTGGCATCATAAATGGCAAAATTAATTTCATAAAACTCATCATCTAAATTCAACTTACTCACACCTGGGTCCCATACTACATTGGCAACAACTACAATGCTTTTGGCTTCACCATTTATAAGTATGCCAAAGGTTTTGCTGTACTGGGTTACTTTGGTGGTAGTTGGATTAAGTGACCCTGGGTAATGCTGCATCACCTCCCACTGAGTAAAACCGTTGTCTGCTAAGCTATTGGTGTATACACGGTGCTGAAAGGCTTTTTTCCAACTCTCTTCTACAAAAGCAATGATGTCAGTAGACACTTCCTCTTCGCTTCCTGCATGTTGATACAGTGTACTTGTTACTGGTATTGTCAAGTCAGTTAAAACAGGTTTAAACTCAACTCCATGCAAAAATGCTTGCTCAAATGCTTTTTGATTATTAATCATTTGACTGATTAGAATTTCTTTTTCTGCCGCTGTTAAGTCCTCAGAAAATGTTTCGGTATTTTCCAAATAGTCCATCTGACATTGGTCCTTACACTGACCCTTCATTTCCATTACATAACAGGCTCTTTTACTAAGTCCTTGACTAAGATTTCCATCAGTAAATAAGTCACTAAAACTTAACCAACCTGGGTCCAAATCAGTAATGTCTCTTTGTAAACTTTCATCTAAATAAAGGTCGTACTGACCTTGAGCATTGATATGCTGATTAGCAGCTGTTACAAAGTCATCAATGGCGGCATCAAAATGTGTAGCACTATTGCAGCCTTCTTCACAGGCAGTAATGATTTGCCCGATTATTGGGTCAGTACCTGTACTTGTACCTGTATTAAAATTGAATAGCTGTGCAGTTTTACAAGTCTTTGTTATCGCATCACTTAAAGAGGATGCAACTTTTTTATCAAAGTCTTGAAGTCCACCGTTTACAAACTCCCCATTGGCAGGGTTAATAAAATTATCTGTAAAATGAATCATCACAGCTGTTAAGTTACCCAACTTAACAGCTGCTTGATTGTCATTGCTTAAATCTTCTTCAGCACTTGTAGGTAATTCCAAATAAAGTGTTGAAAAATCTTGGTTTGTAGGTTCATTAGTATGCCAAATTTTTAGTGCGTCATATCCTTGACATTCCTGAAAAACACTTGTTTGAGGAATTAATTCTAATCCTCTTGTGGGATGAACCCAGCTAAGAGATAAATTTGCAGCCCCTCCTCCTTCGTAATAATGGACTTCTATACCGTGTATACCTTCCGTTAAATGAATTTGAGAAGATGAAAAGGTAACGTCACTATTGTTAGTCCATGAATCTCTAATCCCATTGCTCATCAATTGTTGTTGGCCATCTATATATAACCTCACACCATCGTCCACCGTGAACTTAAAAGTATAATTCCCCGCTTCTGTGATAGACAACCGTCCTCTATAACTAGCCGAGAAGTTATTATTTCCTAATGAATTAGAGGGGCTACCCGAACCGTAACTCAAATTACTAACTCCTACTATAGCTGATGCTTTTTTCTGACTGCGGTTAGTCGGGTCTGTACCTGCAAAAAAAGATGCCGAAAACCCACTGGCTGGTGCTACACATTGTAACACCTCTATCAAAACATCAAAGTCTTGGCTGTAGTTATAAAAAACCTCATTTTCTGTTATTAAATCACTATTAACCTCTAGCTCATCGCTTGTCTCTTTTCCTTTTTCGGAAAGTAAGATGTTAACTTCTAAAGCTGACTTGGCATCCGTATAACATTGAGATAAACTCAAACAACCCACAGAGGACTCTAAAGAGGATAAATAAGTAGCTAAACTGCTTTGATTACCGTAGTAAGCATTAGATAACAAGCCAACTCCTTGGTTACGCATCTTGTCTTTATACAAGTTAGTGCCAGACCCAATTGTTTGGCTCTGCTCCAACTCTACCAACTCATAAACTAAGTCTGTAAATGTTTGAAAACCTGTACCTTGCTTAAACTCTGAGGGGCTCTGCTCATTACAATAGTCAGGAACCTCACCACAAGGGAACTCATTTTCTACATCTAGTAGAAACGGCCCACAATAGTTATGCTCTGCTGTCCATTGTTCAGCATTTTGGGACAAGTGTTTAGTATAGGCTTCTAAATAGCTTTGTTTACCTTCACCGTTATTGGTTAGCACATTATTATTAACACGAATTGTTTTGACAATTTTATAAGTACCAGTAGGTAAACTAATACTTACCCCATCATTATTTAATACGAAAATTTGATCCCTTTTCCAGTTTAACTCTGGGCTATTAAGGGTATAAACTAATTCTTCATTACAGGTATACCCAACATCAGGAACTCCCGATATGTTTGGGATTTGTTCATTAGTAGTAGCTAAGTCATGTAACAAAGTTCCAGTCATTTTATAACTGATTTCAGGTTTTTCAGTATTCGTGATTTTTACTTCAATAGTATAGTCACAAGTCTCGCAAAAGCTTATTTTTTCATGATTAGCATCCAAGCCTAAGTTACGCTTAAAAGTAGAGGGACGAATATTATAGTTGAACAAAACAACAAGTGGAGTAGGGGCAGGGTTAACTATAGTCCCATCTTCTACCGAGACATTACTCCCCTGCAAAAACGTTCCCGCAAGCACCTTATCACTAACAGTAAAAACTTCTTCATTCCCTATATTATCAAGATTGTCTAAATCACTTCCGTCCAAACACGTTGCAATTACCTGCCCAGACTTATTAATATAACTAATAGAAACAACATTATTAGGGTCTACATTAATCGTTTTATACACAGAGCCTGAATCTGCTACTGGGTTTTCACTACCAAAAACTCTATCTAATTCATCTGCTGACACATCTGCATAATAAACCAATACATTTTTACTTTCAGCATCTTGAGTCGGGTCCTTTAAACTCATTACCTCTCCTGGTCCTGATTGCTGTTTGACCCTACCTGTAGCATCATTATAATACAACATTCTTGTATAGGGAAACCCTTTGGCATCAGGTACATAGTCTCCCATTAAGCCCAATTGATTTTGGTCTGAATAATATGAATTAGGTGTTCCTTGGTCACTTGTGCCTAAGGGTGAACCATTAGGGTAAATTGTAGGGTCAGCATCAAAATCCTTGGCTGAAAAATTATCTCCAGTTTGATTCAGTAATAAATCAGGTTTATAACCCAACTTATTATCATTAATAGGTGAGGGTAAAGTAGTAAATGAGGGACGGGCACTATAGTCATAAACAGTTTGCCCAGCTATTACTTGTTCTTTTGAAAACAACTTAGTTTGGCTTTGTTGTACTTGGTTTAGCCCATTGGCATAAGTCATCGTTTCGGATTGTCGGCTACCTTCTGTTAACACTTTGCCATAAATCCAGTTGATTGCTTCATTAAATTGATAATAATAAAACAAACCACCGTCTATAGGTTTAGCATCGGTAGATAATGGGTTTAACACTAAATTACCCGCTGGGTCAGCCCTTCTGTCAAAGATACTGAGTCCATCAGTATATAAACTACTGGCATTAATGTCTACTTCGTTCCAAATACCGTAATTCCTGAAATCTGAACGACCACCAGGGTAATAATCCCCAATCAATCGCACACGCCAAACATAATATCCAGTACCCTCTGCTAAGGTCATTTCATAAAAAGGGTCCTCAGTATTCGATACCTCTACTTCCAAAATAGGGGCTCTGAACCACTCTATCTGATCATTAAAATCAAAACCATCACTTCCGTTGGACATCAACCCAGCTTCTAACTTATACACCTGCACATCATAATGAGTGAAATGTGTATTCAATGGTTTTGCCCACTCAAAACGAACCTTACTCACCTCATTACTACTTACACAAGCTTCACATGGCTTCACTACAAACGTACTTGTACTGATTTTTATAGGTGTATTACCTAATTTTACATCATAACGATGGTCTAACAACAGCTCTGCTGATAAATGAATTTGAGATAAAATAGCCGTTGGATCTGCATTAAAAATCCCTGATTGAGCAAAATTAATTGGATTATTTAAACTTATCCTTACCTCATCTACCGCTTCATAATACTGATCAATATCTATCAATGCGGTCTGAATTGCCTGATTAGTCCCCAAACTTAAAGCAACTGTTCCTGTATGCAATACCGTAGAAACCCCATCCTCTGTGTCTATTAACTCTACTTTTAAGTGGATGCCATAAGACCAATTATTATCCCCTCCACCCAAACTCTTGCTATACAAATTGTGAATCGAACCTGTATTGATATCAAACTTTAACTCTGCCTTGTTTAACGAAGCGTTTTGACTCAACACCTGAGGCTTGGTCACAACAAAAGTTCCAACTACAGGGTTCGTTTGGGCATCAAGATTGGATAATGATACCCCATCAATGCCAAGTTGAGCACTTAACTGATGTACTGAAAATAACAGCGTAAAAAAGAAAATGAAATGCTTCATGTTATATATATTTACTATTTATCAGAATTAATACCTCTTAAATCTGAAACTTCAAAACTTTTATATTTGGGGTATAATACCCCTTTAGTGTAAATAAGGTCTAATGCTTTAGAAAAAGGTATCTTATTAGTAGTGGAATAAGCCTTATAAATATATAATGTTTTAGTCGCATCCTTCCCGTTTCTATACGCAATAATTTCTCCTGAAATGAGGCGTTTCTTTTCAGGATTAAAAATTATTTTTACTTTCTCTTTACTCTGTCCATCAATAAATAAAACCATAGAGAGACTAAGCCTTCCATTATTAAGTTTTTCACATTCAAATTGATAGCCTAACCCTACAATACTATCATAAGGAATTAAATACGATTGAGTGCTTAAACCATAATTGGTTTTTGTTTTTGGATTATCTCGGATTAAAATTTGTCGATTAGATTCAGAAATTACAATCTGAACCTTTAAATCTTGACATATTGTTATATATGGATTTTTATATTGTGTGATAGTAGGACTATCCCAAACTTCATTAAATATGGGTTCAGTCGTACCGTCCTGATCTATTGTCTGAATAGTAAAAGATTGATACAATACTTCTTTGTCATAAGCCTTCATTGTGCTTACCAATTGCTCATATGATTTCTCACAATTTTGAGCAAACAGTGTTGTTTTTAGACCCAAAATAAATAATATATAAATTGATGCTTTCATTATTCTTTATTTACTCAATGCTATTTTAGTTGTAAATCTACACGTTGTACACCTTGAGTATTATACTGTGTTTCTGAAATAGTTTTTACACCATTTACAGTTTCTTTAAGTTTACGAACCAATAAACCTTCTGAATTGTATTGATAAATCATGGCATAATGTTGGTCATCTAATACTGCAATGAGTCGCTGAGCCTTATCATAAACATAACAAACCATCTCAGATTCCATCGGTTGAATACGGAAATCATCAAAAACAACTTTTTCATTATACTCAGGCGACACCAATAGTGACACTTCTTGTACACCTTCTAGTCCAGCTATCATTGAAGGACTAAATAAAGCTTCATAAAGTTGCCATTCCCCACCAGATGAAACACGCTGCATCACTACCGAAACATCACCTATATGAGTGGTTAAAAACTCTTTAAGGGCATCTGGGTTTCCTGTGTTTTTGACCCAAATTCTTGCCATAACACCTTCTGAAGACATTTGTTCACTTATGACAAGTTGAGCAACAGGAAACTGACTACCATTTTTTGCCAAAATAGCATATTTACCAGTATGAGCATCACTACTTATCAAAGTCCCAAGCCCTGACTTATAAGCTAATCCATCTTCAAAATACGTTTTTCCACTAGCTTTATATGTACGTTCAAAGGATGTATAAGCAACAGTATGGTCTTCTGCATTTTGAGCGACAAGTACTGGTAAAGTACCATTATAACCATATTTGGAAGTACTAAATACTCCAAGAATATTAACATCTTCCGTTGGCTCACCATTAGGCGTATAAAGTAAGGTGTTAGATGTATTTACCCACTGTGTTTCATTATTGTTATCAATATTGTCCCAATCAAACATCGTCAATGTAAATGTGCCAGCGGCATAATTTTTTGTAGCGTGATCAATAGATTTTCTAAACACATATTGTGCGTCTGGACGCCAATTTCCTTTTCGACCTGTTTCATAGTCATTTAGGAAAGTATTGGCGATAGTAATTGTAGGATAGAAATCATCTGAATAATCCCAATCTTGTGAGAAGGTGCTCGCTGAAGCTGCTATAACTCTATCTAGCCTTTTCTTTGCTACTATTTGCTCTATATCACCACAGATACTGAAACATGTAAATGGATAAACTGTAGGACAAGTGGTTTGCTTAAATACAATAGTACCTGAATTCGTGTTATACAGGAATTTCCCTACCGCCTCTGTAAAAGGCTTAGTTTCCGTACCGCTTGCGTCTACAAGGGGGAACTCACCCATACAATCACAAATACCATGGCACTCTAACTGTGCATTACCAGTATAGCTAGCAGTAGCCTCGTGAGGATTGTCCTCATTAAAGGAATTGGAGACTTGTACACTTACTTCATGGCTACCACAGTCTTGGTAAACATGCTTTTCTATCGGACTGCCATTTTCTATAACCGTACCATCACCAAAATCCCAACGGTATTTTGTAATCGCTATCACTTCTCTACCCGCAGGAGGAATAGGGGGGACTGCCGTAAAAGTCACTTCCTTACTCGGGCATTGTGTAGGGTTTGTGATTTCGATAGATGCTGTAGCTGGACGGCAGTCTAATACTTTCACAATTAGCTCACGCTTTTCATAAAACCCACCTGACCCTAATTCTTTTCGTGTTTCTAGCACTACCGTATAATCTCCAGGAGAATCAAAAGAATAATCTAACGATGACCTATGAGATATTGCAGTTCTACCACCATTTGGTAGCCAAACAGCCCAATCATAAGATGTTTGACCATTCCCACAGTCATTGTTTCCAATTGCATCTACCGCAGTAAAACTTACCGGGACTGGACTCCCCTCCCAACAAGGAAATAGGTTTGATGCAGAAATTAGCTTACTACACGGAAAACAATCCGTAACTGTAAATTCTCTCGTTTCACTATATGTCTCACCTCCATAGATGGACTCCGACACCTCGCACTTAATCTTATAAGTACCACCAGTAGTAAATGGCCAAATGGGTTCAAATTCATTAGAGGTAATGATAGACCCTGAAATCACATCAGTAAATGTCCATGTTATGCTTAAATTTATTAACCCCTCTTCATGCCATTTAATCCATTCATCATCAGCCGTTTGACCAAAACTGAAATCCATACCTACACTTGCTGGGTCGCAAGGGTCTAGTTGAAAAAGGACGAATCTATGATCTGGAAAAAAGGGAACACAGTAGCGGGCAGATGTCTTACCGTTATTCGTCCTTCTTTGACATCTCTTACCATTACCTACTTTCACGCTATAATCTATCTGGTGATACCCTGGTTTTCCCCATCCATCAAAATTCTGAATAGAAAAAGGAGAAGATGTACCATCAGAGTGTTTTACTGATCCATAGTTCTTACATACTTTTTTCCCTCCATGGATCCGTACATTTCTGTACCGATAAGCTCTCTCTCTGGATTGGTACTCTCTATCCCATGACGTGTAATTCCCTGGGCTTATTTGAATTTCTAATGCGTAATCGGTACTAGCACCTGTATGTGCCTTACCACCACGCCAACTATTATATCCTGCAACAAGAGAACAAGAGCCTGCTGTATACGACAAAATACTTCTATCATAATCTTTAGAGTTCACAAAGTCAATCAACGACTCGGAATCATACCTTATATCAAACCCCCTTTTTTCCTCCCCTCTTGCCAATACAGGAGGTTCTGGTCTAGGTAAATCTGTATCCTCTTCACAGTTTATCGCCTTAATAAAGGTGCCTGATGAGTTATAAATATTAAGTGATTTTACTTTTAGGGTAAAACTATTACCTTGAGGCATATAAGCTAATTTGATATTTCCTACTTTATTTCCAGAAGTACAAATATCACTCAAAGAGCAGTTGTCTACTTCTACAGATAAATGGTCGTAAGTATCAGTTAAGGTCAGTATTATTTCATTACCACTACCATCGTAATTACTAATGGCTTGATCCAAAGCGGTGTTCAAATCTTCTACAAAGGCTAAGTCTGATCCATATAAGTCTGTTTGCATTTTGGAATAAGAAGCACTAGGGTCTTCATAGTCAAGCAAATGACGTGTAACACTACCCACCGTTGCATTAAGCTCATTGGTGTATCCGCTTCTAATTACTTTGGCAACAACTTCTTGTCCAGATACTAACTGGCTTTTACTATAACCAGATCTTAAAATCTCTATCCTATTATTATCAAAGTCTGGATTATCAGTATGGTACAAATAAATTTCATTTGTTGCACTAGCTGTTTTTAATTCTAATAAATCCCCTTTAGCAAAATTATCTAAAGCTCCACAGTTGTCTGTGCCGAAAGCCAAATAAGTAACATTATTCTGCTCCTCTACAGTAGCACCTTCAACTGTAACATTAGTATTGAGATAAGTAGAACGCATATTTGGGTATTTCCAAGCGGCTTTAATACCCAAATTTTGATACATATTATCAAAGTCATCAATAGTCCTAGTTACAATTGGAGTACCCGTATTTTGATCAAAGACGTCATTATAAGTAATGTTTTTAACGCCATCTACTTTACTATGTACTTCTTTGAGTACTGTCGCATAACGAATTATTTTTGTAGTGACATGTGTACGAACAGCATAATCCGTAATTCTCATACTCAACTTCTTAAGTGTAGGAAGAGCTGTAACACCTGGAAAAGCTCCCGCAGTCCACACTCCCGCAGAAAACTCTCCTGATACTGAGCCATGTATACCAAAGTCCGTTACTTGATTTAATTCTGCATAAACCTCACCTTCTTTTCCCAATTCACTTGTCGTAATCTTTTGATTTTCATCCATTACAGCTACTGCTTCTCCTGGTAATGAGTAAATATACTTTTGCTCAGATATAACAGCGGGCTTCTCTCCAGCCTTGGCACCAGAATATTTTCGAATACTCTTTATCTTACCATGGTAATCATTCATGATAAAAGTATAACCCTGAAACAAATAAGGGGCTTTACGTTCATAACTAAAGCCAAATGATTTCTTACCTGATTTACTCGTAGTTTCTTCATTTACACCATCATCAGCACCTTCTCCTTCACCAACCGTTTCTGTTGTTTTAGTCCCCTTAGTTGTAAAAGCTGTTCCCACTTTAATAGGGAATTCTCTTTTAATCCTAACATGTGACCGCTTAGCCCTAAAGGGTTGGTCTTTACAAGTATAAAACTCATGCTCTTCATAACCGGTATTTGTTTTGCCAGAATGAATACTGTTAATCGTGATTTTTGAGTAACCAACCATAGGGGATGGATATAATGATTCCCCTAGAGGCTCCTCCATGTCATACATATCACGCCCATAAAGTAATTTACTTGCCTTGGTCTGTTTATCTTTGTTGAGGGGTAACACTAAAGGGCTTTCTCTACGACCTTGCACTGGCTCGCTTGTTGCTACACCACTACTAATTACACCTGACTCATTGTTTAATGTTGTCTTATAATTGTACTCATTACCATATATAAATGGTTCTAGGCTATTTGATGATTTTGCTAATGCCGCTGCTTTGTCATACATCACTAAATGTCTCACTCTTACTCCAGACCCTTTTTTTCCATAACTAAATGGAGCATTCAAATAATTATGATTAGGCTTTGCATATACAGGTAATTGTAACCTTACGATACTCATTTCAGGATCCATATCCATACACTGCCGACTGTGTCTAATCATTTTTGTCGGGCTAGCATTTTTGATAAGCTGTTGTGCTGCTCCTTTAACCTGATTTAACAATGCTATTTTACTACTTGCGTCTTCTTCGGGTAATACTACTCCATTTCCTCCATTATTAATTCTACCACTTCTGTTATGTAAGTAAAAATCTTGACACACCCTACGAGGGATGTTAAACTTATTGGGTTGCTGGTTTAAATCTTTTTTAGAGGGGTAATTAATATTTGTCCCTCCAGCTGGTGTACCATCATAATTATCAAAATAAAAATATGCTTTGCCATTTTCTATCCCATAACCTTTTATTTTGACATAACCTTCTATAAATTCTGAGTTGATTGTTTGAAAATCAGGCTTCCCACCCCTAACTAAGCGATATAAAAATGAGAAAAACATTGGATTTTCTTTTTCTCTCATTGGTTCAAATAAATCCTCTACCAATTCTTGAGTAATATCTTCAGATTTAATCCCTATTTTTTCTAAATCTAAGTAATATTTTTTTCCATCTTTATCAGTTTCATCAGTTCCAGTATCACTACTCAAAGGAACCATCACCATTGCACGTTTATCTTGTACATATTGATAATCATTTTCTTCATATTGCACATGAAGTTCTCCACCACTTGGTAATTTTATCTGTTTTAGCTTATAAGCCGCGGGGTCATGCTCTCCAGATAAATCTCCTTGATAGTTATAAGGAAAAAAGGTAGATAAATCTCCTATTTTCTCTTTGAGTTTTTCAAAATTACGGTATTCACCCCATCTATCGGTATTAAGTGCTTTGTAATCAGGGTTTTGAGCAGATAAAGACAAGTCGTAATTATTTGCTAAATTTTGATACTTAGACTCATCATAAATGTTAGAAGATGGATAATTATACTTAAACTCATAAGGGCTTACTTTACTGGTCAACTTTCCACCATATTCAAACCAAATCTTCTTTAAGGTCAACTTACCTGATTGTTTGTAAGCATCACTTGCATAGTCATTCTCAGCTAAACTAGAAGTGTTTATGTTGTTTGGTAATCTTTTACATAAAGAATAGTCATAATCAAAATGTACCGTTTTTATAGGAGTCGCTCCTTTTTTCGGCTCATAAATTCCACCACCTTGGTGGTTACATTCCTTTATCGAATATAAATCCACCCTTTTTAATTTTTGTAACTGCTTACGGTTATTGTTAATAGTATAATTGGGGGAAATAATATCTGCGATATCATTTGACATCATGCCACTCACCCCATCGTTCCTATCCGCTAAGGTGAAAATTGCAACATGAGTTTTAGAAGTAATAGAGTGAACGAAGTAAATTTCTTTCTCACCCCAACTCACACTCAATGTATTGTCTTTTTTTTCAGATAGCGAACCGTAATCATAAGTAAGACCTTCGTATGGACTACGATAAGGGTACCAATTATCATCTCCTCCAGCTATTCTTTTATAATTAAATTTAGTATAAGACCCAAAATCATCTGGACTAGGACCGTTCATCGTTCTGTCAATATAATCAGGGCTAACTATTTCCGTGAGTAAATGCTGAGTAGCATATGCTGCATCTTGTTCATAACCTCGCTTACGTAATGCTTTACTATCTAAATCATTGGCATTGCCTCTATTAATTCTTGCCAAGAGATTATTGCTAGACTCAATTTCAAGACCTGAAACCAATTCTCCACCTTTCAGGATAGTACTATAACTTAACTGTTTTTCTTTTCTAGTATGTAACGGTAATCCGTACACATATTTTACGCCATCATTGTTATACGTAACAACTTCACCTATCCCGCTTTCCCCATATCTATTCTTTCGATTTAAGCCTTGGTTATCATAAGCTTCTATAATTCCTTCTTCATTGATAATGTGTAAATCTTGAGTATGTACTAAGTACTGCATGTCATAATCATCTTGACCAGAAACTTTTGATTTTTTAGAAAAATCTCTATTGGGAGATAATTGTATATAAGAAGACCTCTCTATTCTTCCTGTTAAATCTCCTCCACTTGCAAAACCGTCTTCATTTATAGTTAATTTCACATTAATACCTGTAAGTCCTCCTGCATCACCACCTGCTATAATTGGTGATTCATCTTTAGTATTGTCTATGCTACCTACTAAGTCATTTGAGTATCTAAAAATTATTTTTTCGTTTCGTCCTTTATCACCATTTCTGTTTGTGAACTGATGTTTACTATCGTAATCACTTCTAAGGTTTTTATTCCAATTCCCTATTGTTGTTTTTTGATTCCCACCGCTAGCACTACCTCCTACAGACCCAACTACATTTGCCCCCAATACCCAAACGGCAGGTGGGGGATTAATATCTACTCCAGCATTATAAGTATCTATATTAGATTTAATTTGATTCTTTTTATAATAACCAAACTCTGAACGAAATCCTCTAAAAGAACCCCCTACACCTTCTCCTGAAACAGAAAAAAGATCACTTGTGGCAATAGGATAACCTAGGATTTTATCTCTTTTTTCAAAAACATTTTCTCGCTCTGTGTGGTAATCCATCATCGATTCGGCCACCCTGTAAGCTTTTTCACTATTGAAGTAACCATATGCAGGTAGCGACAATACCGGATTTTTTGGTTTTTGATGAGAATATGTACCCGCCATTCCTACTTCAAAGTCGAAGTTGGCAGGAATAATATCCCAACCTAAAGTAAACTCAAAAGTAAACCCGCCACCCTTTAATGCCATACTAGGAAGAGAGAGCCCTAATTGCTGAACGGGAGAATAACCAGCAGTAGCCCCCTTATAAGACCCTGTCGTATAAGTTCTATTTGTTTTAGAACAATAATGAGTGTTTGCGGCCTCCTCTTCTGAAAGTTTTACTGGTTTATCTTCCTTAACAGTTGTTTTAACTTTTTTTCTTTGTGCTCGAGTAAAAAGAGCTCCTGGATTAATTTCTGGAGAAAATCCAAAACGTCTACCTGAATAAGATAAATTTAAGGATACCAAGCCTTCTATAAAATTAAACCCTAAGTTAACAGATCTACTAGTTCCTTTAAAATTATTATACCTAAGTGTGGATCCTAAGGATAAGCCTAAATTTTGAGAAAAGAGCTCAAGCCCTGTTGTAGGCGAAACTCCCAACGTCCAGTTTTTCTCCATTCTATTATGGTATGTTACCGTTTGCCCGTCAAACTCATCTGGCACACCCCTCTTTAATCTATTTATAGACCCTGGATTCAAAGTCCAACCTAAGCCTACCCAACTAGCCTGTGATTCGTTATTTACATTATTTGTGTTGTATGATATATTAATAGGATAACCATTAGGTACATCTAACAATGGAATATTATATGAAAAACTCCCATCCATCAAATTAACCATGTTAGCCGAGCTTACAGGCTCAAAAGTCCTGTACTCTGGCATAGACGAATGTCCTGTAATGGCTAGACTTAATGAAGACAACATTGTATTTGCAAACACAAAAATAAACAATACCGAAATTAACCGCTGATACTTTCTGATTTTTTTCATGTTTTATTATCTATTTTAACAGGTATATATAAATCTGACAATTGATTATAGTTATATCTAAATTGAAGTTTCCCAACCCCTAATAAAAGATCGTTATAAATCAATACAAACTCTTGTATTTCTTGAGGTTTTGAAAACCCAAGTAAAATAGTTACTTTTTGATTTTGAATTAATCCCCGTTCTATATGAAAAAAAGATGGGGGTAATATTTCTCCATTAACCTCTAGTTTGAAACTTTCAGATAAAATCGATGTCATTTTAACATTTGTCCTACTATCAAAAATCGCATCTGATAGAGTTACAGCAGAAGTTGAGTTTGGATTACTTGATAAACTTACTACAAACTGAATCCCCTTGTTGTACCTATCCTTAAGAGAGTCTAGCTGAACCTGTGTAAAACTAATACCTAATAATTCAGTATATGATTGATATAGAGGTGATTGGTAGCGAACATTAAAATAATGGTCACCAATTTCTTGTTCTTTAACATACTCACTATCTTCACCCTCATAATGTAACACAATATCATCATCAGTAGTAGAATGACATGCAATCAAAAAAGGAATAATCAATAATGTAAAAAACGTAACCTTCATTTTACTTATTTAAATAACGCTTATTGATCTCTATTAAAATAATGTCTGTTAAATCATCTTGATCAGTAGCATATAATAAACTACCATTATCTGTTACTCCTAAAATATAATCATAGCCCTTCTCTTTACCATACGTTTCTATAAACTCATTAATCTGGTTAATTGTAGAAACACTTAGTTCTTCACGTCTTCGTTGAATGCCTTGTTCTAGTTGGTCTTTATATTTAAGAATATCTCGTTGATCTCTACGAAGTGATTCTTCTGTTACACCTTGTTCTTTTTTTGTTAATCTCCCCTTACTGTCGTGGTATGACTTTGCTCTAGTATTATAGTTTTTTGATAAAGAGTCTAGATTAGATTGCATAACGATAACTCGTTCCTCAATTTCTTTGAAAGCATCTTGCATGCCTTTATACTTTGTTAAAATAACTTCATTACGAACATAAGCTAGTTTCTGCTTTTTCTCTGTATTAAAGAAGAGGGCACCTATTCCTAGTGTCAGTAGAAATAAATATCCAATATAAATGTAATCTGTCTTTCTCATAAACAAAAACTGTCTTAATTGTAGTGAACAAACATACTCAAATTTTCTTTTATATGAAATATTGAAGTAGCAAAACCTTCATCATTCAAATGCTGCACTTAGTTGGAATAATGGTAAATACATTGACACTAATATAAAACCAACTACTAACCCTAAAAACACTAGTAAAAGAGGCTCTATTAAGTTTCCTAATACAGAAGACATATGCTCAACTTCTTCTCGGTATTGTTTAGATATTTTAGCAAAAAAGACATTTACTTGACCTACCTCTTCACCAACTCTTACAAGTGACACCATTCGTTTAGGGAAAATTTTATACATATCCATACTCACATGTAGTTGATCCCCTCTTAAAATCCGTTGCTCAATATCAGCTAAAGCGACTTCTAATGGATAGTACCTAATCATTTTTTGTATCAACTGTATTGCTTGCAAAAGAGGAAGTTGTGCACTAATCATTAAGTTCATCATTGTAGCAAATCGAGATAAATATATTTTATGTAACATAGTTCCTATAAAAGGGATTCGCATTACAATGCGAGATGTAAAGTGACGGTACCACAAAGTATTTCTTTGAGTATATGAGATTACAACTATAGATACTAAAATGATGAAAACAATTGTAGCGTAGGTAGGGAATTTTTCCGATAAGTTAACCACAAATTGGGTAATGGCTGGTAAGTCACTGTCTAAGCGTTTAAATACATCGGCAAACATCGGCACAATAAAGCTAATCATAAAACCAAGAGCGAAAAATGCCACGATAACCACTATAATAGGGTAAGAAAGAGCACTGATAATTTGTCTTTTTTGTTTAATCGATTGTTTGTAATAGCTTGACAATTCTTCTAATACGACACCTAACGTACCTGTTTCTTCACCTATTTTTAACGTATAGTATTCATATTCTGTAAAATATTTTTTTCTGTCTAAGGCTTCGGATAAACTATTTCCAGATATGATTTTTGTTAAAATTTTTTTATAGATGTTTTTTTCTTGTTTATTAGTAGTTTGATCAAGAATAATTTCTAACGATGCTTTAATATCTACTCCCGCTTGAAGAAGTGTACTTAATTCACTATAAAACCGCTCTTTTTTTTTGTCACCAAAAAAATTACCTATCTTAATGTCTTTGTTCAAAAAGGATGAAAAATCGGGTCTTGAATTAGTTTTTTTTTTCTGTTTGAGTTGACTAATGTCCATATTACTGATTCATGTAAGAAGTGATGGAATATGTTTTGTGTTCGTATAAAGTTAAGTTTTCTTTTTGAAAGTCAACCTTAATGCTAATTTCCTCTATCGAGTTGTATTCATTGTACTTAACATCGTGTATACTAGCGGATGTTGAAATGATGATATTTGCTCCATTTTTAGAACGAACTACTTTTTTTTTGGAAAATTGATAGCGAATAATTGTCTCATCTGGAAAGTAAAAAACAATAGTGTTTCCTACTCTTTTAATGTTGCTTGATTGCCACCAATCAGTACTGAAATGAGAAGAAAATTCTTTATAATCACTAATATTATTTTGTTTTGTTTTATAAGAATGAATGGTCTTCGAGAAAATATGTAATCCAGTATAAGCTATAGAAACTACAACCGTGCTCAGTAATAAAACAATACTTACTTCTACTAGACTAAACGCCCGATATTTCTTTTGTCTATTCATTGGGTACGATAACTCTTTGAATATGAGCTATTTTTCTTTTCTCATTATTAAAAACATCAATATTAATTTCAATTAAATGCTCTTTAATATTTGTATGCTTATTTATTTTAAATTTATTTCGAAATAGAACTTCATCAAAATACGCCTGCTCTTGAATAGAACTGTTCAAAACTTCTTTTGCTATTTCATAAGCTTTTAACCGAGTAAAATTTGAAGACGAATGTGTGATTTTAAGACTTATTACTAAGACTAAATTAATGGAAAAAGTAATAATAACCATTGCTATTAATACTTCAACCAAAGTAGATGCTTTTAAAGAAGTTAATATACGGTTTTGATTGGCCATTTTAATTCATTATTAGAAATTGCTGATCCATAGTAAAGTTTATTTAACGCTCTCTGATTAACAACAGCATCGAGTAAAAAGTTGTCATATACTGAAGACGCAGTATTCAAGTAAAACTTACGGCATTGTACACTCCCCTTTACCTCTCCTTTTAGCTCCAGCATTCCTGTAGTCATTACCTCTCCTTCTATTTTAGCGTTATCCAGTATTTTAATAATAGTCCCTGCTCTATCATACGTTTGTTGATCACTAAAAATAACTCCTTTTATCTTACAATTCCCCTCGATGGTAATACTAGGTCTCAACGTGTCATTTTTTACTTGTTTAAACAGCCCTAAACATGACGGATACAGTAAGGTACTACTTTCCTCAACTATGATCTCTTTGCTAGCAAAACATTGAATATTACCTTTAAACCCATTTTTGATAATAATGATAGGAGCTATTATTATTATATCTTCTAGCTTTGCCTGTCGGCTGATGATAATAGGGTTGAAAGAGGTTAAGATTATATTTCCTTTGAAACGACCATTAACCGTACTAGGAGATTGTACAATAATTGTTGGACTTGAAAAGGAATTGATTAATTCATTTGAATCTAATCCAGTACCCTCACGGAAATATGATAAATTCTCATAGATACTTTTTATTTCATCAGAAGAAAAAAAAGGTAATTGTGACGTGCTATTGGTGATGCTTCCATATACTAATTGAGTGCCTGAGTAATTTCTCCCTGCAATATACCCTCGTACAACTCCAGCTTTAGGAATAAAACATTTACCTTTCAACTTAGTTTTCCCACAAAGAGTAAGCTCTTGTTTTTGATCCATAAGGTACAAGGCAAAATTATTTTTGTAAATAGATCCGAGTAAGACATTTTTGTTTATAGTATCTAAGCTATTAAACGAGCTGGCACTAGCTACTTTATATATCCCCCACCTATTTGTTTTATACGAGAGAGTATCACTTTGATAATCATTATCATTTATAGTGGCTAAAGCTAAACCTGATTCTACTTGATGAATTAATTTTTCTTTGAGGTAAAATCTAGTTTGTGTTTTTTTTTGAAATTGATGAAACAGGATTAAGCCACTACACATAACTGCCAGTAATAAGGATATGATTAAGCTAAAATATAATGCGTGAGCCTTAAACATTTAAAAATTAATTAATATTGGATAAATTTCTTCTAACGAAGTTTTTCCTGTTTCAAATAGATTAAAAGCATTTTGTGCAAGAGAGCTTATATCTCTACTGATAAGCTGTTCAGTCACATCAAATTGTTTCTCTTTTACGCATTGTGCCAATTCAGAGTCTATAGGAATTATTTCATAAAGGGCTATTCTTCCTTTATATCCTGTGTAATGACATTGTTCACATCCTTTTGCGGTATAATGAGATTTTACTTTTTTGATAGATTTAAACCTACGTGGATATAATTCTTCTTTAAACTCTTGTTTTTCTTTACACGTACATAATTTTCTTACTAAACGTTGTGCGACTGTAGTGTTAAGTGTATTTGCTACTAGGTAAGAGGGTATCCCCATATCTATTAATCTACTTACGCTTCCCCATGCCGAGTTTGTATGAATAGTAGATAACACTAGATGCCCAGTTAGCGATGCCCTAATCGCCATAGAGGCAGTGTCAGCATCTCTAATTTCTCCAACCATAATAACATCTGGATCTTGTCGTAAAAAAGAACGTAAAGCACTTATGAAGTTTAAACCAATGCTTTCTTTTAGTTGAACTTGATTAATTCCTTCTAATGTATATTCTATTGGGTCCTCAATCGTAACAATATTAGTATGTTCTTGATTAAGTAATTTTAAGGTAGCATAAAGTGTTGTGGTTTTTCCTGATCCAGTAGGACCACTAATTAATACAATCCCATGAGGTTTTTTTACTGATTCAATATAGTCTTGTAATTGATTTTTTTCGAATCCTAAACTATCTAATTGAATATTAGTAGCATCATTATTTAACAACCGGAGTACAATTTTTTCTCCATGAAGAGTTGGCAATACACTTACACGAATATCCATTTTAGTAGACGCATCTTTAAAAAAAATTCGACCATCTTGAGGTAAACGTTTTTCAGCTATGTCTAATCCTGCCATTATTTTAACCTTGTTGATTAAACTAGGATAGTCTTTCTCTTCTATTTTATAGCGTTCTACTAATCGCCCATCTATACGCACTCTCACCCTGCACCTCTCTTCATATACTTCAATATGAATGTCTGAGCTACCTAATTGCTTTGCGTCAGTAATTAAAAAAGGTAAGAAATCATTAGAATTCCCATCATATGTCGTAGTTGTTCTTTTATTTCTTCTATAGTATTTTATTAACGCCCTCTCAATGTCTTCTTCCGACTCGAAAACAAATTTAATGTTTTGTAAAAAAAGAATTTCTAATTCATCTTGAATAACTAAACATTGACCTTCGGTAATGAAAAAAACAATCTCTTCTTCAGTTTTTGAATGTGGTATTATTTTATAATGCCAAGCTTGTTGTGGAGTAATTATTTGTTGTGCTTCTGGAGAAATTCGAATATTCATCTGAGATTAATTATAAGCCAATATACAAACTAGGACTATATAAATATAATAGACAATAAACAATTGCCATTATTGACGCCAAAGGTATTGTTTTTCTTTTGTGACTATAATACAACATTCCTAAGAACATCCCTACAATCATACAAGTAATAAAGTAGAACATGAAATATGTGACATGCATAAAAAGTGGCATAATCAAAAACATTAAAACATCCCCTAATCCCAAATCTTTATCTATAAAATTGTAGATTTTTTTATACCTCACGCTGAAGTATAACCATAATAATCCTAATATTACGGCTAAATAAACATAGCTAGTTATAATCTCAATTCCCCATAATGAATACAGTGACCTATATGAGAGGCCTATTACAAGTAAAGAGAATAAACCGTACCAACCAATCTCTCTGTTTTTGAAATCTTGGTAGGAAATAAGTCCCATAATAGAGAAAACAAAAATAGACCACCACATTAATCAGGAGTGACTTCTATTAATTGTTTTGCTTCATTAATTTCCCAAACATTATAAACACCATCTGCATCAAAGTCTACTTCTGAAGTAGCTCTAGCAAAAAATCCAGATTGAGAAGCATTAATGACTTCTATTCTATAATTAGCAGCCCCACCATCAGATTTTAATGTCTCAGGTTCATAACCTATTTTTGTTAAATTATTTGTATAGTTAGAATATTCCATAAAATAGGTTTTTTCTAAGGTATACAAATGGTTTAATTGAAGCTTTGCTTCTTGTGTTTTTGCTTTTGTAACTTGAGGCATTAATCGTGGTAATGCTAACAATACCAATACACCAATAATTACCATTACAACAAGTAGTTCTGTAAGGGTAAGTGCTTTAAATTTTTTATCTATTATATTCATTTTTCTCATTTTTATTCTTCCCCTCGACTACTTTTTTCTTAAAAAGATCCCATTTTTTCTTTTTTTTCTTAACATTCATACTTCCGTTATGAAATTTCCCTTTTTCTAATAACTCTCCTATGTTATTATATTCTCTAAACTCCCCATCTTTTCCTCCTTTTTTCCACGTAATCACTTCTTTTAACTCTCCATTAGGAAACCAGACTTTCCAAACCCCATCCTTTCTACCTAAAAAGAAAGTGCCTTTTGTCAACAATTCACCAGTTATATATTGTTCCATATACTCTCCGTGCAACAATTTACCCGTATACCCCCCTCTAGTTTTGTATACTTTTCGATTTATAACAGTGTAGTAGTAATCATCTAAATTAGGTTTAATTTCTTTTTTTTCGGCCAGAATATTAGCTACTATTTTCGTGCTATCTGTATGGAAATGAACTGACTGATAAATGTATTCTCCCCAATCATCTGCATCAATTTCTTTACTCTTTTGTGCACTTATTGGCAGTAGAAATAGTGTTAATATTGCACTAACGATGTATTGTTTTAATTTCTTTTTCATAAGATACTTGTATTGAATCTGAATATAATTTAATGATATTAACTTGATTATAAGTTCTTCCTTCTTTAGCAAGGTGAATATTGCCACCAATTGTCATCATTCCTATTTTTTTAGCGTTATGATTTCTCATAAGTCCTTGATAAACAATAGTGGGCCATTTAATTACAATATTTTTTATTGCCACTATAGGGGTTGTCTTTTTTATAGCTTTTAAAATATGTTTTTTTCTGCTTTTTATTTTTACAGAAGTAAGTTTTAGCTTTTTAAGAAAAGGATCTGGGTATGTACTGAAGCTTAACTCAAAATTATCTGCTTTTAGTGCCGCGAGTACCGGGGTGTTATTTTTAAAAAGAAAGATATCTTTTCCTTCTTCAGAACTTTTATGAAGAAGTTTGTACCCAATTATTCCCCAAAGTATTAAAACAAGCGTTATTAATAAGTATGTGATTTTTTTACTCTTCACTAGTTCCCTTTAATTATAACACGATTCACATCCGACCACTGAGAAAAATTATTAGCTGTTTCTCCTATTGCCTTCACTCTCCAGTAATAGGCTTTATTTTGAGTTAAATTAGAATAATCGTCATAATAATCCTCACTTCCTACAATAATTTTATTAACTTCTAGTTGATTTTCGTTTGAACCAAAAGGAATGGTGAATTGATCATCTATTTGAATTTGATAACTAGTAGCACCATTTATTTTTTTCCACTCAAACCTTACCCCACTTGTTCTTACATTTAAGGAGTCTCCTGTGTTAGGACTAGTTAATTTTACTTTTTCTGTTTCTAAAGAGATTTCAGAAGACAGATAAAAACTTGCTATTGAGTAAGATGTTTCACTTGAGTTATTTTCAGCACGCACCCTCCATGCATAGGCTCTGTTTTTTGTAAGGCTAACTAACGAATAGTTGAATTTGTTTTTTGTCATAATTGTGTCTATCAATGTAGACTCTACATTTTCAAATGAAGGGCTTACCATTTGAACTCTATAATTAGAAATGGTAATTTCATCTTTTAAGTCTTTCCACCAAAACGTTTGTAAAGCACTATTAAGGGTGTCGTTATTAGCTGGAGAAATTAAAGTTATCTTTTCAGTGCCTAGTTCTTCCTCAAATATGTCTTCACAGCTAGAAAGAAACACCACACTTACAAAAAGAAATAATAGATTAGTTAAATTGAATGCTTTGTACATAGATTTTCACAGTTAAATATGCTTTTTTTGTTTTTTTTTCCAAAAATCGCTCAAACTTTACAGAACTTATTCGACCAATTTTAATTTCTTGTTCTAAATAGTAAACTAAGTTCAATAAATTTTTATACGACCCTTTTGCTTCAATTACGTTGGTATGTATTACAAAGTTTTTTTTTTCTTGAGAGGTATGATGAGGAAAAGAGTAAATAATTAAATTATTTTTCATACAAAAATCACTAACCTCTGCCAATAATAACTCTTGGTTAATTAATGAATCAAAAGCATAAGCCCGTAAATACTGATCCAAAACTCTAAGTTCCTCTTTAGACTTTAATATAATACTAGGAGCAACAGATGCTTCTGCTAAATTATTTTCTAGTACTTCATTTTCATTATATAGCTGAATAGTTTTTGAAAAACTTAAAAAGTAGCCCAATACCATAAAGAGTAAAAAACCAATAAATATTAGTAAGTTCTTTCTTCGATATGTCAAATCCAGTCCAAACATTAATTTTTAATAACTATGTTAAGTGTAAATTCTCCTTTTTTTGATTTTTTGTTAAATTTATATTTATCTACCTCTATAGTTTTTAACCACGGTTCTTTTTTTAAACTATTAATCCATATACCAATAGTGGTTATTTTTTCAGATGATCCTGATAATTTAATTCGGTTTTGTTGAAACACTTGTACACGATTCTCTCTAGATTTCACTATGTCTTCAGGAAAAATCCCTAAATTTTTCAGTCTAATTGTTTTAGGTACATGCTCGGTAACTTTGTCAGCATAATAAGAAAACCTAGAGCTAGATAGCCAACCTGCTTTTTTTAAATTTTCCTTTTTTTGTTTCACCTCAGTTACAAGAGCTCTTTTATAGCTTAGTAAATGGTTGTTTTGTTGGTTTTTATCGGTAAGCTTTATGTTTTTGTCCCAAAAGGACAAAAACATAAAGCTATTAATCAGTAGCAATATAATAATTACAGATGACAAAGCGATCAATATTTTTTTAAATAAGTGTTTTTGTTTTTTCTCTCCCCACTTTAATAGTAGTCTACTGTCATTTATATAAGGAGTAATGTCTACGAAATATTGCACACCTACTAGATATGGAATTAGATAGAGCGAACTAATTTTCATGCCTTCTACATCAATAAAGTTTTCAGGTAAAGGGTCATTTAGAAGATTATACTCAATATTGTTTTCACTTAAAAAGAACCGATGTCTTCCATATGAAGTTAACGAAATTTTGTAATGAATCAGAGTTGGAAGTGCTGACACTCCTCCTAAGCTACAACCTATCAGGTTGATTTTTTCATTTTCAAAATTATTACAAATTTCATTAATTAAGTCCTTTCTTGAAATAGACCCGTAGATTTCATCTTCAAATACTGTTTGTTGAGAATAAAACAACTCTTCTTGTCCACCTGATAGCATAGAGGTAATTACAACATCATCTATAGATTGAGCAGAAAGGTGCTTGTTTAGCACCCCCTTTCCGCTTATTAGTAAAAAAACAGGGGTCTTTTGAGGGATTTGAAATTGAGTAAAGTTAAGCGATTGATTAAAGCGTGTCACTAAATCAATTTTGTTTTTGTTCATCTGTAGTGCAACACCTTGATAAACAGGTTCGTTATGAGACAGAAAAATCTCAAGAACAATTAATTGAGATGATTTCCCATATTTACTTGCTATTTGGTCTATCCATTCCATTAATACACAACTGTAGGTTTAATGAAAACAATAAAGATACTTTTTTTCTTACTTTTAGATCGTTTGCTAAAAAACCACTTAATAATGGGTATACGACTTAAAAAAGGAACACCTTCACCACTTTCACTTTTTTCTATCCTTTCAATCCCTCCCAATAAAATCATTTCTTCATTACCTACTCTAATTAACGAATTAAATTGACTTGTTGTAGAATTTGGTGGAGCGTTATTTTGAGGTTCTCCTAAAAAATCAGAAACTTCAACGCTTATGTCCAATGTCACTTGATTATCTCCTGATACAACAGGGTTAATACTAATAGAAAGGTCAGCCTGTACTGATTGCCAAGTTCTTGTTACACTAAGATTAGGATTTAGGGACCCTATAAAATTTTGTTGTTCAACACTATAATATCTAGTTTGTCCGATGCTTAAATTTGCTTCATGCCCATTAAGAGTAGCTAGTTTAGGCATTGATCTTACGTTAATGTTTTCTTGTTGATCCAAAGCGGTAAGTCGAGTATAGAAATTAGGATTTACTTTCCCTAAATTAATTGGGATTTTATCCAAGATGCCATTAATAGAGTTAGTACTCAAAGTGAAATCAATACCTGGAAGTAATGTTCCGCCACTTTGTGTAGAATCTCCCACACCCATATGAATTCCCGTTTTTAAAGTTTTTCCTCTCCTTACTTCTACCATAATCACTTCTATTGTAATCATAGGTACCGTTTTATCAATAGCTTTAATAAACTTCTCTATTTCTCTTATTTGAGGAGATGACCCACTCAATATAAAACTGTTTAAGTCTGGAAATTCATTGATTTCAACGCCTTTCCTCATTTCTGAGGGGATAATCTGAGACACTTCGTTCAAAGATCTATATTGAAGTGTTACAACTTTAGTATCTCTAAATCCTTCTTTAATTCTTTCCCCAATTAAATAAACATCATGATCTTTTCTAAAGGTATGCTGTGTTCCTTCTAATAGTAACGTTAAAAAATCATCATAGGCCAAGTTTTTGATTTGAATAGTAGCTTTTCCAGAAGGAGCACTCGAAAGGTAATAGCTTTTCCTAGCTTTATTAGATACTGCATTTAGTATTTCTTGAATTTCTACCTCATTAACGCTTAACGTTACAAAAACATCTCCTATAGAGTCTTTAATAGATAACTGAACTTCTTCGGATAACTCAAATAAAGTGTTTTGATTGATGCTATTGTTTCGATTCCTTCTGGAAGAAGTCGATAGATTCTCTTTAGGCAAGGGATCAAGGATATAAAAGTCACCTTTTGTTTTTCGTAATAGTAACCCATTAGTGAAAGCAAACTTATCTATAGCGTTTTCAAAAGAAACACTCTTGATGAATCCATTAACGATTTTCTGTTGAGATATTTGAGGTGATAAGATTATATTTTTCCCACTAATTTGAGTGATTTTTTTCACTACGATACTAATGGTATCTTGTAATAAGTCTAGACTTAATTCGTCTTTTTCTTTATTATAAAACACGTTTACTATTTTTTCTTTAAGCGGTACAACAAGGGCTTTAGCTACATACCTATCAAAAGACATTATCGACCCTACAAAATGAATGTCTAATTGGTATTCTTTGCATAAGAATAAAATAATATTAGATACTTTTTCATTCGTGAAATTATTATAAACTTGGATTTTTAAATTGGGATTTACACTAATGTTTAATTCACTAGTTTCTGCTAAGCCTCTTAAGAACTCTTGCAGGCTTACACCTGTAACGCTAAAATTTACAGTGTCGTTAAGCCCTGGTGTGACTAAGGCTATTTCTGTAAGCCTGTTGTTAATCAAGTTAAGGTAATCTTGCCCCATAATCATTTGCTTAATGACTAGAAAAGAAAACAGCAATAAATATTTTTTCATTTAACTAAATTTAGTTCCCAAATTTATCAATTTTAATATTGAAAATCCCCCATTAGAATAAATATTTTATTGGAACAAGTCAAAATGCTGTAATGATACAAATATGGACTGATATCAATTAAATTATAATATAAGTCTAATTATTAGTATTTTTGTTTATGGGAAGATTACTTAATTTAAAGATAACAGAAAGTATTTTAGAGCTTAAAAAAATCCAAAAAAGACAAGTTTCTATTAAAGCAGAGCGACGAATTCTTTGTTTGATTTTACTAAAGTCTAATAAATTTCCGAAACAAGATCTTCTTGCTGAATCTTTGGGAATCGGAAGGCAATGTTTAGTTCATTGGCTATCTCTTTATCGGAAAATGGGGATTGATGGCATTTTACTAAGTCTTTCTAGAAACAAACCGTCTAAGATTATAACAG
>Ga0256845_1000477_pt1 | contig 37825 bp, 28 predicted proteins | sample RiftiametaG_FD_189101 | JGI IMG/M metagenome (GOLD analysis project Ga0256845, IMG submission 189101) | Tube worm associated microbial communities from hydrothermal vent at the East Pacific Rise, Pacific Ocean - Riftia | ecosystem: Host-associated > Annelida > Integument > Unclassified ...
GCGATGGCGATGGCGATGGCGATGGCGATGGCGATGGCGATGGCGATGGCGATGGCGATGGCGATGGCGATGATTGTGGCGATGGAAATTCGGACTACAACTTCAGCATCATCTGGATATCGAACACTGGCGAAGGCACAGTCTCGAAAATCGATACAGTGACCGGCGACGAACTCGGTCGTTACCGGACTGGAGTCGGCAATGCCGACCCCAGCCGAACCACTGTGAACCTGTATGGGGACGTGGCCATCGCCAATCGCACAGGTAGCGTCGTCAAGATTGCCACGCGTACGAAGGATTGCGTCGACAAGAACAACGACCAGATTATCCAGACGTCTACCGGAGCAAGCGACATTCTCGATTGGGGAGACGATGAATGTGTGCTCTGGGAGCACGATGTGGGCTTCATTGGAAACAGTGGTGGTGGGCCCCGTGCGATCGCATGGGACCCAGGCGAAGTCGTGGACTGCGAGAATGTAAATGCAAAAATTTGGGTGGGATGGCGTGACCAACCAAACACAACGTCGATCATTCGACGAATCAACGGTGAGACCGGTGTGACAGACGGCCAAGTAACGATCGACAACTGGCAGGGAAATTGGGGACATGGAACCTACGGAGGAGCCTCCAACGCTGAAGGTGATTTTTGGGCGCTCGGAACCCTGGGGACTCTCATCCACGTCGACGCCGATACCCTCGCAGTCAGTCGTTTCGACAATCCCACCAACAACGTCGTGTACGGGATCGCCTTAGATGCCGAGGGAAACCCATGGCTTGCGGGGTTCAACGGAGAAATATGGAAATTTGATACCCAGACATCTACGTTCAACGATCTCGGAAGCAGCGGCTCCTCGCGCCTACGCGGCATCGCCATTGACACCAATGGTATCGCCTGGGCCGCCGCGAATTCTGGATGTGGCCTGATCCAATTCGATACGGTCAACGAGCAACCCGCAAGCCCCACTATCGCGTTGCCTGGTTGCGGCATGCCAGTGGGTGTGAGTATCGACGCGGATGGGTTTGTTTGGGTCGTCGATCAAACCGCAAATCTCGCATTCAAAGTCGATCCCGATACCTATGAAACAACGACCGTCACGGGACTTGTGGCTCCCTACACATACTCGGACATGACCGGATCTGGACTCAACCTGGTGATTCCTCAATAGCGCGAAGGCCACGAAAATTATCCAAATTTTGGACTGATCTCTCGACTCGCCATCGAGTCTCTCGACTCGCCATCACGTTGACCTGGCGAGCCCAACCTCAACGACATATTGTCGCCTCCGCGCACCTCGCGGCTCTCATGACGCCCTCGGCGTCCCGGGCGCAGTTTCCCCGTCGGGTGAGACTAAGATCGAAATCTACGCTCTAGACGGCCAAACAATCCATGAACGGCGATCGCTCGGTCGTATTCAAAGCCCGTCTCGATTCGCTCCTCGCTTCCCACCGTGATTCGAGGCGACGTTCCCCCACGAAATTCGTGTTGACGGACTCTCGGACATTGATGGATCTCCACCGCATTCGCAACGCCGGCATTCTATTCGTTTTCGCTCTTTGTGCGCAAACGCCGCTTGCTGGATGCGCAGATGACGCTGACAATACTCCCCACGATAGCTCCGAGAGCGGCGGAGACGGAGACGGAGACGGAGATGGTGACGGAGATGGTGACGGTGACGGTGACGGCGAGACGGGTCCTTGCGGCGAAGACCCAGGTTGGCCCGAAACCGACACCGCCATCGGCGCGCCGATGAAGCACATGGAAGGCATCGACGGCGAAGGAAACCCGTTCAAGCTTGTGGACTACTGTGGCACCCCGATCGCACTCGACGTGGCCACACTCTGGTGCGGGCCATGCAAGCGAATCTCGGAGTACATCGCCAGAGGCGAGATTGCCGACGTCTTTGTCGGTCGTGGACCCAAAATTCGCGAGATGATCGAGGACGAGACCATCTTCTGGACGACTGTCATTGCGGAGGGCCTTGACCAAGGCACGCCGTCAACTGCAGAGGATGCGGCGACCTGGGACGCGGAATTCCACCATCCCAAGGTTCCTGTGTTCGGCGCCGGAGACACCGCTGACATTCAAACAGGACTGAGTATGCTCCTGTTCCCTTCGATCTTTGTCATCGACGAAAATATGGTCCTCCAGTCGGTCGAAAATGGCGAGGGCTGGGGCATGATCCAGCTCATCATCGACAACTGGGGCTGAGCCCAAATTGCCGCGAACGGCCGTCTTAATGCCGGCTGTGAGCCACGGCCAAATTTAAATCCTTGATCTAGGCGCGTCGGCTCTCTTAAAGGCAACATCGCAGTGGACGACGAATCGGTCCGGCCGTGACATGGAACCGCCTCGGGGAATACCTCCTGCGCCGGGTCTGAGCCACGGCTCAAATATCGTTTTTGCGGCGATCATTGATCCTTGGTACTCAATCCTCATGGGTAACACGTGCATAAAATCTATTCTCGCCGGCGTCTCGCTTTTTGTTGTCGGCGCTCTATCGATTCCCGGCTGCGACGATGCTGAGGACGCTGGGAACGAACCCAATCGCGGCGATGGAGACGGCGATGGAGACGGCGACGGAGACGGCGACGGCGATGGAGACGGCGACGGAGACGGCGATGGAGACGGCGACGGAGACGGCGACGGAGACGGCGACGGCGATGGAGACGGCGACGGCGATGGAGACGGCGACGGAGACGGCGACGGCGACGGCGACGGCGACGGCGACGGCGACGGCGACGGAGACGGCGACGGAGCAGGTGCAACCTGTGCAGAATGCCGGGCTGCAAACTGCGCCGACGAGATGACAGCGTGCGCTGTTGATGTGCCCTGCACCTGTGTCGTCGACTGCGAAGACGCCGGGGGAACCACGGCATCTTGCATGACCGAATGCAGCCTACCGAATACCAACGAGGCCTACGCAGACGTCTCATTTTGCACGTTTGACAACTGTTTAGACATCTGCGGCTAACACCGCCCATTTTCCTCGTCTCTCGGAACAGAGGGCGCTCGCCTTGTTGGCGAAATCGACCTAGAGATCAGGTATTGATGAGACTCGCCACGCCGCCCATGCAAGCCCTTCGTGGGTTGGGCGTGTGGTTTCTGGCAACCGTCGCGCTGGTGCCACCGTTGACGACGGCACATCAAACCGCTGAACTCTATGGCCGACAGTATAGGCCGCCGCAACATGGCGCGATTTGCACCCACGAGATCGACAATTCTCTTGCGAAGGAACGTGGGTCCCACGAAATGCATCTGCGGTCCCAGGCTCCGGAGCGTTCTCCGAGCGATTGTGTCGACGGCCCCCCCATCCCTTGGTGGTGCTCTCGCACGGTTCGAGCTACCGAGTTTCTGGACCCGCCCACTGAACCGGTCGCCCCTGTCGCGCCTCGGAGCGGCAGCTGCATACTCACAACATGCCCGTGAACCGCTTTCGCCCGCCACCGGCCTAGTTGTCTACGCAGCGACTTCGGCCGCCTACAAAAGTCTATCGCCACATGGGTTGAAGTAAAATACGCAAACGCGCAATCAAAGACTCTCGTTCAATGACAGGACAAAGTATGACAATCTCGACCCACGACCGATGGTGGAAGCAAGGGCGCACCACGACATCGGCCATCCTCGCAGGCACACTCTGGGGATTTGGCTGCACGCCCTCGGCGGCACCGGACAATAGCGACCAGCCCGTGGGGGCGACAGGGGCCGACTTGGCCACCCGCCCCCCCCTCGCGAAATCCGACGACTGGTGCGCGGGTCATGCGCTTCCCGAGTCGATGTGCACAAAGTGCAATCCACAACTCGTCGAGGGCTACAGGTCCGCAGGAGATTGGTGTTCGGCCCATCAGTTCCCAGAATCGGTGTGCCCGATTTGCCATCCCCTTTCGGCCCCTTCAGCTCCTGCGCGACTTCCCGGTGGCGGTGATTGGTGCCCAGAGCACAGACTTCCTGAGAGCCAGTGCACAACCTGCAACCCCGCACTTCGCCCTCGCTTCATCGAGGCCGGCGACTGGTGCGCGGAACACGAATTCCCTGAGTCCGTCTGTCCCATTTGCCACCCCTCTGCAGCGGAGACAGAGGGCCCGCTTGAGGGGCGGACCATCGTCTTTGATAGGCCGACGCTCGAAGACGACGCGGGGATCCAAACGGAGACGGTTCGTGCCGCGACCCGCCTCACAAAAATACCCTGCAACGCCCAGATTGAGTTCGACAGCGATCGAGTCGCAAGCGTTCGCGCTGCCGTGCCAGGCATCGTTCGCCGAGTTCTGGTCGGACTGGGCGACACCGTGAAGAAGGGCCAACCGCTGTTTGAGCTTCAGAGCCTTAAAGTCGGTCAGTTTCAAGCCGATCTCCACGCATCCCGCGAACAACGTCGCGTTGCGAAGACAAATCTCGAACGCCAACAACGACTTCGCGCAGCAAATATTAGCTCAAAGAGAACTCTCGAGCTTGCCGAGCAAGAGATGGCCGTGGCCGAAGCGTCGGTCCGCTCGGCGCAGGGAAGCCTGCATAGTGCGGGCGCAAGGAGCTCAACAAGAGGACGCCGCGCCGGTCGCTTCGTCGTCAAGGCGCCGCTCGACGGGGTGATCGTCGACCGGCCCGCCGTCGTTGGCACCTTGGCAAACGACAACGAATCGATGGCCACGATCGCCGATACGTCCGTAATGTGGGCGCTGTGTCATGTCCCCGAAAGAGATGCTCATCGGGTATCGATCGGTCAGCACCTTGAGATCACACTCCCCTCCCCCCCCGAACAAAGATTTACGGGGACCGTTTCGTGGGTGTCTCCATCGGTTGATCCGCGCACGCGAAGAGTCGCGGTCCGCGCCCCTTTGATCAACGCCGAAGGCAGACTTCGCGAGAATCAGTTCGCAACAGGACTGATCTCTGAGGAGCTTTCACCTCTCCCGGCCAGTCAAGCGCGTGGTCTCTCCACCGAACTCAGCGTGCCTTCGGATTCTGTCCAGAGGGTCGGCACACGACAGGTGGTCTTTGTACGCACGGAAGCTGGACGATACGTTACGCATGAGGTCACAATTCTCTCCGAAGGCCCTCCAGGTTTTCTCCGCGTTTCCGGACCCCTCAAGATCGGAGACCTCGTGGTGGTCACTGGGGCCTTCTTGCTCAAGACGGAGCTTGTCCCCGGATCGATCGGCGCTGGTTGCTGTGAAGTAAAAGGCCCGGAGAGCCCCTGATGCTCACTCGCTGGATCGATCTCTGCCTTCGCAACCCGGCGGTTGTCCTGTTGGCGACAACCCTGCTGGTGGTTCTCGGAATATCGAGTCTGCATCGACTGCCCGTCGACGCCTTTCCCGACACAACCTCAGTCCAAGTACAGATCAACACGACCGCCCCCGCGCTGTCTCCCCTGGAGATTGAGGGGCGAGTGACCTTTCCCACCGAACAAGCGATCACCGGGATGCCGGGCCTCGAAGAGGTACGTTCAAGCTCAAAATTCGGTTTTTCTCAGGTCACTGCGATCTTCGATGACGAGACGGACATCTACCTCGCTCGTCAGCTCGTTGGAGAACGACTCGCCAACGTCGAGCTACCACCAAGTGCAGTGGGCCCAACCCTAGGTCCTATCGCCACGGGTCTTGGCGAGGTGTTTCAGTACCTCGTGCACAGCGACGACCTCGACACCCAAGAACTGCGCACTCTTCACCACTGGGTCATTCGACCCCAGATGCTCCAAGTTCCTGGCGTCGCCGAAATCAATACTTGGGGCGGTTACGAAAAACAGTATCACGTTGTCGTCGACCCTCTGCGTCTGATTCAATTCGATCTCACCCTCGACGATGTAGCTCGGGTGCTGGCCAACGGAAATCGCAACGTTGGGGGGGGCCTGGTGAATCGAGGAGGAGAGTCTCTGCTCATTCAGGGCCACGGGCTCGCAACCTCGCTCGAAGACCTCCAAGCCATGGTTGTCGCCACAGCCAAGGGAAATCCCATTCATCTATCAAGCGTCGCGCAGATTCGGGAAGATCACGAAATTCGGAGAGGTGGCGTCACCGCTGGCGGCAAGGGCGAAGCTGTTTTGGGGCTTGGTTTCATGCTCGCGGGTGAAAACAGCCGAAAACTTACACGTCGCCTTGAGAGCCGCCTGAATGAAGTTCGCGGCACACTGCCCCAGGGCGTTGATGTTACCCCCGTCTACAGCCGTACGACCTTGGTGGACGCCGTTTTGGAGACGGTCCTGGCCAATCTGGTCGAGGGAGCCCTTCTAGTCGTAGCGATATTGTTCGCTTTTCTTGGCAACTTTCGAGCAGGATTCATCGTCGCGTTGGCGATCCCGCTCTCGATGCTCTTCGCCTTCAGCGGGATGCTGTACTTCGGCATCGCGGGCAGCCTAATGAGTCTCGGGGCCATCGATTTTGGGTTGGTCGTCGACAGTTCGCTGATCATGGTCGAAAATGCCGCCCACCGGATCGAGACGGATACAAGCAAACGTTCGATCGAAGAAATCGTCCGCGATGCTGTGGTGGAGGTTCGTAGGCCAACCTTACTCGGGGAGTTGGTAATCGCTATCGTTTACCTTCCGATTCTTACGCTCGAAGGTGTCGAAGGTAAACTTTTTCGCCCGATGGCTCTCACCGTGATCCTCGCGTTGATGGGATCGATGTTGGTCTCAGTGACGTTGATGCCTGTGTTGGCGAACCTCATGCTTCGCCGAGGTGCCACCGGCGCAAATTCCTTTACCCGAAAGCTCCGAACCATCTATGCGCCGATTCTCGAATGGACGCTCGCCAACCGCCGAGTCGTCCTCTCGTGCGCCGCGTTGACCGTTCTCCTTGCGGGTCTACTCACATCACAGCTCGGAACAGATTTTTTGCCCCGGCTTCAGGAACGAAGCGTCGTCATCAATACGGTGCGAATGGCCGGCGTGTCACTCGATGAATCGATCCGCTACGGAACCTTGGTCGAGAAGAAACTTCTCAAGGCATTCCCAGAAGAGATTGCCAACATCTGGACGCGCACTGGAACCGCAGAGGTCGCCACAGACCCCATGGGTCTCGAGGTCTCGGACGTCTTTGTGACGCTCACGGACACTGACCAGTGGACTCGCCACGACAGCCAGGAAGATCTCGTCCGGTCGATGGCCACCGAACTCGATGGGCTTCCGGGGATGCGTTCGATCTTCACCCAGCCGATCGAGATGAGAATGAACGAAATGGTCGCCGGAATCCGAAGCGACGTGGGCATCAAGCTGTTTGGCGACGACTTCTCGGTTCTCAAAGAGCGGGGTGAAGCCATACGTGAAAGGGTTCAACAAATCGCGGGATCTGCAGACGTCACGCTGGATCAGATTTCAGGTCAACCGATGCTCGCGATCGAAGTCGATCGCGAAGCCGCCGGCCGCCTTGGTATTCCAACCGGGGATGTACTGGCGCTCATCGAGTCGCTAGGAAGCCGCAAGATCGGCGAGGTCGTCGAAGACGAGCAACGCCGCTTCGACGTGATCATGCGGATCGACCGAGAAGGCCACAACTCCCGCGACGCAATCGAATCCATTCTTATCCATAGTCCGAGCGGCGAGCAATTTCCGCTCTCCGCCGTCGCTACCTTCAACATCGTAGAAGGTCCCGCGACAATTCAGAGGGAGTGGGCCAAACGCCGTATCACCGTGCAAGCCAATGTCCGTGGTCGAGATGTAGGATCATTTGTCGCGGAACTCCGTCAGGTCCTTGCCGCCGATGTGGAGATCCCTACGGGCTATTTTATTCGAATCGGTGGCCAGTTTGAGCACCTCGAACGCGCCCGAAACCGGCTCATGCTCGTGGTGCCCATCGCGTTGCTACTGGTGTTCATCCTGCTCTACATCACCTACGGCCGCGCCATCGATGCTCTCCGGGTCTTCACAGGAGTCCCCTTCGCCGCCGTCGGTGGCGTTCTCGCCTTGTGGGCTCGCGACATGAGTTTCTCGATCTCTGCTGGCGTTGGCTTTGTCGCCCTCTCCGGTGTGGCGGTGCTCGGAGACATGGTGCTTGTGTCGCGTGTCCGGCAACTTGAAGGCCAGGGGATCGAATCGATCACGGCTCTACGCGAGGGGGCGAAGAGCCGTCTCCGTCCGGTACTCATGACCGCAATGGTTGCCGCGCTAGGGTTTGTCCCTATGGCTCTAGCGAGCGGCGTGGGCTCAGAGGTGCAGCGCCCCTTAGCGACCGTTGTGGTCGGGGGCATCATCACCGCCACGCTCTCAACCTTGCTGGTGTTGCCCGCCCTGTATGCAGCCGTCACTCGACGTCGAGATTCTTGAGTTCGAGTGACGGCGCTCTAGCCAGGTCTTTGCCGGCGGTCGTAACTTTGTGCGACTGTCGCTCGAAAACACAGGTCGTCTTCGACCTGTGTTGCTCAAGCATCGAGCCCTTCATCATGCCTCCCAACTCAACGTCCATCCCTCCGTTCCTCGAGCCCTATGTCGATCTTGCGATCGACATTTCTCTCGCGCTTCTTATATTTGTCATCGGATGGATCGTCTCCAAGTCGATCCATGGCCTGACGCTTCGTTTCATTCGCAGTCGAAAAGTCGAGGAGTCTCTCGCACGTTTCGCTGCATCGCTTGCTCGCTACCTCATTTTCGCCGTCGCTATCATTACCGCGCTTGGACAGGTTGGCGTGGAGACGACAAGCCTCGTCGCGCTTTTGGGTACGGTCGGCCTAGCGATTGGGTTGGCGCTGCAAGGGAGCTTGGCGCACTTTGCAGCGGGCACAATGATCTTGTTCTTCCGCCCCTTCGTGCTCGACGATTTTGTCACGGCTGGCGGGCACTCCGGATTCGTTAAGGACATCGGGCTCTTCGCCACGGAGCTTCGGACCCACGACAACGAAAAAATCATCATTCCCAACGGCACGATCACCTCAGGACCGATTGTCAACCACACGGCACGAGGAACTCGGCGCGGTCAAATCAAAATCGGGGTGGCCTACGGCACCGATCTCACCCAGGTTCAGCAGGTGTTGGGTCGCGCTGCGGCAAGCGCCGACCGCGTGCTTAAAGACCCTGCGCCCAATGTGTTCTTTGCAGGATTCGGCGGCAGCTCAATCGATTTTATTGTGATGCCGTGGTGCGTCTCGGATGACTACCTCGACATGCTTCATAACGTCCGCCTTCGAATCTACGAAGAGCTCAACACTGCGGGCATCGAGATTCCATTCAGTCAGATCGTTGTACACACCGCGGACGCTCCGGTGCCGAAATGAGACCGAGCGTTCGACTGAGCCCCGATCTCACTTCACCGTGGGTTGAGTCGTAGCTTCACCCCAGGGACGCCCGGGTCCTGAGCGGTCCCGGGCGGCCGCCTCTTCTTCTCAGATCGTTGAGGTCGCGGCACCTCAGGCAATTTTGTCTGTGGATTTTCCACCGGCTCTGCATCCAGACCGGCATCATCACCTGGATCGATAAACCCATCTTCCTCGCTGGCAAGGTCCTTCCCTCTCGTCTTTGGCGCTGAATCGCCGCCGCCGACAAGCGCCCTGCGGCGCTCTTCGCGCTCCGCACGTTCTTCGAGTAGAACAAGCCGCAACCACTCCTCGTCCGCAACCTCGATCGCCCCCTCGGCATCCACAATGAATCGCACCTTGGAGATCGCAGGGCGAACAAATGCGTCCCGCTCTGGGTGAATTCGCATGCCCTTGAAGGCCTCGGCCACACAGCTCGACACATCCGCTTCGAGCCCAGAGCGAGTCACCCGGTTTGCGAGGCTGACCCCGTTGCGATCGAACAAATTAAGGCCCTCAACATCGAACTGGCCAGCCCCGACTCTACCCTTGAGGCAGCGCTTGGCGCGAATCGCAGCTTGCACCCCTTCTCTGCGCATATGAAGGAGAAAACCATCGGTCTGGGCTTCTCGGTGGAAGCCAAGACTTACCCAGTAGATGATATCGACGTGGTGGGCGAATCCCTCTCGACTTTGAGGGAATTTCAACTGAGAGATCGCCCGACGCAAGCACTCTTCCATGCTCAGGTCGACAAACCCACTCTCGAGAACCTCCGTCTGCATCACGCTCCCGTCCGCGCTGACACGTGCACGAATCTTGGCTTGGCCGGCCGGAACGTGATCATAGCCCGGCTCACCGTCGACGCTCGTGGGCTCCATCGCGGCAATCGCACGCTCTAAAAAACAATGAGCCGCTGGCTGGCGAAGCGACTGTGCCAAAGTCCTCATTCGTCGAAGATCGAAGTTTTTTTCAGCCGACTTCGAGGGGTAAAACACCACCCCTTCGGTGGACTTGTGAATGGCCTCAAGCACGTAGGCGTCCGCCTCGTGAATGGTGACCTTGTGGCCCGGTTCCATGCTTCGCCCCGCGCGACGGCATCCCGCCATCCCGACAAGGCACGTCATCCCGACGATCGCGCATGCCGCAGATCGAAAAAAACTGCCCGATTTGTCCGCGCAAATTTGCACGACCTATCGTGACGGAAGCGGTCGAGGGGCGCCAGAGCACCTTCACAATGTTCCCCATCCCACCGGGTCCTGAGCGCGATTGCCGAGGCTTATGCATACATTGCCGTCCCGCGACGTTCCTGGGCTGATCTGGTTGTCTTCGCTGGCGCCGCAGCCCGATCAAACCACGCTTTGGCACGATTTTGCGAGTTCCAGTGCACGATCTTCCGCGATCCGCCGTCCGAAGTCGCAACGCAGGTCAGCCTAGGCCGAGGTTGCAACAACACGCGTCCACGCGTTAGTTCCCTCGTCGGGTCCCCAAGGATGTCGGAATTGCAAAAAACTCCCCTTCACGCCGCACACGTCAACGCCGGAGCGCGCATGGTCGATTTCGGAGGCTGGCACATGCCCCTGCAATACTCGGGCATTCTCGTCGAACACAAAGCTGTCCGAGAGAAGGTCGGTCTTTTCGACGTCTCACATATGGGCGAGATCGATTTCCTAGGCCCACGCGCACTTGAGGCCGTCCAGCGGCTTATTACCAACGACGTCACGACCTTGAGCGACGGCAAGGCCCTCTACACCGCGGTCTGCGACGAAGATGGCGGGATCGTCGACGACTGCATCGTCTATCGCATGGGTTCACAATTCGTCCGAATCGTCGTCAATGCTTCGAACATCGACAAGGACTACGCGCATTTCCGAAACCATGCCGGCGATCTCTGCACCATCATCAACCGATCCACAGACTACGCTCTGATCGCCATCCAAGGACCCGAGGCGCGGACGATTGTCGCCAATCTCGCGGGCGCGAGCACCCTCGACATCGGCAGTTTTTGCTTCCTAAACACATCGCTCGCCGGCCGTAAGGTGGTTGCGGCCCGAACAGGCTACACCGGCGAAGACGGCTTTGAGCTGTTTGTGGAGGCCGGTGATGCGCGTGGGGTGTGGGACGCTCTCGTCGACGCAGGAGCACTACCCATCGGGCTCGGCGCCCGCGACACCCTACGTCTTGAAGCAAAGCTTTGCCTCTACGGCAATGACATCGATGCGACCACCACCCCCTACGAGGCTGCGCTCGGCTGGGTCGTAAAACCAGACGCCGGGGGTTTTGTAGGCAGGGATGCCCTACTCCGCCAGCGGGCCCAGGGGATCGAGCGAAAATTGGTCGGCTTCAAGGTCACAGGCCGAGGCATCGCCAGACCCGGGGCCGAAATTGTCGATGGGGCCGGCCGCGTGTTGGGACGCGTAACGAGCGGGGGCGTCGCCCCAACGATCGGAGGATCGATCGGCATTGCTTATGTGCCCAAAGACCAATCTACCCCCGGAACGGCGCTCCATCTGCGCCAGCGCAACAAGACCTTGGCCATCGAGGTCGTAAAGGGTCCGTTTTACCGGCGCAGCGAAGGCGCCACACAGCCAATGAGGTCACAACCATGAACCAACTTCCGCAAAATCTGCGCTACACAAAAGAACACGAATGGGCTCGGGCCGAAGACGACGGTACGATCGTCATCGGCATCACCAGACACGCTGTGGATGCGCTCGGCGACATCACAATGGTCTCCCTCCCCGAGTCCGGAGATGAATTCAGCGAAGGCGATAGTTTCGGCGACATCGACTCCGTCAAGGCAGTCTCCGAGCTCTACTGCCCTGTCACTGGCAAGGTCGTCGCTATCAACGAGAATCTCGAGGATGCTCCCGAGGCTGTGAATGACGCGCCCTACGATGCCGGCTGGATGGTCCGACTCAAGCCCACAAGCCCCGACGCATTTTCCGCCCTCATGAGCCCCGGCGACTACGAAAAATACCTCGAAGATCTCACCGATTAGTCGTCTGTGGCGCAGAGCCATCTCGGACTCGCGCCACAGCTCTCAACCCCTCCAGATTCTCGCCAGAACCCACGAGCCCCCCATGCCCCTTCCCCTGCTGACGCCAGCCATTACACCGAAACTCGATCCCGAGCTTGCGCGCTATCGCGAGGACTACCCGATCCTTTCGACAACGACATATATGAACAGCAACAGCATGGGAGCCATGCCCGCCGCGGCAAAGACCGCCCTCAGTACCTACGCCGACGTGTGGGCGCGCGAGGGGGGCGAAGCCTGGGAGATGTGGCCGGCGGTCATCAATGAGACCGCCGACGCGGCTGCAAGGTTCATCGGCGCCCCCCCAGGACAGACCGTCCTCAACCAAAATGTAGCCTTCTTCCAAGCGGCGGTGGCGAGCGCCCTGAACCTTCGCGGAGATCGCAACAAGGTGGTCATCGAAAAGCTGATGTTTCCCAACATCATCTACGTCTGGGAGCGATTCACTCGCGACGGGGGGAATCTCTGTCTTGTGCCCTCGGAGGACGGTATGACCATCGACACCGATCGAATGTTGGAGTCGATCGACGAACGCACGGCCATCGTCTCGATTTCACACGCAATTTACGTCTCGGGGGCCTTGCAGAACGTCGAAGCAATCTGTCGACGAGCCCACGAAGTCGGTGCAATCGTGATGCTCGACGCTTACCAGACCATCGGCGCGGTTCCGATCGACGTCAAGAAATGGGACCTCGATATCCTCGTCGCCGGCAGCCATAAGTGGCTGTGTGGTGGACCCGGGACTGCCTTCATGTGGATGAAACCAGAGCTTGCCGCACGGCTTCAGCCCAAGACCACCGGCTGGATGGCCCACGCACAGCCCTTCAACTTTGAGCCCGCCCCCATCCAATACGCCGACGGTCCCTGGCGTTTCATGAGCGGCACACCGTCCGTTCCCGCGTACTACGTCGCACAAGCAGCCTACAAAAACCTCCTTGAGATCGGGGTCGAGCGTATCCGTGCACACAATCTCGCCCTTTGCGGCATGATTATAGAGCGTGCACAAGCCGCTGGCCTGACGCTTCACTCTCCAATTGAGGATGGCCGGCGAACCGGTTTTGTCGCTATCAATTTTCCATCCAGCGAGCAGGCATGTCGCGCATTGATCGACGAAGGCTACAAGCTCGACTGGCGGCCCGGCTGCGGCCTCCGAATCGGCCCCCATTTCTACAATACCGAAGCCGAGGTCCAACGCATGATGGACCGTATCATCGAACTCTCGACCCGCTAGCCCCACGGCCACGCTCAGAAACCTTCCCCTCGCGCAGCCGTCAAGCACCGGCGCTCGATGTGGAAACGCGCAACATCCGCCGACGCAGGGCATAAGGCGCAGAGCATTCCGATCGATCTCGAGGAACGTCCTTTGGATCATCGCCGCAGATTCCGACGAACTTCAGTTGCCTCTTTGCCATCCATCGGGCAGGCTTGCGCGCCTATGGGTGGCGAGGAAGACACCAACGACAACATCCCTACCGATCCGAGCGGCGATGCAGAAATGCTCACCGAGGACCATGCCGGGCACACCGCAGCTGAGGACGAACGTTCTCAAGAACAGGCAATGGCGAAGGCCGCCTCCCAGATCGAGCTGGTGGTGCTACCAATTGCATGTGTCAACGAAGGCAAAGGCGCGCCGCTGGCAATGGGGATCCAACGCTGGTGGGCCCAGGAGCTTGCACGCTCCGGGGCCAAGGCCGCCGCGCCTGTGTTCACCATGATGGCCGAGCAGGGGACACGCAAGGTCCCAGCCTTGCTGATCTACCGGGACGAATGGACAGACGAACGAGCCCTCGAGGGCATGAGCCGCTTCGAAAATGCCAAACGTGCTCTCGTTCCGAATTTTTACGTCGACGAGCGCCAACTAAAGCTGGAGGCACGGCTTGTGGAGTCCTCGGGCGAAGGTGAAGATCGTACGCTCACCGAGATCGGTAAGTGGAGCTTCGAGAGCAGCCCTGAGGAACTCCCGTCGAAGATTTTTGAACTCCTGCAGGAACTCGCGGTCCACGATGGGAAGTCGATCGAGGCCAGCACCTGGCAAGAGAATTTCGGCACAGAAAACCAACAGGCGATGCTGTCCTTCCTGGTCGGCCTCGGCAATCTATCGGCTCTGCAAGGGCGCTGCGTGCCCGCAACCGCAGATCAGCTACTCAACCCGCTGATGGACGCGATCAACCGCGACTCAAGTTTCGATCCTGCCATGGAGGCGCTGCATGCCATGGTCGACATTCTTGTCGCGGCCCAGCCCGATCGTTCCGCGATCCCTCTCTCGATTCAGGCCCTCAATATCGCGGCCCAGAAACGCAAAGATGACCCCGATGCATGGCACCATCTGGCCCTCGTTGCCCGAAGGCTTGGAGACATGGCCACGGCGGTCAACGCCTTTAACCAAGCCTTCAATCTCGCGCCCGAGTCGGTGCCGGTCGCCACAAATTTCATCGCTACCTTGCGGCGCTCCGGCGACAGCGCAAATGCACTCAAGGTTGCCCAGTTCGCCGTGGAACGTGGCAATGAGGCGCCCCCCGTGCTCGCCATGCTCGGAAGCATGTTGATCGAGGACGACAACTTCGACAGCGCCGAGCCCTTTCTTCGCCGTGCCGTCGAAGAAGGTGAAATTCCGAGCGCCTATGGCGACCTCGCCAATGTCCTGTGGGACCGAGGCGACGAGGCAAGCGAAGAGCGCTCCGAAGACAGGGCGGAGGCGCTGAGTCTGCTAAAGACCGCGGTCGAGCGACCGCAAGTGGCCAAGTCGACACTCGACATGTTGCTGGACCTCTATGAGGACGACGATGTCAAAGAGGCCGCGACACTGCTTCTCGAGGCTGCGGAGAAACATGAGAACAACCCGGCCGTGCTCAGCTCCGCAGCAAATCTTTACCTAGATGGTGACGAGGCCGAGAAGGCTCGGCCCTTTCTCACCAAGATTCTTGAGCTACCTCGGCGTGGCCTCGACGACGACGCCTTCGCTCGACGCAGTCTATTGGGTCTCGACGTCAAGGACTTCGACGCGCGCTACGACAAGGCTGTCGAGACCATCAACGGCGACGACGCCACTGGTCAGGTCGAGGCTGCCGTTTTCATGCGTGAAGTCATCGCCCAGGACAAACTGTTTTGGCAGCCACACCTCATGCTGGCCTTGGCCATTCGGGATTCCGAAGGCGATGGGGCGGCCCTTAGCCATCTTATCAACGCCGTCCGGCTACGACCCAACGACGCCGAGATTCGCGACTTAATCGCGGCCATCCTGCGCAAACAAGGGAAACCGGCCGAAGCGGTTGAGCACTTGCGTGTCGTCGTGTCGCTCCGTCCCCGCGATATCAACCCTGTTGTGAACTTGGCCACCTGCATGCGTGACGCAAACTTGTTTGAGGAGTGCCGACAAGTGTGCACAGCGGCGATGGGCATGATCCCCGATCACCCGGAGTTCAAGAAAATTCTCGAGAGTCTCCCCCCGCCCAAGGACCAGCAAAACTAGATTCACGGCCCTGATGAGGGGCGCGGCGAGGAGAATTGAGAAAATCAATCACTCGCCGCGTACACCGTCGAATCGTCGCGCCCTTTCTAAGGCGTGTAGCGATAGATTTTTCGTCCGCCGTTCAGTTCAAATATAAAACGAAATCCAAAGTCGATGTATCCAGATCCATCGTCGACAAGCCCTGGTGGCGGATTCGTGAATGGAGAAGCAAGGCGTACGGAGCGAATGGCCTCTTCATCGAGATATCCAATTCCACTTGGATTTTCGATGAGTACACGTTTCACATCTCCATCTTTCGTGAGCCGGATCAACAATTTAGTCACGCGCGTCTTGTTCCCAAACATTCGCCCCTCTGGGTCCCGAGCGGCGTGCACCACCTCGGGGTGCCAATGCTGGGCCACCCCGTCACGCACGCGGTTGAAGAACGAAGCAAAGAGACTTCGCCGCGTATTCAAGACTTGCGCGTCGCCTTCATCAACCTCTTTTAGGTGATCGATCGAACCAGGCTTTCCGAAGGTCTCGCGCAACATGTCGGGTGACCCCGCAATCCCCTGTCTCTGCTTCGCCTCGGAGGCACGTGGATGAGCGCGCCAGCTGCCATCATCCGCCTGACGAAGGTCTTCTTCGCTAGCAGTATCCGCACTCTTGGAGTCCTCTCGAGCGGTCGTCTCTCGGCCCCTTGAGTCGTCCTCGTCAGTCGTCTGCGAAACCTCGGTCGACCGTATCGCACCATCGGCATCCGGTGCGTCTCCCTTCTGGACGGACCGCAGAGCTCTCTCTTTGTGTCCGCGCTCAACCTTCGTCTCCTTCTCAACCCGATTGTCGAACTCCGAGATTCTCTTGGTCTTCTTCGGCCGTTTCTCTTCGCTCAACGAGCGGCTCTCCACCAGTTTTTCTTTGTCACGCGGTTCGGCAGAGACTTCCTCGTCCGGTAGAAGGTCTATCGCCATCATCCCCTTCGCCTTGGGCAGCGACCCCTCCCAATGGCGGCGGATTACGCTCTGAGCGACCCAGCCGCCTGCGAGGTTAACCACAAGCGCGATCGCTAACATCGCGAGGATGCTCAGGTAGGGTCGGCTTGTTTTCCGGCGCACGCGCATGGTGGAAGTTCACGGACTCCTGTGGCGAGGTCGCCCGAGGACTCGCCGTCCGTCACATGCAACAGTATAGGCAGCCACCACAATTTTCGCACCCGAAGCGCGGGCAACCAGGGCATGCCTCGCCCCCCTTTCCCCAGGCGCACGCGAAATCGCACTCTTTGGTACCCCTGCAATCGTATTTCGACTCACACTTGAGCGCAGTGGAATCTATTGCGAGGACAAGGCTTCGGCCGAAGCACGAACGAAGACCTTCCTCGATTGTAATTTTGCACACAAACAGACGCCGCCGATGTCGCTCCAGATCCTCCCTCGAACCAGTCGATTCCCTTCGAACGACGATCTCCGCGGTCACTCAGTCTTGACTTTTTAGAAGACACTGCGGCAATCTTCTCCCGTTGGTGGTGATGATTGGTCGACGATTTTTTGGGACAGATGCCCGTCCAATTGCGACCCGTGTTTATGTCGTAGGGCTGCTCGCTCTGGCGCTTCCGTGCTGCGGAGGCACCCAAGATGCACTTCACACGAGCCCTGAACCCACCCTTGAAAATGTTCAACGCATGGTCTTCGAGCCAGCCTGCGCGATCGAAGCATGTCACGATGCCTCAACCCAAGCCGGCGAACTCGATCTTTCCACGCTCGAACGCAGCAGAGACGGGCTTATCGGAATCCCGGCTGTGAACAGCGTCGCGGCGGAGAACCGTTGGTTGCTCGTCAAACCTGGCGACCCCGAACGAAGTTTCTTGGTGCGTAAGATCGAGTTTCCTGGAATGGGCGAGGGGGCGCCCATGCCGGTTGGGGACCAACAACTGACGGATCCCTACGTCGATCTTCTCTACGAATGGATCGAGGACATGGACCAATGAAGATTCTCGACATTTTTGCTGTTTCCGCTGCCGTCCTCACGGGGGTCGCTTGTGATGGACGCGCTCGCAGCGAAAACGATGAACATGGAGACCCCGCCGCTGCACCGAATCTACTGATCGATCGTGAAGAAAGGCCGCTCATTTTTGGAAACCCCGAAGACTGCGAACGCTGCCACGCCCAGCACTTCGCGGAATGGTCGACTTCCAATCATGCCTACGCGCTCACGGATCCCGTCTTTCGTGCCATGGTCAAAGTCGGCCAAGAGCAGACAAAAGGGAAGCTGGGGCAGTTTTGTATCCAGTGCCACTCGCCGGTGGGCATGGCGATGCAAGAGACGATCATTACGGAAGACAGCGACGGCGTTTTCGCCCAGGAACTTGTCGATGTTAGCCCTGTCGCCGCTCACGGAGTCTCGTGTGACGTCTGCCATTCGATCACCGATGTCATCGAGCCGCTCAACGCCCGGGCGATACTCACCCCGGACGGTACCCGTCGTGGGACGATCGAGGATCCTGTCAGCAACGAGGCTCATGCCTCGGCCTACAGCGCGCTACACGAGTCTTCCGATCTGTGTGGAATGTGCCATTCGGTGACCAACCCGAAAGGAGCTCTCGTCGAAGAGACCTTCGATGAATGGGCCACGAGCAGCTTCGCTGAAGATGGCGGAAAGACCTGCCAGGACTGCCACATGCCTGAATATGAGGGTCGAGCGACTCCTGATGCGCCTCTACGCACACTTCACCGCCATCGATTCGTTGGCGTCGACGTCTCTCTCGTTGGCGAAGACGAATTTCCTGGATACTGGGAGATTCGCTATGCCACGGCACAGCTGCTGCGTTCCGCAGTCGACTTCAGCGCATACTACGATTCGGACTCTTCATCGCTGCGTCTCGTCATCAAGAATCTAGCCGGTCACGCCCTCCCGAGCGGCGCCACCGCGGAACGCCAGATGTGGGTCGCACTCGAGATTCGCGACGCGAAAGGAAAGATCGTTGTCTCCTCGGGAGAGCTCGACAAGAATGGCGACCTCTTCGATGGCGTCGAGGGCCACAGTACGGTCCCCCGTAGCGACCCACAGCTGATCTACTACGGCCAGCAATTGGTGGACGTTGCTGGAATCGACAAGGCCCCCGACGACGATGCAAAGTCGATTTTGCGCACCGAGGGCGAACGCGACTGTCGACCGATGGGTGAAGGTGCGGTGGCTGCCCATGGAGTTCTCACCCCCGTCAGCTTCCCTTGGCAGGCCACGTGGCAGTGCAACTACCTCATCCCGGCGGACGGGGCCGACCGTCCGGGCTATCAGGTCGCGGCCCTTCCTCCTGGGGACTACACGGCCCAACTGACATTACGGTTCCGAAGCTTTCCTCCGTATTTCCTCCGGGAGTTGGAGAAAATCGGTGACCTCGACCCAATCGTGAAAACTCGAGTCCCGATCGTGGACATGGCGAGCACTCGCCTGTCGTTTGAGGTCAGGCGCTAGCCCAAGCCTCCCTGGCCCGCGAGTTCATCAGTAGCGGCAACGCGCCTCTTTGCGGGAGGTTGTATCTCCAACAACGACCGCGCTCTTCAGAATCTGTGCGTAGAAGGGATCGCCATGCTCCATGGCATGGGCGGGCGTCGCCGCAATCATCAAGATACGTTCTCCGTCGCTCGTCTCGATTCGACGCTCCACCACTCGCCCCACCAGCTCGCCGTTTTGGAGAAGATCGACCGCCCGGTAGTGATCTGAATCGGCGTCAATCAGCTTGGCAAGCTCAGTGGAGATACTCGAAGGCCGGCGTGTTCCTCGAACACCCTGCATGCTCGTGTCGACCGCGAACCACCCGGTAGCGAGCTCTTTCTCACCAAACGCCCCCTTCCCTTGGCCCGCAGCCCCTCCAGGCCTGTCGTACAACTGTCTCGCATCCGCCACCGCGATCTGGACGACGTTCTTGGCCCCCAACTCAAGACCGTCGATGAAACCCTCAACGATCAACAGCGACCCCTTCACGCGACGTTCTTCAGAGACCACAACGAACGTCGACGGCAACTGGAACTCAAGTCCCCGCTGCGAGCAGACCTGTTTTTTTTGGCGGAACAGCAGGTCCTCAACATCTTCATTGGCTCCCATCACGAACGCAGCCACTGTGGCCATCACTAACCCGGCCGCGCATCCCGCGAACACCCGCAACACCCAACGGGGCGGTGTTCGTGGAAAAACGACGACGAACGAGCTCACCGCGACACACACAGCGAGGGTCACCGGCGAGCTACCTTGACCGTAGGGGCCAGGGAGAGTCGCCAATAGGTTGGCCAAAAACACCACGGAGAGGGTGAGCAAGAGATTCCGTCGGATTCGCGTGGCGAGCATCGGGGTACGCGAAGGCGTCAGCCCCCACAGACCGGCAGTAATCGCCCCAATCGCCAGCAGATTGCCGCCTGCGATGCCGGATGCAAGGTCAGGAGCAAAGCTCATCCCAACGAGGAGCCCAGTCACCGCACCACCAACCGTGGCAAGCGCCATACGGACCGGCCCAAAACATCTCTCGACGATCTGGCCTGCGATCCACAGCGCGTAGACATCGAAGAGTAGCCCGATGAAATCCGTGTGAATCCATGGGGCTGAAAATACACGCCACCACGAACCTGCGCTCCACATTTCCGGGATCAACGCCCCGCGTGCCAGCAGGCCTGGACCGCCCCCCCCCTCTGCATTGACCACCGTGAACACGGCGCCAAGGCACGCCAACAAGCCGTAGGTCATCCATGTGACTCGCAATACGGGGTTGGCCACACTGAACTCCAAAAAATCATTCAAGCGATTCGCGACAAGTTGAGCGTAGGCCCGCTGCTCGGGCTCGAGTTGCACCGCAGCATCAGGACCCCCTTGGCCTCCGCCGCAAACCTGTTCCAGCGCTTTTTTGCTGGCCGAAACAACCTGTCGGTCACGGCTGGTGGCCAAACCAGGAACGCGCTCGAGGATTTTTTCTGCCCCCACCACGTCGCCTGCTCGACCCCGCGCAATGCCATGAAACAGAACGGCCCCCGCACGGCTCACGCCCAAGCTCCGATAGCTCTCGTCGGCAACGATGCGATCAAATGTCGTCGACTCCCCCGAATAGGCCAGAAAGGTCAGCCGGGCACGCGCCACCGCCTCTGCAGTCCGAGGGTCACTGCCGAGGGGCCCTTCCTCCATCGCTCGTAACAGTCCGGCTGCGCGATCGATCAGCCTAAGCTCTCCGTAAGCACGCACCAGCGCCACTGCCAAGGAGGGCCGCAACGCGGCGTATCCACGGCGAAAACTACGTTCATAGTGATCTATGCCTTCGGTCCAGCGATGGGCGTAGAATAAAGTGGAGATGATCTGCTCGTGGATCATCGCGGTCTCCCCATCTCCCGCCCGGGCAACAAGATCTTTAAAATGAACTAAGGCCGCATCGGCCCCCTTCGTCTCAAGCAGCATCAACCCGCGCAACATTGGCAGCTGATGCGACAGCCCCGCCCCTGGCATGAGCATGGCACGGATAGAAGCGATCCGTGCCACCCACACGAGACGAGTACGAGCCAGGGCGGCTCGAGAAATTTGCTCCAGGCACCAAGGGATCATCACGGTGAGTAGACTCAGCGCGAGGGCAATTATGCCTAGAAACGGCTCCGCTTCTCCTAGGGCATGGATCGCCGCGAAGAGTACCGCGCCAACAACGAATGCGTAGCCGCGCTGAACCCCGGCGTCACCTCGCAAGACTCGAACCAATGTCGCGCCCTGCAAGATCGCGACAAGAAGCAGAACATGACCAAACACCGCGCTCAAGAGCCTTCTCAGCTACATTCGAGATGGCCAATCTCACGAAATTTGCGGTAGCGAAGCTCGTTCCGCTCTTCGACCTCAAGAGCATCCAACGCCTCTAGATGCCGGACAAGCGCCGACTTCAAGGTCGCCGCCGTCTCGGTCAAACCCCGATGGGCCCCCCCGGGGGCCTCTGGGACAATCTCATCGCAGATACCGAAATTATGTAGATCGATCGCCGTCATCCTCAGTTGCTGTGCGGCAGACTGCTCCGCCTCGGGATTCTTCCATAAGATGGATGCGCAACCACGTGGCGAAATGACGGAGTAGACCGAGTGCTCGAACATCAAAATACGATCGGTCACGCCCACGGCCAGCGCCCCGCCCGAGCCCCCCTCACCGATCACAATCGAGATCGTCGGGACTTTTATCCCTGCCATCAGCTCAAGATTCGCGGCGATCGCTTCGGCCTGTCCTCGCTCCTCCGCGCCAATGCCCGGATAGGCCCCAGCCGTGTCGATAAGGCAGACCACTGCGAGTCCGAAACGCTCTGCCAAACGCATCAAACGCTGGGTCTTTCGATACCCCTCGGGACGCGCCATACCGAAGTTCCGCAAAACATTCTCTTTGGTGTTTCGGCCCTTTTGATGCCCGATAAGCATGATCCGGCGCTCGCCGAGATACCCGATGCCACCCACGATCGCAGGATCGTCACGAAACGCGCGATCACCACGAAGTTCAAAGAATCCGTCGATCATCTCGCTGACGTAGTCGAGCGTGTAGGGCCGGTCCGGATGTTTCGCCAGCTGAAGCTGCTCCCAGGGACTGAGCGAGGCATATCGCTCTTTTTGGAGTTGGGACGCCCGTACCTCAAGACGCTCGATCTCGGCGGCCATGTCCTCGTTGTCGCCAGAGAGGAGCTGCTTCAGCTCGCGGATTTTGTCTTCGAGTTCGACGATAGGCCGCTCAAATTCGAGAATCTTCGTGTTGCTCACGATGGATCACCTCGCAGAAATACTGCAATCGGGTCGACAGGGCAGTCGTTGGGGTCGGAGATATGCACGATCTGGCGCTCAGGAAGGTCGCTAAACTGGTGACGGAAGAACGTTCGCTGCCGACGAGCGTAGTGTCGAGTGGCGTTCTTGATGTCCAGTGCAACCTCGGCAAGTGAGAGACGTTTGGGCGCGCGCAAGTGGTCGACAAGCTGTCGATAGCCCAAGCTGCGCATGGCCTTGTAGCTGGCATCGTACCCAGCCGCCAGCAGCTTCTCCACTTCCTCAACCCAGCCCGCCGCGAACATCGCGTCACACCGTGCACCGATTGAAACATCGACCTCATTCACTCCTGGATCGACGACAATTATCATAAGTTTCAAGCACTTACGCGGAGGGTTTTTGCGACGAAAGTCGCTCAAAGGACCACCGATTCGGTCACAATGCCAAAGCGCCCGCAAAACTCGCACGACATTGTTGGGGTGGATCGTGCCGGCGGTCTCCGCATCTGCAACGCGAAGAGCATCGTGAACCGCGCCCTCTTTGGCGGCCTCACGCGCCTCCCACGTTCGCTCGAAGGCTCGCCGCAGGGGCTCGTCACGCGAAAGGTCCAGGGCCGAGCCCGAGGCACCATCACCACTGACGGACCAGAGCGCCGAGCGAAGATAAAAGCCAGTGCCTCCGCAAAAAATCCCCGGGCCCGTTGCCAGCTGCATCTTCGCGGCGCGGGCGTAGTCCCCCGCGCTAAATTCTTGGTCCGGATCGATGAGGTCCAAAAGAAAGTGAGGCACACGAGTCCTCTCCACTTGCCCCGGCTTCGCCGATCCGATGTCCAAGCCTCGGTAGACCTGAACCGAATCGCAGCACAAAATCGGCAGCTTGAGGTCATGCGCCAACCGCAGAGCCAGGTCCGTCTTTCCCGCTGCCGTCGGACCCACAACGGCGACGGCCCGCGGTAGGCATTGTTCCTCTTCACTCATGGGTTGAACCGGGCGCCAAAACCTATTCTCTCGATATTTGCCCATCGCGTCTAGCGGCCTCTATATCGTGAGTTCGGAAGCGCTCCACCGACGAATACCCGGAACGCTCTCCAGGTTCACCCCTTCCTCCACAAGCTCATTGATCCAACGTCGCGCAAGTCGCGGTGCTGGCTCGCGCCCCGCGGTTCTCGACATTGCGACGAGTGCCCTATCCCGTGCTGTGCTCTCGCCCGCATCTCGCTCCCCTTCAGGGACCCGCTCTCGCAACCTTAGCCACGGAACAACGCGCACCAACAGATCACAGACGTCGGCATCTTCAACACAGTTCCTTAGCTGCGCAGGAAGCGCGCGAACGACCAACGCGCCTTCACCAAACTCCTCGATCAACACACCGAGTCCGGCCAGCGCGTCGCGCCCCCGCAACAAGGTCGAGAGCTCGCTCGGTTCACGACGAACAACGATCGGATTGAGCAAGACCTGTGAAGGGATCTGGCCTTTACTTCCCACCTCCCGAAGATCTCGCTCAAGCCGCCGCTGCAGCAGATATGCCCGCAATCGCCGGAGATCAACGGCGAGCAACTGTGCCTCGTCCATGAACAGGGCCACTGGCCCCGGAAGGCAAGCCAGCAATGCGGGGCCCGTCGTGACGGCGGCGTGAGTGGCACCATCCTCCGCCCTCGACGGCGTCTCTCCCAGCGACAACGGTTCGGCGTCGTCGATCCTATCGCGGCTTAAGTTGGTCGGTTTTTCCAAACCGGAGACCCCACCGAGCAGGGCGACTCGCCGTTCGATCCCTCGCTTCTCGCCGCCATAATCGCGGCCTAAGGCACGTGTCGATAGGCGGTAGGCACGAGAAGTGGCCGTCGGTTCTCGCGCAACCTCGCCTGTCGATCTCGACCAACTCTCTAGGGCTCCTCGAGCCCCGGCCACGACTGCCCCCGCGCTTGCTCCAGCCCCAAATCTGTCGGTCGATCCGGGCGTCTCCACGAACGATTCACGGCCCGGGGGCCCCTCCGAAATCGTCAGCCACGGGGCCGCCTTCATCCCATGCCCCAACAATTCTCGCACAGCAGCGTAGACTTCTTGAGGCGCCGAGAAACGAACCTCTGATTTTTGTGGGTGCACGTTCACGTCCACAGAGCCCTTCGCTGGCTCGACAAAAAGACAGGCGACAGGATGGCATCCGGCTGGAAGTCGTTCGCCATGAACCGCCCTTAGGATCTGCGCGAGACTGCGTTCGCTCACCACCCGTCGACGAACGACGATGAAGATTCCACTACGTTGACGGGTTCCCTGATCCGGCGGCGCAAACCAAGCCCGGACTCTTACGCCCTCGTGCTCACCGGAGACCTCGAAGAACGGACCGACCGCCCGTCTCTCGAGAACTTGAGCGATGCGTCCGGTGGCCTCGGTCTCAGAAAAATTCAACAGCTCACGACCGCCATGGTTAAGCACAAAGCGAACTTCAGGGTGCACGAGCGCAGCTCTGATCACCGCATCACAACAATGCCCAACTTCAGTCGCCTCGCTTCGCAAAAATTTGCGTCTCGCCGGGATTGCCGCGAACAGATGCTCGACCTCAATCCGTGTGCCGTGGGCCATGCCTCGCGGTCCGCTCTCGGGTACCTGCCCCAGCACCGACACCAACTCATGGCCCACCGATGCCGCCGCCACTCGGCTTCGCAGGGTGACCCTGGCGACCGCGGCGATGCTCGCTAGCGCCTCTCCACGAAACCCAAGGGTCGAGACGTCAAGGAGCTGCTCCGCCCTGCGAATCTTCGATGTCGCGTGCCGACGGAGCGCGAGTTCAAGATCTTCAGGGTGAATGCCTCGACCATCGTCTTGGACACAAATTCTCCGCCGTCCAGCTTCATCCAACGAGATCTCAATACGGCGTGCCCCCGCATCGATCGCATTCTCTACCAGCTCTTTGACGACGGAGGACGGCCTCTCAACCACTTCCCCGGCGGCGATCTGGTCCGCCACCCCAGAGGTCAGCACAGCGATGCGAGAGTCATCCATGGTCTGCTCAGTGCACGGACCTGAATCATGGGACCCCCCGGAGATCCCACAGTTCGAGCATGGGGCGCGACTGCGCCCGTCCACGCTCTATGGGCTCAGCCCTCGCTCACCACTTTGTTGCGCCCAGTATCCTTAGCGATATAGAGCCGCCGGTCTGCGCACTTGATCAGATCGTCGGCATTCGCACAGGTTGGATCCAGCTCTGACACCCCGATCGACAGCGTAATCGAGATTTGCTTTCCTTCGAAAGAAAAGACTTCACGCTCAACAAGGGAACGAATTTTTTCGGCAAACAGGTCTGCGCCGAGAACATCGATCTCGGGTAGAATAATGGCGAATTCCTCTCCGCCGTAGCGGGCGACGACGTCGACCTTCCGAGCTCGGCTGTTGATGGAGTCCGCGATATGGCGAAGAACGTAGTCTCCCGCACGGTGCCCATAGGTATCGTTGCATTTCTTAAAGAAATCGATGTCGAAGATCAGCAGCGCGAGCGGCCGATCGTAGCGACGTGCCCGACTGAGCTCCCGCTCCAGCGTCTCCATGAAATACCGACGGTTGTAGACCTGTGTCAGTCCATCGATCGTCGACAATCGAAAAATCTCCTCGTGATAGGAACTCTCGATATTATCCCCGGTTAGAAACTTGAAAATTGAGCGACCGACCTTTACGAGGTCACCGTCTCGAAGATACGTCTCGGAGATCCGGCTGTCGTTGACATAGGTACCGTTGGTCGATTCGTTGTCACGAATCTTGATCGCATCAACCTCTACAAGGACGTGAGCGTGCTCCCGGGAGACTGCATCTTGGCCCAGGCAAATGTCGTTGCTCGTCGCACGGCCGATCGTCAGGCGGTTCCCCGCAATATTGTACTTGCGGCCAAGGTCCTGACCGTAGATCACAACCAAGCAAGCGTTCTTGCGCTTCTTCCCAGGGAGAGTCTCATCAACCTTGTGGTTGACCGTGGTTACAATAGTCTCGTCTCGCACCATGCGTGCCATCTGGAGCACCTAGGGCGCTCGATATCGGCGATTGCCGGACCGTTAGAGACTAGCAGAAGTCTGTACGATCCTTCGCGTCAATTCGAAGAGCGAATATCACGCATACGGCCGATTTTGGTCCCCCTCGTCCGCAATTCGCGCCAACACCAAGCACTGTACACGATTTTGCGGTCGTGCATCTCCGCTGCTATAGGGCCCAAAGTGGCTGCACAACGGGCTGGATTCGGCGGATTGGGAGCGCTCTTTTTTCTAGCTAGCCTGGGATCTATCGCTATCTACGTCCAATCCCAGACAATTCCCAACGACCGCGACTTGCTGCGCAAGCCCGCGACCGCGCTACCTGAAATCGAGACCGAGACCGTCGGAAAAGTGATGGCATGGGAAGATCGGGTAGATCTCGCGCAGTTGGAGCTTGTCGAATTCAGCACGGCGTCGCCGCCTTCCGCCGATCCTACGACCAGGAATACCGGCGACCACCCGACGACCGAAGTGGCGGCACCGATGCCGGCCTCTGAGCCTTCTTCGTCGCCGAAACCCGATCTTCGCCCAGAAGACGGCCGCTACGTCCAAGATCTTCTCGACGGTCACCGACTTTTGTACTCCATCGATCCGGTCTTGCAGCAATCGGCGCTGACGATTTTTCGTAACCGGGAGGTCCCCTACGCTGGTGCGGTTGTCTTGGATCTGCGAGATAATTCAGTGCTTGTCATGGCCGGGCACTCGACCATGGATCCCCAAGTCGATCCTCTCGAAGTAGTCACGACAGCATGGGCTCCCGCCGCGTCGACCTTCAAGCTCATCACGGCGACATCTTTGCTTGAAAATAAGGCGGCCACGCCCACGACAAAGACTTGTTTTCACGGCGGGCTCACCGGAATCAGCGATCTTCTTCTCAAGGACAATGCCAGTCTAGACACCCGCTGCGAGACTCTCGCCACGGCGATCGCTCGTTCCCACAACGTCGTAATCGGCAAACTCGCGCTTAAAAACCTTGATGAGGATCAGCTCAACCGAACGGCCCACGCCATGCAGTTCGGGGTTGAGATTCCCTTCGAGTTTCCTATCGAGCCGAGCCCCGCACACATTCCCTCCGAAGACTACGCACGAGCCAAGGTCGCGGCCGGGTTCTGGCACGTCGATTTGAGCCCGATGCATGGGGCGCTCGTCGCCAGCATCTTCGCCCGGAAGGGCATCTATCAGCCTCCTCACGTCATCGATCATGTCATCGACCCTACGGGAAATGACATCACCCCAGCCCGGCCGAAATCCACTCGCGTCATCGCCGAACTCGTCGCCAAAGATATCGGGGCGATGATGGTCCGAACCACCACAGAGGGCACCGCACGCAAGAGCTTCAGAGACGACCACGGCACGCCCTACCTGCAAGACATTCGGGTCGCGGGCAAGACCGGAAGCCTCACAGGAAAACGCGAGCCCTACCTGAACTATAATTGGTTCCTCGGGTTTGCGCCGGCAGAGAATCCCGAGATCGCGTTCGCCGTGGTGATCGCCAACGAGCCGACATGGCGTATCAAGGCCCACTACGCGGCGCGACGGCTCGTTCAAATCTATATGTCACGACGGGATGCTATCGCTGACCAGCGAAGTGCCCGGGTCACCGCGACCGCACTTATCCTGCAAAAACGAGATGCCGAGACGGGTGTTGTTGTCGCTGCCAAGCACAGGTCGGCCGCCAGGACGCAAAAAAATGCTGACGAGAGCCTGCGAAAAGTTCGTAGAGACTCCGGCGCCAACGATGTTCTCCCGCCCCCGCCCGGGCCACTTCCGCAAGTGGGCGAGTAGCGCGGCCGCGGTCGGCAAACGCCTCCAGTCTCGCGTCCCCTGAATCGCTCAACGCGGATCAGAGAGAAGATCGACGACGACCGTGGTCTCGCTCGTAGGCGATCGCCTCTCGACTCGAACGGTTTGCTGCACTGGAAAGCGACCAGGTTTACGAACTTCTACCCGATGAAGCCCAGGGGCGAGACGCAGCTGTCCAGAGACTTGATCGACCTGACCAATGTACTCACCATCGACATAGACATCGGCGTCTCGATCCGCAGTCGGGGTATCGATACCCAACATACTAAATGAACCGTGGCCAGCGCAGCCGGCGATCGCCAGCGCGAGGACATGAGCCCCTGCAAGATGTCTCCTAGTGAAGGCGGATCGTGATTTCATAGGGCGAATCAATGCGAATATCGTCGAGTTGAAAATCAGGAAAACTGAGGAGCTTGAGTTCTCGAGTCAGCGTCGCGGCGTCCAGCGTATCACCAAGCACGTCGATTCGCAGGGTCCCCGAGGGCTCTATCGCAACAAGCTCGGCCTCGCGTACACCCATCACCGCTTCGCGGAGCGCTCCCTCGATGCGGCGTATCCGAGATGCCGGCCACGGCTCTTCAATCCGAACCACGACATCCGCAGCCAGTCGCATCGTCAGCTTCTGCGCCAAATCCGCCCCTGCACGCTCCCCAGCGATCCGCTGTGCCTGCTCCGCCGAGGTCGCTAGACCCGCGCCCACCGAAGACCCCTTCAGCGCGCCGCCGATGGTGACCGCAACGCGCGCAACCTCTGTACTTGTGAAACTCGCCCGTCCGAGAGCTTCGCAGCGAACCTTGAAATGCAGTGGATCCGAGGCTGGGGCCTCCACAAAGATCTCATGCAGCCGAAGCGGTGCCAGCACAGCATCGATCACATTCGAGGCACACCCCTCCAAAACAACCTTCCCAAGACGATAGCCGCGGGTTCTCGGACGTGGCTTCGACTTGGCGACCCGCTTCGTGAGGCGCGGAAGATCGACCTCCACCTCGATCTGAATTGAGCTTCGCCCCTCGATGCGCCCCTCGTCAACGATGCGGTAAGCCCCCGTCCATAGCTCGTGGCTCGCCAACACCGCGGTGACTTCCGCAGCATCCAAGGCCACGACCAAACCGTCGATCGCTGCCCGCAACGAATCGATCTTCGCCTTGCGAAGCGCTTCGTCGCGAGCATGCTGGACGGCGCTAGATTCACCATGCCCCACAAAGGGCTCGGCATGACTCGGCAAAGCAATGAGGCATAGGGACCCCATCCACAACGACGCGATCCATCTAGAGAGGCGCACAGTGACGAGAGTGCGGGTCGGTGAATGAGGTTGCAAGAACTCTCTTCAAAAATGCGACCATGGCGCACATCTCAAATCGACTTAGTGACACGCGATCTCGCTAAACAACTCGAAACGAAAGGTTTGCATCGGCATCACTGACCACAGATTTTTCTACCGCGACAGATTACGACCATCAATCGTGGTGTGGTGAACCACCAAAAAGTCCTGTTCGTTGGTGCCCGAATATGAAGTCTCAATCCTGGCTGGATATCGCCGCATTCCTGGGTTACATCGCCGCGAATGATGCATGGATCCTTTGCCGGCCAGCGACGTTATAGCATCACCCATCGGGCCGTGCAGCGCCTCCGTGAGCTGGTCACGACCATGGGCGACCTCGACGATGAGAGCCTTCGTGATCGGCTCGATGCCGCGCTCTCCTCCGCCGAAGAGCGCGGCGACGTGGTTAAAACGCTGGACGCGATGCTCGGTGAGCCACAGATGTTGGTGCCCGTCATCGAGTTCGGGACGACGCTCTACGCGATCATCAAAGAAGACACCGTCGTCACCGTTCTCCCACAGGGACACGGCGAAGAGATCCTTCAACGGGGCAAGGCGTTGCAGGACCGTGTCAAGAGCGGAGACACCCCCCTGCCCGAACGTCAGGAAGAAGACCGTTGGAGCGAGAATGGTCGTCGACGCTGGCATCGAAATCCCCCGGCGCCCGTGATCATTGAGCGTCAAAGCCGGCAGTCTTCTCGGCAAAATCTGCCGAATCATGTTGGAGCGCACGAGAGCACGACCTCATCGGCCTCCAACGGGCTGCTATCATCCCCCGTCGGATCGCGCCCGGACCACAAGGTGGAAGGCGCCATTTACGATGCTCTCCACCGTGGCCGCCAAGCCGCAGCCGTCGCAGCCCTCGGCGAAGTCCTGCGAAGCGAACCCCGCGACAGCGATCTCATCGGGATCTGGAACGACCTCACGCAACAAGGTGTCCCCTACCGGCTGACAGTGGGAGACCTCATCGACGCCTGCGCTCGACTCTAAACTCTCACTTTGCGAGTTCCCAACGGGCGCCCTTCGGCGTGTCTTCGACCAACACGCCAGCATCGGCCAAAAGATCGCGAATAAGGTCGGATTTGGCCCACTCCTTGTCGGCTCGCGCCCGTGCACGGGCCATGAGCAGTCGGTCAATTACGGCCTCCAAGGGAGCTGCGCCGGCCCCGTCATCGATCGAGGGAAAACATTCTGCTGCCAGCTCTGGATACAGCCGCGCATGGGGCCACTCGACGCCCAGCACGTAGAGGTGGCGGGTAAGACAACGATAGGCAGCCCGCAAACTAGCGATATCGTCGCTTTGCTCGATTCCCGCCGCGAAAAGCGCATTCACGTAGTCGTAGATCGCCGCCTCCGCCGCCGCCGTCCCCATGTCCTCGTCCATGGCGGCAATAAAGGCGCCCATAAAAACCTGCCCTTGGGCCCCGAAGGCGCCAGAACAAAACGTCTCACGCTCACGCGGTACGGCCTCATCCTCCTCCCGTAAGCTCGCATAGGTGCCCACGACGCCGAGCCGTAGCTCGTCATCGGACGCCTTCAGCAAACGACGCTCCAAGGCTCGTACGGCTCTCCGGATCTTCTTGAAGCCTTCGCCAGCCTCTTCGAGAAGTTTGTGGCCAAATGCAAGGGTACTTCGATAGTGCGACGACCCATAAAACCATCGCACCAATTGCGGGTCGTATCGTTCGAGCAGTTCGGGGATCCCGATCACGTTCCCGAGCGACTTGCTCATCTTGACCGGCTTTCCCACATCATCGACGAGTTGAAGGAGATCAGGGTGCATCCAGTAGCGAACCCAGGGATGCCCGCACAGTGGCTCGGCCTGCGCGAGTTCATTTTCATGGTGCGGGAAACGATTGTCTGCGCCTCCACCATGCACATCAAAATGATCGCCAAGCAAGATCGTGCTCATGGCAGAACATTCGATATGCCAGCCGGGGCGGCCACTCGGCCAAGCTTCAGCCCCAGTCTCCCAACATGGCTGCCCCGCATCGCTAGGCTTCCACAGCGTGAAATCTTCAGGGTTACGCTTACGTTTTGACGCGCCATCCAGGCGTCCTCCAGAATCTTGAACACCCTCGCCAACACGATTGCCCGAGAGTTGCCCATAGTTGGCGAAGCTGCGGACGTCGTACAGCACCTCTCCTCCGACGACATACGCGTGGCCTTTGGCTAGCAGCGATTTAATCGCCTCGATTTGCCCCTCGATGAAATCGGTCGCCCGAGTGTAGGCCGCGTAGTCCTTGATCTGTAGCGAGCGGCAGTCGCTACGGAAGCTACCGATCACCCGTTCTGCCAGGTCAAGGCAGCCTTCCCCTGCCGCAGCGCTGTCCCCCATGATCCGATCGTCGATATCCGTGTAGTTGATGACGCTGATCACGTGATAGCCGCGGTACTCTAGGTAGCGCCGAAAAACGTCCCAAAAACAATAGGTCCGCGCATGACCGATATGCATCGCGGAATAGACGGTGAGGCCGCAGGTGTAGATGCGCACCACCTTAGGGTGCGCAGGAACAAAGTCCTGCTTTTTACGAGTGAGGGTATTAAAAACGCGTAGCGCCACGACTTCTCCGAATTCGCGGGCAGTCTACTGGTCCCTCGCTCCGCACGCCATGCGTTCTACAACGGCGCATTGACCGGGAATCGTGACGCTCAAGACCGCGCGGTACGAAATACGGCATCAACACTTCATCCTTTTCCGACCGAGTGCTCAAAGGAATGACGCCCCATACAGATTCACTCCTTTCACGTCGATAATTCGACTGCACAACACAAAAAACGACCGGGTAAACTCTCCGTCGCGCGGCGGGACCCATTTTGAGAAACATCGAATATTTCTTGGTGCTCCCGGCTTGCTCACCGCCACCGATGCAGTCATTAGATCGTGCAACAAAGCCGTGTCGACAAAAACTTACGAAAACCAACTTCGGCACAACTATAGTGACCCAATCCTGGCATCGTGACCCACTATGACCAGCGAAACCCACGCCCACGGCGCGATTTAGCATTGCCACCGCACATCGCGCTCACCGCTCTCCACTAGGATTTATACCGCATGAAACTAACGTATCGCCAACCTCTGTTCCTACTCCTCTCCGTGATAACCGCATTTTCCGCGGGAACAACCGGATGCAAGACATCTCCCGAGTCCGAGTCCGAGTCCGAGTCCCAGTCCGAGTCCCAGTCCGAGTCCCAGTCCGGTGATGGTGACGGCGACGGCGACGGCGACGGCGACGGCGACGGCGACGGCGACGGCGACGGCGACGGCGACGGCGACGGCGACGGCGACGGCGACGGCGACGGCGACGGCGACGGCGACGGCGCGTACGACTGCGATGCCCTCCCGTCCCTCCCTCTCGAAGTTACCAAGATCCCCGGTGCCAAGGCTTCCGAGGACTATGTATTTGATGCCGCCGGATATCTGATCAGTATGGATGCGGAGGGCAGCATGTTCCGCACTGCGTATCAAGAGAACGCGTCGCTGCTTTTCCCCAGCATCGGAAGCACACATAACTCTGGCATGTCGATCCTTCCCGGTGGTGACGTCATCTTCAACGATTCAGAGACCGGCACCGTCTTTCGTGTCACCGCAGAAGGTGCAAAAACAGCGATCGCTAGCGGGCTCTCGTACCCAAATGGACTTACGGTCGACAATCAGGGCATGGTTTATGTCGCCGAAAACTCAGGAGGTCGCGTAGTCGTCATCGATCCCGACAGCGGTGACGTAACCGTCCTCGTTGAAACCCCCGCCCCGAATGGGCTGGCCTTCAACAAGGACTTCACAAAGCTGTATATCGGAAGCTTTGACGAGGGAGGCGCCGCGGAGTTCACACTTGCCACAGAAACACTCGTGACGATCAACGAGGACCTTCGCGCGATCGACGGAGTGGTCGTTGATCAATGCAATAATATCTACCTCACGCAGTTTGAGACAGGAAAGGTGTTCAAACTCACGGCCGAAACCTGGGAGGTCAACCTTGTGGTGGAGCTACCCTCGTATTGGATTCCAAATCTCAACTTCGGATCGGGCATCAACGGTTGGGATCCAAACAAACTCTACGTCAACAGTCTTGAGGACAACGAAGTCTTTGAGCTTCATGCGGGCGTCCCAGGCATCGATCCTCCTCATCTAAACTGAATCGCCAACAGGCCCAAAAATCGATACACTGCACGAGGGCCCCAGAGGCCTTCATCTTGCTAAAAGATAGATTTCCGATGCTTCGCCCCGCCCTCTCCGTCATCCTCTGTCCTCTACAACGACCCTCCAGGCCCGGCCCCCTGCGACGATTCGTGTCGCTGTTACCGGTCTTCGGCCTCGCCATTTTCGCCTCGACGCTCTCCGCCTGCAAAGAGAATTCAAAGGTAGCGCCGATGGCCTGCGAACTCGATGACGATGACGACGCCGATTTCACCCAGCGCCTCGGATGTGAACAAGACTTTCTTACCCTGTCTTCGCCGCCGCTCGATGCCAGCATCCCCGGCGCGCGCAGTCTAAAAACGGTTCTCGACCTAGCGGACGAAGACGCGGTCTACTATCAGAATACCGGGAAGTACCTGATCCACTGGGAATTTACCCATGCTCATCTCTCTGGGGCAGGCAAGCCGATCGTGCCCGAGCTCAGCCAGTTCAATCAGACCGAGTACCTCAGCCCCGATCGCCGCTTTGTCCTGGGGTCGCTGAGCTACTACGACGGTCCAGAGGTTTGGGTATATGAGATTTCCCCCTACGACACTGCCAGCACGGATATGGTCACACGTGCCTACCAAAAAATCGTAGATACCTCGTTCGTCGGCAAAGATCTTTACTTCCACCCAACCTCCGTCCAGGTCTCCACGATGGCGGAGGGACTCCCTGATTCGGTACGTATTATCACCACCGAAGAACTCTTCGACGGTATCGATTTTCAGCCGCTCAATACCGGCGAGAGCATGGGACTGTTGCGGATCATGACCTCTAAAGAGCTCGAAGATACATGTCTGAGCTTTCGAGACATTGTTGTACTCGACGCTGTCCCCAACGATATCGCAGTGACCATGGGCATTGTCACTGCCGAGTTTCAGACCCCCCTCGCCCATATCAATGTTCTCTCCCAAAACCGTGGCACCCCCAACATGGGACTGAAAGGGGCCGACAAAGACCCCGAGATTGCCGCACTCGACGGCAAATGGGTGCGCCTCAAGGTCACCCCCTTCGAATACGAACTCGTCGAGGTCACGAAGGCCGAGGCGGATGCGTGGTGGGACGCCAATCGCCCTGAACCTCTTGGCGTACCCGAGATGGATACGACGGTCACGGATCTGCAGGACACGCTCACGATGATCGACTTCGACGCTCACGACGGAGACGTACGTCTGGCCGTCAAGGCACGAATTCCCGTGTTCGGTGGCAAGGCCAGCCATTTTGGGGCGCTCTCGACCATCGACGGGGTTAACTCTCCAAGAGCGTTTTCGATTCCGGTCCACTACTACGACCAGTTCATGACCGAGAACAACTTCTATGAGCGAGTGGATACGATGCTCGCCGATCCCGACTTCGAGTCGAGCTGCAAGCTGCGCGAGGAGAAGCTTCTCGAACTACGAACCGACATGAAAAATGCGCCGGTCAACGCCGACTTCGAGCAACTGTTGTTGACAAAACTTGCTGACGACTACCCTGGCACTCGTATGCGCTTCCGCTCAAGTACAAATGCGGAGGACCTCGAGGGCTTCACAGGAGCCGGTCTGTACACATCAAAAAGCGGTGATCCCGATGATCCGGACAGCCCCGTTTTGGATGCGATTCGTAAGGTGTGGGCGAGCGTTTGGTTCTACCGTGCCTTCGACGAACGGCATTTCCGCGGCATCGACCATCGCAACGTTGGCATGGCACTTCTTGTTCACCGCTCCTTCCCTGATGAAGAAGCCAACGGAGTCGCGCTCACCGCCAACCCCTTTGATATCGGCGGGGTGGAGCCCGGTTTTTATATCAACGTGCAAAAAGACGGAAACTCCGTCGTCCTTCCGGATCCAGGTGTAACAACCGATGAACTTATCTATCTCTACGACTCGCCGAACCAACCGATCATCTGGCGCGGGCACTCAAACCTTGTAGGCCCAGATGAAACGGTGCTCTCTCGGGCCCAGATTCAGAAGCTTGGGGACGCCCTGAAGGCGGTACACACCTATTTTTACGCCGCCTATGGCCCCCCCCCGGGCACGACCCGTTGGTATGCGATGGACGTTGAGTTCAAATTTGACGACGACGGCGATCCCAACGCAACCCCACGTCTCTACGTCAAGCAGGCCCGACCTCATCCCGGCTGGTAGAACGAACTTATTCCATGCAAATCAACAAAACATTCCACGTGCTCGTCGGGCTCCTCTCGAGCGTCATCGTCTTAGCGGCCGGCGCCTGTGATGACGCCAACGATTCAGATCCGACCGGCGGCGACGGCGACGGCGACGGCGACGGCGACGGCGACACTCTCGCCGGCGAATGTCCACACGGTACAAGAACGGGCCAATTTCAGGTTATCCACGAACCCACCTATACCGCCGTGAGCGGTGAGGTCGCCGATGGCATCGTACCGATCACGGTGCTGTCCATCGAGCAAGAGATCGATGGCTGCCAGCTTTTGAAACGCGTGAATCCTTTTTGCGATCCACCCTGCGGCTCAAACGAGACCTGTGATTTCGACGGCAGCTGTATCCCCTATCCTAAAATCCATCCTGTCGGCGACGTCGCAATCTCTGGCCTCCTCCAGACCGTGTCCATGGAGGCAAAATCCGATAATCGCTATTTTGACACGAACTTGCCCCACCCAGGATTTGAGGCTGGAAAAGATGTGGTCCTCCGCGCAACCGGGGGATCCATCGATGCATTTACTCTACGGGGTCGGACTTTTGCGCCCATGGAATTCGCAAAAGACCCGTCGTGGGTCATGAAAGAAGGCGAAGATCTCGACGTCAGCTGGCCACCTGGGGTCGTCGGTGAATCGACCGTTCAGCTACGACTCAATATCGACCAACACGGCAGCTCCCCAATGACGCTAGTTTGCAATGTTGATGACACCGGAAACTACGCGATTCCGGCGACACTCATCGATACATTGCTTACCAGTGGCATTTCCGGGTTCCCGAGCGGTGATCTCTACCGCCGTACCGTCGACAGCACAATCACGTCTCTAGGTTGCGTCGAATTTGAGGTCCGTGCCCACGTCAAGAGCGAGCTAGGTGTCGAGGGCCACACGCCGTGCAACTCTGACGCTGATTGCCCCGATGGGCTTACTTGCGATGTGCCCAACAATACCTGTGTCTGATCCCGGCCTCGAACGCGCTTCCCGACCTGGGCTCATCGACTCCGAGCCTCTGGTCGGTCTAGCGCGTTCCGGGGATATGGGGGCCTGGGACCTCCTCTATCGTAAGTACCACCGGCGTATCTCCAACAGCCTCCACAACCGGCTGCGCGACCCACTTGTGGTCGAAGAGGTCACGCAAGAGACTTTTGCGCAGGCGCTCGACTCGCTCGGCACATTTCGTGGCCATGCCCATTTCTCAACATGGCTGCACGCAATCGCCCTAAACCGAGCCCGCCACCACTGGCGCCGTGAGCGAAACACCGCAGCCGCCCATCGACGTTTCGCTGATATTTTGGATCTCAGCCCTAGGTACCCAGAAGATCCTGCGCAAAGAACAGCGACCAGCGCCTGCGCTCACGCGGTACGGGATGTGGTCGCGGAGCTGCCACCCAAACTGCGTGAGGCCTTCCTCCTCCGCTACGTCGAGGGGCTGAGCCGCGGTGAGATCGCCGCCCGCACCAGCATTACCCCCGTCAATGCCGGCGTCCGAGTCACCCGCGCACTCGGGCGTATACGAGCCGCGCTCGCCGCTCGCGGCTGGACACTCTAGAATTTGCGGCCTCCTGTCTCCTCTCATTGAGAAGACAGCAGACATGCTCGGTGTCCGCCGATGATAGCTCTAGGAGGCCGGCGACAAAGTCCCGAAGCCGATGGGCGCCGAGCATAGACGACGGTTCGGTATCATCGAGGGTAAAGTTACGCCGCGATCTTGATTTGCACGTTGGGCACAGGACGAGGCCAATCGAAGCCCCAGAAGGCCGAGCATGGCCCGTATCAGCGACCACAAAAGAGCCAGGAGGGCCCGGGCGAGGCTCGGTTTCCCCTGGAGGCACCGGGGGTTTCCGACCCCGAAGGCCGCACGCATGAGGAGGCTCAGATTGAACGCGGCGGCGTGAATCAG
>Ga0256845_1000478_pt1 | contig 37787 bp, 25 predicted proteins | sample RiftiametaG_FD_189101 | JGI IMG/M metagenome (GOLD analysis project Ga0256845, IMG submission 189101) | Tube worm associated microbial communities from hydrothermal vent at the East Pacific Rise, Pacific Ocean - Riftia | ecosystem: Host-associated > Annelida > Integument > Unclassified ...
GACGCGGAACTGGGATCCAATTTCTACAGTGCGCCTCAATCCACGCACTGAAATCAGACGGCAGCCTCGGGCCGACCAAGCTGCTTGAGAAACTTTATGCGGCAACTTTGTTGAAATTCACCGGTATTTTCCGGAGTTTTCATCACCGGAAAGGAAGGGCGACCCGAGGAGCGTTTCATGCCATTTTTGGACTACGGATCTTTTCGGACACAACGTTGGTTGCTGCTGAATCCTGTTTTCGGGTAGCTTCCTACGTGACCGAATCCAACATGAATGCTCCATGCTCTGTCATTGTGACCTGCGTTGGATGATGAGGTCCAAAACCTACTCGTAAAAGATGTATCTCCAATGACCTCATTACACCGCATGCTGTCGGTACATTTAGCACAGTAACCATCCTCGCCACCCATGACACTCATGTCGCAATCGCCGAGAAGACCGGTGAATTCATCGCGAGTCGGAAGTCGCCAATTGGTATGATTCGCAAGGTCGAGACCATCACAATAATCGTAGGCATCTTGCCAAGTAGAAATTTGAAATGGCAATATCTGGGACTCCCAGCAAAGTCCCATGGCTGTGTCGCGCCGCCCACCTTCACAGTCGAGTGGATCGGCGCCGAGAAAAAATTCTGAAGTGATAGTGTATTCCGACTCAACGGTGTTTGTGATTTCGTCTTCGTGTTTAATGTTAACTCCCCCCCCGACCCTGAGAAAGTACTCTTCGCCCTTCTGCAAGACAGGATTGTTGCCAAGCGTTTTGAATGAGTTGCTATCAATGATTACATGATTTCCTAGCGACGTTGATTGCCCTAGAATAGTTCTGTTTTTGTCCATCAGGTCAACGTGGAGAATCTTGATTTCATTGTCAATTGATATTCGGATTCTTCCATCCTCAGGGATCGTGAATTTGAAGAAATCCACGTCCGAAGGACCCATGAGACCATTGAGATCTTCGTTAATTACATAGGGTGATGCCTGATCAATTGTGTTTCCGAAGTCGTCATCAGGCATGACTACCTGCTGTGAGGAGACATCGGCGAAGGGGTTGTCCTGATAGGTCTCCCATGCAATTTTTCTCAGATGCGTTGCCAGAGGTTCATCGAGGGCCAGTCCTCCTGTGCTGAGTTCTCTTGGGTCGTTTCCGGTCAGGGTTGAATAGATAACCAGGGCCGCGAGGTAGGTTCCGGATGGATTTGGATGAATCTTATCAGATGCATGCAATGAAATATCGGATTTGGCGTAGTGATTGATCCATGCACTTCCTACGGGAGCAACGCTAACACCAAGAAATTCTCCAATATCGTTGTATTTTTTTTGTAAGACCTTCGCAGTGTCATCGATATTGAATGGCATGCTGCCAATGCCCCATGTCATAAACATGACTGTCTTTGCGGAGGTCGAGCGAACGAGGCCGTGCCAAACCTCGGGAACTTCGCCTGTCAGATCGGGTCCGGAGCTTTGATCCTGAAGCACAACAAAATCGGCGTTGGCCTCACCTACCATTTTGACGGATCGTCGAAGGATTTTGTTTCCCCCCTCAGGATTCGCGGGGACCGTATTGGGGTACAAGTAATATCCAAGATTGCCTGCGCCTTGCATGAATTTATCGCTTACATCAAACGTTATCGGAGGATCCGCGGACTCTCCCAGACTAACAAGCACGGCGGGCAGATCGTTTACGTAGGTCAAACTGTTTCCAATAAATACAACTTTGACCGTGAGATCGGATCCGGATTCGGATCCGGATTCGGATTCGGATTCGGATTCGGATTCGGATTCGGATTCGGATTCGGATTCGGATTCGGATTCGGATTCGGACTCAGATCCTGAATCGGAACTCGACCCGGATTTCGAATTTGGTTCGGACTCGGACTCGGGCCCGGAATTTGAGTCGGTTAGGTTAACCGTATTGTTGTCTTGGCATCCATAATTTGAGATCAATCCCATCGCCAAGAAGAGAAAAGACACCTTTCTCGTTGTGGTAAAACTACTCTTGACTGTGCTCGGCACGATACCCGCGGATGTCCCTTTTCGATTTTCTCCCGATTCATTCATGTGTGCATTATCATCGAACAGTTTGCTGAAGATCAAGGACTGTTCGTTGATTTGAAATTGCGATAAGCCAACCCTGAGCCGGTCTGGTGTCACGAAACTGCATATTTTACGTCGCCAGTCGTAAATACTCTTCGCGGGTAGCCTAGATCTCTGCAACATATCCTCGAATTAAAGTGGGCGGCCCGCCCGCAGGCCGATGTCGACGAATTCATGGGTCGTACAAATGGGAGCGATGGCGAGACATGTGGTTTTATCGATGGATCCCTATGCGAGTATTTATATTCGTTCGAACAGTTGTCGATGGCCCTGTATCCTTCATAAAGACAATTTACGAAGGACACGATTTTTGGGTGTGTGGGACGTCTTCGAAGAAGGCTGCGTGTTTTGATTCAGAGGTGTTCGAACAAAGGTGACTCAGGGTCGAGTGCCCCCGTTCGGAGTTGCAAAAAAATCGAGGGTATCGATGAAATGCCGAGGGTCTCATGACTCGAGCGCACGGAAATCCGAGAGAGAATTTTTTGCTTGATCTTGCTTGATCTTGCTTGATCTTGAAGATTTCTCCGACGGCGGAATCGAGGCCCCTCCAGCCCGTGACATGATCAGTTTCATTCGCTTGGCCTTTTGAGCGGCATGGAAGTGCTTCGATGCCGATGGGTTCCGGCCATCGGAGGCTGTTTATGAATGAGGAGCGAGCGTGCTTTCTTGCTTGCTGAGTGTTTGTGATGTCGGTTTTGGGTGGGCAGGGATCATGGCCGGAGATTGGGCTACCCTGCTGCGATGAAGTCCCCAGAGCGAGCAAACTTCGCGATTCAGAAGATGAAGCGCTGGCCGTGGATGGAGGGCCTGGGCTTGGGCTTGGGCTTGGCAGGTTGTGGGCTGGCTCCGGAGTCTCCGCAGGTTGAGCCCCGTGCGTCCTTGGCCAAGGTGGTGAACAGCGATCCTCGAGGGGTGAACGACCAGCCTGATTGGGACAGCCTGGCTCAAAAAATGCGCAGTGCGATGTTGGCAAGAATGCCGAGTCCGCTACCGAGCGACATTCGGGGAAGTTGCGAGGCGATGCTCGATACGGCCCGACGCTACTACGAGGCGACGCTTGAAGAGTCGTTGCATCGCGCGGAACGGCTAGCAGAGCTGGAGTCGACGCGGGGGGCCGACTTGGCTTCGTGTATCGCGCAGAGCAGCATCGAAACGACGGTTTGTGTTCGGCTTGGACTCGAAGACCGTGACGGGGAGTTCCCTTGGCTTCTCGACCAATGTTCCAGGGCATTTCCAAGCCCGCCCCGGGCTGTGGATGAATCTCCTACGCTGGAGAAGTCGGTCGAATTTGGCTTTGTCGGCGATATTATCTTTGGCCGTTATCGAGACCATGGCTACGATGCGATCGGGGAGAATGGCTACGATCTGTTCTCTGATGTCGCTCCCCTTCTCGGAGCAGATATCTTGGTCGCAAATCTTGAGACGCCGGTCGCTGAGGTCGTCGCCAAGACCAGCCCGATCGGTTCGAAGTTTCGTTTCGCAGCCTCGCGCGAAGATGTGCGCGGACTGGCGAAGTCTGGTTTTGATGTGGTGTCCTTGGCCAACAACCACTATTTTGACCTCCGCCAGGCGGGTCAGCGCGACACCCCGAGAATCGTTCAAGAAGAAGGGATGACGGCGATCGGAGCTTCGCGGGAGCAGCCCCCGTTGTTTCGAGTCGATACCCACACGTGGGGTGGATGGAAGGTCGCCTTTTTGGCCGTGAGTACACGAAGAAATGCCCCACATCGAGGCGATGCACCGGCGCTCCCATTTCTGAGCCTACGGGAGATGGCGACGACGCTGGGGCCTCAGATCTCAGGCGCCCGCAAGGACCATGATCTTGTGGTTGTTGCGGTGCACTGGGGCGATGAATATGCCGAAGAGCCGAATCTCTACCAACGACGAGCCGCGCATGCCCTCGTCGATGCTGGGGCCGATCTGGTTGTCGGTCATCATCCGCACGTGCTCCAAGGGGTGGAGCAGTACGGGAATGGAGTGATCGCCTATTCGATGGGAAATTTTTTGTTCGAGAATACGACGGCAATTCCACGTTTGACAGGCGTATTGAAGGCTCACTTCACGCGCCAGCCCGTAGGGAGAGCCTGTCTCGATCGCGTGCGTTTCGAGCCGGCGTATATCAAACGAACGCCAGTAAAACATCCAGTTCCGGCCACGGGAGGCATGGGGAAGCGAATCCGAGCGAGGGTGATCGCTCAGGGGCACGCGCTCGACAGCGAGTGGTCGCGCATCGAGGGCAGTGAGGCGCTTGAACTCAAACTTCCGGGGTGTTGACGGCAGTCACCAGTTTGTCTAGCGCTACGATCGCGGTCTCAAGGTCCTGTAGACGCTTGATCGTGTCGAAGCTGTCTCGCATGTCGGGACGCAGGGCTGCAGCCATGCGCAGCCACTGTTTGAGTCGACGAAGGGTGCGCCCGGCTCCGGGAGCCGTTTCGGCGTTTGTGTAGGCGGTCGTGGTCGTGGGTGCCCCGTACTCTCGTAGGACTGTCGCCAACTCCGCACGGCTAAAGGGGTCGTTTCGCCATCCGCGTAGACGGGCGAAGAGCCCAGGGAAGGCCATGGCTCCACGGCCGATCATGAACCCTTGGCATCGGCTCTCTCGCGCGCAGCGTTCGAGGCTGCTCGGGTCGACGATGTCTCCATTGGCCACAACGGGGATGTTGATCGCCTGTTGTGCGTCCGCGATCGCGTGCCAATCGATCGGTGGGCGGTAAAGCTGCATACGCGTGCGTCCGTGGACCGTCAGCCAGCTTGCGCCGCCGGACTCCGCGGCACGCGCGATGTCAGCGATGGCGTGGCTGTTTTCCCAGCCCGTTCGGATCTTGACGGTGACCGGCACATTGTTGGGTAGCGCTTCTCGGACCGCTGCCGTGATCGTCTCGATGCGCGAGGGTTCCTTGAGCAACGAGGCGCCGCCGTCATGGCGGTTGACTGTTTTTGCCGGGCAGCCGAAATTTAGATCGATGCCCGGTGCACCCAACTGTGCGGCGAGGGCGGCGCTCTGGGCCATGGGCTCGGGTTTTCCACCCAAGAGTTGGACAAAAACTGGGACTCCGGCGTCCGTGCAGCCCGCCGTCGTCAGCTCTGGACAATGGGCCCGCAAGACCTTGGGTGAGACACAAAGATCGGTGACTCGGACAAACTCAGACACACAGAGGCTGATGCCGCTGCTGCCCGAAAATAGATCGGTGAGGATCTTTCGATGTCCATAGTCGGTGACCCCGTCCATGGGGGCCAAGGCCAGAAACAGCCCGGGGTCGTGAGGACGTCGTGCGAGGGCGGTGGTCACGCTAGAGACCTACACGTTCGTCGATCCAGCGGCGGAGATAGTCGAGAAAATCGCGGTCCACGCGACGTCCAAGGTCTGCGTAGTGGCCCGGGATGGAGCGTCCCGGCTCAGGCTTGAAGAGATGATCGAGGTCCGCAAAGAGCTTCGTGTCGCTTCCGCGCTTGCCGTGGGCCTCAACCTCGGCGAGGACCGCGTCAAAGTCGGCGCTGGGGTCGATCTGAAAGTCTTTTCCCCCTTGAAGGGCAAGGACTGGGCTCTGCACATGGTGGATCGCTGCGATGGGGTCTTCTTTGAAGATTTCGACCATCCAGTTTCGGAGCGGTTCATGGGCGGCGGGAAGCTCCTGGTTGGCGAGCGCTGCCTGGTGGATTCGGCGAGTGTTGGCGATGGCTCGCGCGCGGGTTTCGGCATCGGTGAGGGCCAATGCGGCCGAAATTTCTCCGTAGATGACCTCCTGAAATGTCCGTCCAGGGGCAGCCAACAAAACAACCCCAGCGAGGCGAAAATGGCGACGTCCGATCTGGATCGGTTGCGAAGCAATCTTCGCTGCGCTGAGTGCCCCTTCTCCGTGGCCGATGAGGATGATCCGCTTGGGATCGACGCCAGGGTACTGTGCCAAGGCGTTCATGGCCCTACGTCCATCCTCGACCGTATCGAGGTACCCAGGCGTCACGTCGGGACCGAGTTCGCTGTTGCCGACCCCCCGATCGTCCATTCGTAGGACGATGTATCCGGCCCGTGCGAGGTGGTCGTGGATCTCGTGGCTGCCGACGTCGATGGGGCTTCCGGGGACGAAGCCATGCCGGTCTTGCGGTCCGGACCCGCTTAAAAAGACGACTCCGGGGCGAAGTCGAGACCGATCGGATGCATCTTCGTCGGCTCGCTTGACAATCTCACCGGCGAGGGAGGGGCGGGTAGGGCTACCTTCGATCGTGATATTCTCGAGTTTTAGATCGTCGGTATCGAGGTAGTGAGGCGCCGGCTCTGCGGGAAGTTTTGTGGTGAGCGTGTCCGTTTGTTGAGACCGATAGAGCGGTGAGCCTCCGGAGCGACCACTCGAAATTTCAAGGTCGTCGAGCGTAGTCGCCGAGCCTCGCAAATCGAATTTTCCGTTCTCAGAGCGGGCGGCGGTTCCGTGCTCACTTTTCTCCAGAACAAAATCGAGAACGGAAATACGATCGTGTTCCGGAATGTAGCTGCGCTGGGAAAAAGTCGTACCTTGGTGCCCGATCCCGAGCCGAAACATGAGTTCGCGAATATAGAGGCTGTGCGCTGGTGTCACCCAAAGGGGAGCCTCTGGATGAAAGGAAACGACGCGTTGTTCGCCGAGCCGAGCGATAACGAGTTCTCCGGATGCCCAATCAAATTCGGTGTTCACAGTCGGTGTCCGAAGCTGACCGCCGACCGGGGCGCCAAGGTCGTTCAGCCAAAGATGAAATTCATAGTCTGGAACGGTCGCGTCAGTGGTTTCGAGTTGGCTCACGAAGTGCCAGCCCCGTTCGTCTTTTCCACGGCAATGTCCTCGGGTGGTGGCGACTGTCCTGCCCTCTGAGAGAATGTCCCAGCTGCGGGTTCGTGGGTCGCAGAGGGTCTCTGGGTCTGCATGTGTCCCGGCGAGCGAGGGCGCGCTGGCCGGGTCGATAGCGAGTTGAACAGCGGGAACAGCGTGGCAGGCCGGGAGGGAAGCGCTGGCGAGACACAGCGCTGCAGCAAAAAAGAACGGTAGGCCCGACGAAGGCTGAGCACGTGCATGAGTGGCCATCGAAACAGTGTCTCAGGGCTGGGCGAAGCTGCAAAAAAAGTGCGACAAACAAGAGACGTTCAGGCTTCGATTTCTTGTCGATGTCTAGGCAGGGCAAGCAGAGCTCAGCTCTGGAGCTCAGGATCGCGGCTTGGAAACCACTTCGAGGCGATTCGGACGGCATTGGTCGCGGCCCCGAGCCGAAGATTGTCGGCGGCGATTGTCAGGCAGAAGGTACGACCTCCGTCGTCACGAATGTCGCGGCGCAGGCGGCCGACGAGCACTCGGTCGCGTCTCTGAAGGGTTGCGAGTGCGGAAATGTCGTCACCTGCGGGACCGGGGAGGTAGTCGACCCATGGCGCATGTCCCTGGGTATAGACCGCCGCGAGGTCCTTGACGCTTGCGGGTTCGCCCAGCCCGATCCACGCATTTTCGAAGTGGCCGACGGCGACCGGAACCCGGCAACATTGCGCGGAGATCGAGAGCCGCGGGAGCCCGAGGATTTTTCGGCTCTCGGAAACGAGCTTGCGCTCTTCGGAGGAAAACCCGGAGTCGTCGGTGCCGCCGCCGTGCGGTTTCGTATTTGCAGCGTAGCTGGAGGGGTCGAAGCTCTGGCCGAGCTTGGCGCCGTCATAGCCGGCTTTCGATGCAGCGAGAAACTGGTCGAGGGCGGCTTTTCCCGCCCCGCTGATGGCCTGGTAGGTGCTGACGGTGGCCCAAGTGAGTTCCCAGCAGCGAGCGAGCGGGGCCACGGCCAAGGCGAAGGCAATGGTTGTGCAGTTTGGGTTTGCGATTAGGTATTCGTTGGCGGTGACCTGATCGCAGTTAACGCCCGCTGCGATCAGCGGAACTTTCGGGTCGGCGCGGAAGGTGTTGCTCTTGTCGATGACGCGGTAGCCGAGCTCAAGAAGGCGGGGGACGTAGCGTGCGCTGTGACGGTCGTCGAGTGCGACCAGAGCGAGATCTCCACGGGGCGCGTCCGCAAGCTCCAGGCGGTCGGCGGCTTGGACCGAGTAGGAACGGTCCGAGAGGCTGAGGGTTTGGTCGCGGCTGGCGTACAGCGCGACGGAAGCATCGGGCCATGCACGCGGGATCAGGTCGATGAGTTCACGGCCCACCAGACCGGTTGCTCCAAGCACACAGATCTTCATGCCTGCGCTATACCATCGCTATCCGTTGCGGTCCCTGGGAAATCGATGGGCGAGCAAGGCCGAAGCGAGAACACTCCGATCTGTGATCGAGCGGGGCTCCGGAAGATCGTTATTTCTTTGAATGATCGAATTATAGTTACGCGTTTCAAGCGCAGCTTGAGGACCGTATCGCGGTCGGGCCTCTGACTCGGTGTGTTGGCTTCAGTTTTTGTCGCCGAAAGCGCGGAGATCACAGAAGCTCGCGCGTGAGCGAACTCGCCCCGACCCATGATTCAGAAACGAGGTGAAGAGCGAGCGCGGGGCTGCACCCCGGTCGTGGGCCCCCTAGGGCGGTGATGGGAGGAGATCGCCCAGAGTCCTTTGCAGTGGCGAGGTTGCAGTGGTCGACGGGGGGAGATTTCTGCTAGGCACAGGGCCGATGTCCGACCGCGCAGCCCTCTCCCCCCGCTCTGTTGATTCCCAACTCCAGGTGCGGATGGCAAACACAATCCGTGGCCTGACGATGGACGCGGTCGAAGCCGCCAAGAGCGGCCACCCCGGAATGCCGATGGGTTCAGCTGAACTGGCGACCGTGTTGTGGACGCAATTCATGGTTCACGATCCCAGCCTTCCGAGCTGGCCGAACCGAGACCGCTTTGTGTTGTCCGCGGGGCATGGGTCCATGCTGATCTATTCGCTCCTGCACCTCACTGGATACGATCTTCCTCTGGAAGAGCTGCGAAACTTTCGTAAGTGGGGCTCACGGACCGCGGGTCACCCCGAGTATGGGCACACCCCAGGAGTTGAGATCACCACCGGACCTCTTGGAACCGGTTTTGCGAGCAGCGTGGGTTTTGCGCTGGCCGAGCGATTCTTGGCTGATCGCTACAATCGCGAGGGGCATCGGATCGTCGACCATTTTACCTACGGAATCGCGGGCGATGGCTGCTTGATGGAGGGGATCTCCGCGGAGGCGGCGAGCCTGGCGGGTCACCTTGGCCTGGGCAAGCTTATCTACCTCTGGGACGACAACCACATCTCGATCGACGGCAGCACCGATCTTACCCTTACAGAGGATGTGCGCGGTCGTTTCGAGGCCTACGGTTGGCAAGTTCTTAATGCCGATGGCCACGACCCTCGCTCGGTACGTGAGGCGCTGGCGCTGGCGCGCGGCGAGGGGGAGAAGCCCTCGTTGATATGCTGTCGAACGGTCATCGGAAAGGGCGCACCGACCAAACAAGGCAGTTCAAGCGTCCATGGGGCGGCGCTGGGGGCTTCGGAGATCAAAGCGGCCAAAGAGGGGCTGGACTGGCCCCAAGAGTCTTTTCACGTCCCTGAAGATGTCAGCGAGGCTTTGCGTTCTGCGCAGGGCGATTTGCGTGCCGTGCGTGAGCAGTGGCAGACGGCTTTTGCCGCCTATGCACGGGACTACCCTGGGCTAGCGAGCGAGTTTCAGATTCTCGAGGCGGGGGACCTTCCTGAGGGGGTCTTCGACAAGCTGCCGACCTACAAGGATGGCGAGAAGCTAGCGACCCGAAAAGCGAGCGGGAGCGTTCTGGCGGCCATCGCTGCACAGCATCCGACCTTCTTGGGAGGCTCGGCAGACTTGGCCGGTAGCAACTGCTCGACGATACCGGACAGCCCTGGGCAGTCTCGTGAGCATGTCGGAGGCCGAAATATTCATTTTGGAGTGCGTGAGCATGCCATGGCAGCGATTTGCAATGGGCTCGCGCTGCACGGAGGCGTTCGCTGTTTTGACGCGACGTTCCTGGTGTTCAGCGATTTTATGCGGGGTGCCTTGCGTCTCTCGGCACTGATGGGCCTTCCGGTTACACATATTTTTACGCACGACAGCTTCTATTTGGGCGAAGACGGCCCGACTCACCAGCCGGTCGAGCACGCCATGTCGTTGCGGGCAATCCCGGGTTTGCACGTGGTGCGTCCGGCCGACGCGCGAGAAACGGTGGGTGCCTGGCGCCTGGCCATGGAGCGTGGCGATGGGCCGACGGCGTTGCTGCTCACACGTCAGGGCATAGCGACGATGCCCGGTTCGAGAGACGATATCACTTGCGGTGCCTATATTCTGCGCGATGCGCCCGACGGCGATCCCGAAGGTATCCTGGTCGCCACGGGGTCCGAGGTGAGCCTCGCTCTGCGTGTCGCCGAGCAGCTTGAAAAAGAAGGTCGGTCGCTGCGCGTGGTGTCGATGCCCTGCTGGGAAGCTTTTGCGCTCCAGAGTAGGGAGTACCAGGAGGAGGTGCTTCCGCCGCGGATCACCCGCAGATTGGCGATCGAAGCCGGGATCACCTTGGGCTGGGATCGCTACGCCTCCGCCGCCGTGGGTATCGATCATTTTGGGGCTTCTGCACCCGCAGCCGATCTTGAGCGGGAGTTCGGCTTCACCGCCGAGGCTGTTGCCCAGCGCTACCGGCAACTGGAGAGCTAGCGGCAGCCCGAAGCCCGTGGGAGGACGGGTCGCAGCTTCGAAAGCGCGCGATGGGCGCCGACGGGGACGAGTGCGAACTTTCACGTCCATTGGGCGAAGAGAAGTGTGTCGATGGGTGTCACGCGGGCTCGGCTGTGGCATGCTCCGCGCCCGCAGGCACCCTACGAGCGGCGCCGCAACAACTGAGCACACAGCCATGGACCTCGAAAAAGTTCGTAACATCGGAATCTCCGCCCACATTGACTCGGGGAAGACGACCCTGACCGAGCGCATCCTTTTTTATACGGGGAGCATTCACAAGATCGAAGAAGTTAAAGGAAAGTCTGGCGTGGGCGCCACGATGGATTCCATGGAGCTCGAACGCGAGCGTGGGATCACGATTCAATCTGCGGCGACGGCCGTCAAATGGGGCGAGTTCGATGTGAACATCATCGACACGCCAGGACACGTTGACTTCACGGTCGAGGTTGAGCGAGCGCTCTCGGTGCTCGATGGCGCGATCTTGGTGCTCTGCGCGGTGTCGGGCGTGCAGTCGCAGTCGATCACGGTCGATCGTCAGATGCGGCGATACAATGTCCCTCGCGTAGCGTTCATCAACAAGATGGACCGCGCGGGTGCAGATGCAGTGAAAGTTACGGATCAGCTGCGGGACAAGCTGCATCACAACGCCGTCATGGTGACTTACCCCATCGGCGCAGAGGAGCTTCACAACGGCTGCGTGGATCTGATCACCCGTGAAGCTTGCTACTTCGATGGCGACAACGGCGAGAACATCCGCCGTGAGGCCTGCCCGGAAGAGCTCAAAGAAGAGGTTGAAGAGTACCGCGCCAAGCTGGTCGAGGCCCTCGGCGACTTCGACGACGCGATCATGGAAAAGTTTCTCGAGGGCGAAGAGGTGAGCGCAGAAGAGATGCGTCCCGTGATTCGCCGGGCGACGCTGAGCTTGGAGCTGACACCGGTGTTCGTCGGGTCCGCCTACAAGAACAAAGGCGTACAGATTCTTCTCGACGGGGTGATGTCCTACCTTCCGAACCCAACCGAGGTGAAGAACGTGGCTTTCGACCTCGATGACGACGAGAAAGAGATCCAGCTCAAGAGCGACAACTCCGAGCCTCTTTGCTCGCTGGCGTTTAAGCTTGAGGACGGCAAGTATGGTCAGCTGACCTACACGCGGATCTATCAAGGGTCTCTGATCAAGGGCGAGTTCATCTACAACTCGCGTACGGGCAAGAAGGTCAAGGTGGGTCGTCTCGTTCGGATGAACTCCGACAAGATGGAAGACATCGACTCCGCGGGTTCGGGTGACATCGTCGCGTTGTTCGGTATCGATTGTGCGTCAGGCGACACCTTCACCGACGGCAAGCGCAACTACTCGATGCAGTCGATGTTCGTGCCAGACGCGGTCATCTATTACTCCGTCGAGCCCAAGGACAAGGGCGCACAAACCAACTTCTCGAAGGCTCTCAATCGTTTTGCCAAGGAAGATCCGACCTTTCGTGTACGGCGCGACGAGGAGTCGGGCGAGACGATTATTTCGGGCATGGGCGAGCTTCACCTCGAGGTCTACATCGAGCGTATGAAGCGCGAGTATCAGGTGGAAGTCACGGCGGGGCGCCCACAGGTGGCCTACCGCGAGGCGATCACCAAGGAAGTCAGCTACAATTACACCCACAAAAAGCAGACCGGTGGTTCGGGGCAGTTCGCGCGACTCGCTGGTTTTATGCGACCCATCGACGAGGAGACGGAGGGCGACAAGCACTATCGGTTCATCAACAAGGTGACCGGCGGCTCGATCCCCCGCGAGTACATTCCCTCGTGTGACAAGGGTTTCAAGTTCTCGATGGACAAGGGCGTGTTGATCGAGTTCCCGGTGACCGGTGTCGAGATGGTGGTCAACGATGGCTCTGCTCACGCCGTGGATTCCAGCGATATGGCCTTCACGATCGCTGCACGGGCAGCCTTCCGTGATGCCATGCGCCGCGCGAAGCCAGTGATTTTGGAGCCCTTGATGAAGGTTCAGGTCGAGGGTCCCGAAGAGTTCCAGGGCGGGATCACGACGACGTTGATCCGTCGCCGAGGCACGGTCGTGGGCTCTGAGAGCAACTTCGGGACGGTCTCGATCGACGCTCACGTTCCGCTGTCTGAGATGTTTGGTTATTCGACCGAGCTGCGCAGCGCGACCCAGGGCAAGGCTGAATACACCATGGAATTCGCCAGGTACTCGCCTGTTCCCGCCAGCGTTCAAGAAGAGCTGGTGAGGGATTACCAAAACGCCAAAAAATAGGGCGGTCAGACTACAAAGAAAGGAGGGTCAGCGATGTTGGCCCTCCTTTCTTGTGTCCTGGTTTCTCGGTGAAGCTCAGTTGAAGCTCACCTGAATCTCGAAGTTCCCGCCGCCACTTCCGGCCTGGTCCATGACCAAGTAGAAGTTGGATGGTCCCATAAAACCGTGCTGGAGATAGCGTTCCGACTCGCTGCCCGTATGGCATGCGATCTCGTGGTGGCCAGAACATCCCAGGGTGAGTGACAGCACCGGAAGGCTTGTTCCTGACCAGCGTAGAATCTCGACCTCGAGTTTTCCTGGACCTTGCACTTGCAGAGGGAACATTCGCTCATCACCAGGAGCGAAACAGGTGCCCTCAAAATGTCCCTGGGTGGCCTCTAGTTCGCCTGTGATGACCAACGGTTGATCCGCCGCACGCTGGACAACCATGCGGTTGTCGACGGTATCTCCCGCGACGCTGCTCAGACAAAGATCGTTCACTTCAGCGACGCCGAAGTTGAACGACATGCGATAGGGCCCGGACTCACCTGCATGGGAATCGACGATGGCGTAGTAGTCGTAGGATGGCAGGACGAAGGTCCCGTATGTCGGGTCTTGGGTGACGATGGGGGCGCAGACGGACTCTTGCGGTGCTGCGACAACACTGAGGTCCTCGTCACAGGGACTTGCGGGGCTGCCCACCGGGATTCGGACGACTCGAAATACGGGGTTGATGTCCGTACCTTGGGGGTTAAAGGTGAATACGGCGTCGTAGGCTCCCGTCGCGCTCGGAAGTTTGTAGACATCTTCGCCACCAGATCCGCCGCAGCTGCCCACGATGTCGCCACAACCGCCAAGATTTCCGTTGATCTGAACCGGTACTGCGGCGAGTTTAATGGGGGCTTCGCAGGAACCAGCACGAAGATCTTGGCTGGGTTCGCCGGTACCATCTTCGCCCTCTTCGACACAGATCTGCTCACCGGTGGGGTCGGTACGGAGGCCGCAGCCCATAAAGAGAAGGGTCGCCAGCAGCCCGTGAAATCCGGTGCGGCTGCGGGAGGGATATTTCGTCGATGGCAGACCAACCATGAGTGCAGTGGAGGATAGCCCGGCTTCACATTTCGCGGCTGAGAAAAGTCATCGCCGACCGGGAAGTCAGAGATTCGAGAGTGCGTACAGTGCGCATTGTCGCAAGCGACCGATGGACGGTGGGACGCGCGGATTGCGATGTCGATCGACGTAGTCTAGTTCGCGTCTCGCTCGTAGAACCACCGCATCGTGGTCTCGAGACCTTGAGCGAGCGAGACTCTTGGAGCGTAGCCGAGCTGAGATCGGGCTCGGTCGATGTCGGCGTGGCTGTGGCGAATGTCCCCGTGGCGGAATGGTTCGTAGCGAGGTGTGGGAGGGGCGGAGCCGAGACCCAAAATTTTCATTCCATCCTTCAACATGATGAACAACTCATTGAGGGTTGTTCGTCCACCGAGGGCAATATTGAAGACGTCGTCCGTCGTCGACGGAGCCGTGGCCGCTAGGATGTTGGCCTCTACGACATTTTGTACCGGACAAAAATCGCGGGAAGTCTCTCCGTCGCCAAAGATCGTGGGTGCTTCTCCTGCAAGCAGAGATGAGATCCAGCGGGGAATCACGGCTGCGTAGGCGCCTTGCGGATCTTGGCGGGTGCCCACGACGTTGAAGTAGCGGAGACCTCGGCAGGTGGCCCCATAGGATTGTGTCCAAGCTGAAGCATAGGTCTCGTTGACCTGTTTGCTCGCGGCGTAGGGCGAAAGGGGGCGCCCTTGTTGGCTCTCGCTCTTGGGCAACTCCGGGCTGTCGCCGTAGACCGACGATGACGAGGCATAGACGAGGCTTTCGCAACCGCGTTCGCCACGGATCGCTTCGAGGATGTTTCCGAAGCCGTCGACATTGACCGCGAGGGTCTCAAGCGGTTTGAGGACCGAACGAGGCACTGAACCGAGGGCGGCCTGATGCAGCACATAAGAGACCCCGGCGGTGGCACGACGGCAGCAATCGAGATCGCGAATATCACCTTCGATCAGGGTGAATTTGTCCCGACATCCGGGCCGTGTTGCTTCGGCCTGGCGGAGAAGACCTTCGATGTTGTGTGCGTAGCCCGTGGAGAAGTTGTCGAGCACGACGACCTCCTGTCCCAACTCGAGCAGTCGCGCGGCGATGTGTGAGGCGACAAAGCCGGCGGCGCCAGTGACTAGCCAACGACGTGGAGACGCCGTTAGACATTGTTCAACCTCAAGAATCTTGGGTGCGCTCATAGTCTCCAGTAGTGGGTACCTTCGGGGAGTGTCGAGGGATCCAAGACCGCTCGAACATCGGTGATGACACGAGCCTTTGCCGCGAGTTCAACGGTAAGCGCGGCCAGGCCCTCGTGAGGAACGGCAAGAATCACGGCATCGAGCGGGCTCGCTCGCAGGTGCTCGGCCGAGACCAACTCCAAGCCGTACTCGCGGCGGGCGTCTTCTGGGGCAGCCAGGGGGTCGTGGACGAGGACGTCTTGGCCGTAGGATTCCAACTCCGCAATGATGTCGGGAACCCTCGAATTGCGAATATCGGGTACGCCTTCTTTGAACGCGAGCCCGAGAACCGCGACCTTCGAACCTTTGGCCAGGCCGCCCGAGTGCGCGAGCGCCTTGATGGTTCGTCGCGCCACAAAGGGGCCCATTTCATTGTTGATGCGTCGGCCGGCGAGAATTACTTGTGGGGTGATGCCGACCTCTTCAGCCTTGGTCGTCAGATAGTAGGGGTCGACGCCAATGCAGTGACCTCCGACCAAACCCGGGTGAAAGGGCAAAAAATTCCATTTTGTACCCGCGGCAGCCAAGACCTCTCGGGTGTCGATGTTGAGCCGATCAAAGATGACGGCCAGCTCGTTCATGAAGGCGATGTTGAGGTCGCGCTGAATATTTTCGATGACCTTCGAGGCTTCGGCAACTCGGATCGATGAGGCACGGTGTACACCCGCCTGTACGACAGCGCTGTAGACGGAGGCGATGGTTTCGAGGGAGGAGGCATCTTGTCCCGAGACCACTTTGACAATGGTCTCGAATCGATGCTCCTTGTCGCCGGGATTAATACGTTCGGGTGAGTACCCCACCTTGAAGTCCAGGCCGCACTTCAGGCCGGACTCGGACTCGAGAATGGGTGCACAGATCTCTTCGGTGACTCCGGGGTAAACGGTGGACTCGTAGACGACGATGTCGCCGGGGGTCAGTGCGGCGGCAACGGTGCGGCTCGCGGCCCGCAGCGCGCTAAGATCTGGATGCTTTTGTGCATCGATCGGTGTCGGGACCGCAACGATGAAAAAATTAGCATCGCGGAGTTGGGCGGGGTTCGCGGTGAAGGTGACATGTTCGGGGTTAAGGTCCTCGTGAGAGACCTCGCCGGTGCTGTCGTTTCGCTGGATCAGACGCTCAACCTTGGCGCGGTCGACATCGAAACCTAAGGTGCCCGAAAAGCGTCGCCCCATGGCGAGAGCGACGGGCAGGCCAACATAGCCCAGACCCACCACTGCGATTCGACGGGAAGCAAGGCTCGTCATTGGCACCAGCTTCGCCTGGGCTCAGGCGAGGTGCAAGGGGCTTGCTGCCGCAAAGCGCTCGATGGGCGCAGGAATGCCGTGCCGCATCGCCTGGACCCCTGCGACGTCTACGGATTTGTGTCGGCCTTGGTGACCGGCTTCAGGGCGAGGGAAAGCCCGGAGACGTAATGTTGGCGCAGGATTCCGCCCGGGTTTCCATGTTGTTGACGGTGTTGCATTCTCGTGATTGGGGATTTGTGACGACCAAGGTGAAGGGGACGTCTCCACGGCGAAGCGGTTCAAGGTCAATGTCGCCGGAGGCCTGAATGCTCCCAAAGCGAGAGTTCCCAGGAAGCAAGCGCTCGCTGATTGTCGTCTGGCCGAGCATGGTTCCACTCGTTCCTTCTCCTGCGTAGAGCGTCACGGTGGTGGGTGCGCTTGCACCGCCCTGCCCGAGATTGGAGAGTTTGAACCCGATGTAATATTCGTCGGCCGTGTAGCATGTACTCTCGATCGAGCTTAGCTGTAGATCCGGAAGTGGAAACCAAGTAGCGATCGCTCGATTGGCACGAAAACTGTTCTGGTGTGGATTCTGCCAGTGGGGCCATTCTGGAGTCGGGATGGTCTGGCCGTCGTACTCGATGTTGCTGCCGTGATAGCTATGCTGATTCCATGTGTTCCGCGTGGGCATCCACTCGCCCTCGCTGGCACCCCAAATACGGATTCCTCGCTGCGTTCCGCCCTCGCAGGTGGTACCGGCCGCGTAGTCGTTCGCGGCGGTGATGAGCTCGGCGTGGCCGTCGTTGTCGAGATCTACGAAGATCGGATTCTCCCACAGCGTCAGGTCGGTATTGCAGATCTCGGCGATCGGGGCGCCGTTGTTGTCGCCGTCGAACACGCGAAGGTGGGTCTCGTCAACGTGCACAACCTCGACCACACCATCCCCGTCGAGATCCATGGCGGTCGCTCCGACGGTTCCAGAGCCGCAGTCCTGTGTGGGCTGAATCCATAGCAGGGTGTCCGCATTGGCGATCGTCGGGTCCATGAGTGCGTTCCCGCTGAAAACGGCATAGCCCAGCCCGCCGGGCACTCCGACATCCGGGTAGCCGTCGCCGTCGATGTCGGCGACCAGAGGGGGTCCGCCGCCTCCGTCTTTTTCGCAGCCGCTAGGGTCGAGGGGGCCATTGATATTCACCTCGGTCCGAAAGAGACTCGCGCCGTTGGGAACACTCTCATCGCGGTGCCAGATGGTGAGCTCATGAAGATCTGAGGCGCGGTTGCTAGAGATACTGATGATTTCGGGCTCGCCGTCGAGGTTGAGATCTGCGACCGCGACCCACTCTGCGAGTAGCCGTGAGTCCGCCAAGAGACCTCCATCCGGGCTGTAAATTCGGGACGCACCGACAATCTCCATGGTTTGATCATCGTCAAGATCGACGATCGCTAGGTTGGCCCATCCGTTGGGGTGGTCGTTGATCGAGAAGCTGGCCTCGATCGCCCCGGTTCTCCCGTCAAGGACATTGCGGTGGGTGATGACCTCGGGCTCGCCATCGCCGTCGACGTCGGCGATGTTCGGCATGAAGCAGCCATCCCCCGAGGGAGAGGTCCATAGAACCTCCCCGTCGCCGGTGTAGGCCCGCGCCGCACCGTTGATCGTGCACGCGACGATCTCCGCTCCGGAAATGCCATCGAGGTCTCCTGCCGCCAGCTGATGGCCGGGGTGGGTGAACTCACTATTTTCGGTGGTGAAAGCTGTCCATTTTTGTTCGAGCACGCCATTGATGATGGAGAGCGCTTGAATATGGCCAAAGGAGGTCCAGGTGGAGGTGAAACTGGTGAAGATAAGGTCGGGAATGTCGCGACCGTCAACTTTTCCATCGCAGTTGTCATCGTCGAGTTGGGCGACGATCGGCGTCATCATCACCATGTCGGTGTCCCAGCTGTGGCGAAGTGCGGGGATCGGCGAACTGGGCAGGGCGCAAGCATTGACGCAACCGTTTCCTACAATGAAATCAGGTTTGCACAGCGGCGGCGCCGAAAGACACTGTCCTACGATGGGGAGGGGGGGGAGATTGCAGCCTTCGTCAGGGGGAGCCGGCGGGTCCCCGAGCGTGTTCTCACAATAGCGGCCAATGTCGCAATTGTCCGCAGTCACGCAATCACCCCCGGGAGGGACACACTCTCCCGCGAGGCAAACGTCGTCGTGATTGCAGTCTTCGAGGGTCTGGCATGGAATCGAGCAGTAGTCGTCCATGAAACATTCTTCGGCGCCTTCGCAGCAATCGAAGCCGCAGACGGTGCCAAGACAATCGTCGTCGTCTGGGTCTGTTTCCCAGTCGGTGTCAGGCTCTGTTTCCCAGTCGGTGTCAGACTCTGTTTCCCAGTCCGTGTCGGGTTCTGTGTCGCCGTCGCCGTCGCCGTCGCCGTCGCCGTCGCCGTCGCCGTCGCCGTCGCCGTCGCCGTCGCCGTCGCCGTCGCCGTCGCCGTCGCCGTCGCCGTCGCCGTCGTCATCGATCAAGACGAAGTCCGAGCCACCCGCACCGGTGACCAGGAGCATGTCGGTGCGTCCACAAGCAGAGACGGTTGTGGTCCCTGCGAGCGCGAGCAACCCCATTCGTTCAATATCGAATCTCAACATAGTCCTGGACACATGGTATGTCCGACCCTCTTGATGTGGCAAGCGCGCTGTTGTGAACCCTCTGAGGAAGTGCCTGTAGGTTGGCGTTCGGGGCGATCGATCGTTGCGATCATCGCGCGTCTCTGGCTGTCGTGGTTCGGGCTCCCCGCGCGGAAACTGTGTTTGGAGGTCTTTGTGGTAGGCTGCATTCCGCAAACGAGGCATCAATGTGTGGACTTGCCGGCTTTTGGACCCATCAACATGGCATTGTTCGTAATGCACAAAATATCGCGGGCTCCATGGCGGATCGCTTGCAACATCGGGGTCCTGATGATGCCGGATGCTGGAGCGACATGGCGCACGGAGTGGCGATGGCTCATCGCCGTTTGGCGGTTGTGGGCCCCGGTTTGGGGAGTCGACAGCCGATGCGATCGCCCTGTGGCCGCTACACTCTGGTTTTCAACGGCGAAATCTACGAGACGCGCCCGCTGAGAAGGCGAGCGGAGTCCGGTGCTGGCGGTTGGCGGTGGCATGGGGACTCGGACACGGAGGTGTTGCTCGCCACCTTGATTCAACAGGGGGTCGATGTGGCGCTCGGCCATCTTGAAGGCATGTTCGCTTTTGCATTGTGGGACGGACATCGATCTGAGTTGACCTTGGCCCGTGACCGCATTGGGATTAAGCCTCTGTATTGGGGGCGCGAGAGTGGGAACTTGCTCTTCGCTTCTCAGCTGGGTGCATTTCGGGCCTTTCCAGATTTTCGGCCTAAACTCGATCGGAAAGCTCTTAGCGCCTATATGCGCTACGGCTGTGTTCCGAACCCTCAGTGCATCTATCGTGGGTTTCATCAGGTCGAACCCGGTACTGCTTTGACCTTCTCGGATCCAGAGTCCGCGCCTCGGACTCATCGCTACGGGTCCCTGCCAGAGATAGCAAGGCGATCGCAGTCGCGGCTCTTGGAAGGAGACGACACCCAGGTGACCGACGAGGTCGAGCAAGTCTTTGATCGGGCGGTTCGTCGGCGGATGGTCGCCGATGTCCCTCTCGGAGCATTTCTATCAGGAGGTATCGATTCTTCGTTGGTCGTCGCTTCGATGCAGGCCCAGAGTGGACGCCCCATTCGAACCTTCTGTCTCGGTGTCGATCATCGAGATTACGACGAATCGAGATGGGCGAGTCAGGTCGCAGCCCACCTCGGAACGGACCATAGCGAGATGATGGTCACGGAGCGCCAGATCGTCGACGTCATCCAAACGCTTCCCGAGGTCTTCGACGAGCCCTTTGCGGATTCATCGCAAATACCGATGCAGCTCGTCTCCCAGTTTGCTCGGGAGCATGTGACGGTGTGTCTCTCAGGCGATGGCGGCGACGAACTTTTCGCAGGCTACAATCGGCACCTGTGGGTCCCGCGGATCTGGCGAGCGATCGGGGGCGTTCCACCGGCGTTGCGGAGAAGACTTAGCCAGGGGCTGGAGCGTGTCGGCATCGAAGGCTTTGGAGCTCTCTTGTCGAGACTTGGCTCTGTTCTCCCAGGGAGTCTTGAGGTGAGAGCCCCCGCAGCGAAACTACAAAAAATCGTCGAAACACTCGGCGCCGAATCTGCGGAAGATCTGCACCGTCTCTTGCAGTCCCACTGGAAACACCCTGAATCCTTGGTGCTGGGTGTGGATGCAGACGATGAACTTGCTGTGGATGACACCGGTTTGGGCGCGGTTGAGAAGATGCTTCTGAGAGACATGCTCACCTATTTGCCGAACGACATCCTGACAAAGGTCGATCGCGCGAGCATGGCGGTGGGCCTGGAAGCGCGAGTGCCCATGCTCGACCGAGATTTGGTGGAGCTGGCATGGCGGGTCCCCACTCGATTCAAGATTCGTGGCGACAAGACGAAGTGGGTGTTGCGCGAGATGCTGAGCCGACGAGTGCCGCCATCACTCACGGAGCGGCCAAAATCTGGCTTCGGAGTGCCCTTGGGAGATCTCTTGCGTGGGCCGCTTCGGGATTGGGCCGAGAATTTGCTCGACCCCAAGTCGATCCGCGAGCAGGGATTTTTGAATGCCGACCTCGTTTCCCAAACATGGGCTCAACATAGGGCTGGGCGCAGCTTGGAACATCCGTTGTGGACGGTGCTGATGTTCCAGGCGTGGTTGGGACATCAACAGCTCGGCTGATGGCGAGGCGATCGGACCCTAGGGCTTGGAGGGGGCGGAGCCGGTTCGCGCGAGCGCCGAGATCAGGAAATCGAGGCCGTCGGTCAAGCAAGCGGGCCCAGGTTGCAAGATGATCTCAGGAGCCACTTCGTGAACACGGCCTGAGAGAATTGCCGACATGGATGCAAAGCCCTCTCGGGAAGTGAAGGCTGCACGGTCGAATTTTTTCCCGCACCACGATGCAAAAACCACCTCGGGGTCTGCGGCGAGAATCTCTTGACGCGATACAAAACGTTGTTTGGCGAGTTTTCCTTTGGATTTCGCGGCGAAGATGTCTTGGCCCCCCGCGAGAGCGATAAGCTCACTCACCCATTGAATCCCACAGATGGTTGGTTCATCCCATTCTTCAAAATACACTCGAGGTTTTTCGGTGCGGGCCGCGGCTGATTTCTCGGCCGTGTCGAGTCGGCGCAGGTAGCGATCAACAAGGGCGACACCTCGGTCACGCGCATTGACGATTCGGGCGATGTTCATAATGACGTCGAGAATCTCTTGGATCGATCGCTGATTGAAGATCAGGACCTGGAGATTTGCGGCGATCAAATCTCGCGCGAGATTGGCCTGAATGTCGGAGAATCCAATGACAAGATCGGGCCGAAGGGCGACAATTTTTTCGACACTCCCCCCGACAAAGGCCGAGACGATCGGCTTGTCACGTTTCGCAGCCGACGGGCGGAGGGTGTAGGCACTGATGCCGACAATGCGTTCGGACTCGCCGAGCGCGTAGAGTGTCTCGGTGGGTTCTTCGGTTAAGCAGATGATGCGCTGTGGGCCACGAGGTTGATGAAATCGCGAAGACACGGGTGGCGGCACGCTATCAGAGATTCGCAGCCGCGCCCCACACGTCAAGATGCTGGGCACGGCAGCGGGCCATGGAAAAGGGACCGTCGTCGAGGGCGTGGCGACTGGCCGCGATCTCCGGGGCTGGCGGCGGATGGTTGAGCATCTTGGTGATCGCGTCGGCCCACGTGGAGTCGGGACGATCGAGGGCGAGGCTGCGCACCGAGGGGAGCCGGACCTGGAGCTCGACAATCGGATCGATGGCGCTGGCGAGGACGGGTAAATGAGCGGCGCAGGCTTCGAGGACAGCACCCGGAAGTCCCTCCCAAAGCGAAGGAAAGAGCATCATGTCGCTCTGTTGGAGCAGCGACGCGACGTCGTCGCGCTCGCCGAGTCGATGCACGAAATCCTGGAGACCCCGTTGATGAATAAGAGCATCCAGCACGGGCTCAAGGCCGTCGGCGTCTCGCCCAACCAGCACCAGGTGCGTGTCGTGGCCTGAGCGGTTCCGCGAGCGGTGAGACGCGAACATCGAGAGCATGCGCAGATGGTTCTTCGCCGCCGTATAGCGTCCCACATGGACAATTAGCTTGGTCCGCTTTGGGAGCTTGAGCGCGTCACGCAAGGAAGGACGCTCGCGGATTTGGCTTAAAGGCGGATAGTCGGTGAGATCGATACCATTGTAGATCACGCGGCATCTTGGGTCGGTCCGCCATTCTTGCTTCCATGCGGATCTCATTGCGCTTTCGCTAACCGCGAGGATGTTGGTTGCATGACGCTCGACGAGGGCACGAAAAATGTGGCGTTGAAGCCTTCTTCGCGGGCTCGCGGACTGCCCATCGGAACAGGACCTGTAGTGGACGACGCGAACCGGAACCTTGGCAAGGGCTGCGAGCGCGACAAGCGGACCTGACGTGTGGTGCACATGGGCGTGTACCGCCCCATAGTCTCGGTCGTGTAAGAGCCTAAGAAAACGGAGTGGAAATCCTGGCCCGAGTGGCGTCGGGTGAACCCGACCACCGAGCTCGCGGATCTCGGAGTCGAGTGCGCCTTTGGCCTCGCCGAGTGTGCAAAATTCTAGGGAGACCCGAGTGGGATCGAGACTCTTCATGAGGTCGATCGTGCGGCGTTCGGCGCCACCGCGTCCCATGATGCCAAAGACATGTAAAATTCGGAGAGGACCGGCGCAACCAGACGGGGTGGAACGAGCGTGGGCGGTCATCGTTTTATTGCGGTCCAAAGACAGGTGTGACCGCTGGAGCGTGCCGGAGGAAACATGTCGAAGGCGACCGAGAACGCCTTTTTTGCGGGGCCAAGAGGCAGTGACTTGATCGCTGGAAAATGGTGCTCGAGGGTAGCGAGCGTCGAAAGAAAGCGAACGTCGACAACATCGAATCCGAGACGATTGAGAATGGCGGTCATCTCGACCGGAGAAAATGCGTACTGGTAAAAATGCCCACGAGGGTCGTGCGCGAAGTGGCCGCAGCGTGCGAGCACTCGGCGCAGGGTGTTGAAACAGGGGGTAGAAACCAGGACTGTGCCGCCGCGACGGCACAGTCGATGGGCCTCCGCCAGTACGTCCTCGGGGCCCTCTTCGAAATGTTCACAGACGCCAGGTGAATAAATGGCATCGTAGTGGCCATCTTCAACAGGGAGATTCCGAACGTCACCACGATAGAATTTGAACGCCGGATAGGCCGCCTGTAGTTGGGCGATGACCTCGGGGGCGTAGTCGACGCCCTCTGCAACAAAACCCTGGGCATTGGCGCCGATGCAGAAGGTAGCGAGCCCGCACCCTGCCTCGAGGATTCGAGCCCCGGGCTTGAGGCGTGAGAGCAGCGCCTTTTGAATCGCCCGCGGTACATGACCGTTTTCGGCCCGACGGTAGGCCTCGCGATTGCGGGTGTCCGACCACAGCGCGTCCCATGTGCTAGCGATGGTCGGTTGGTCTCGGTAGTAGACGAGGCGGCCTCCGTAGACGTTGGGGCGATAGACGATGTGGGTCTTCATGGCCGGTGGCAAGCGCGAAGGGCATCGATGACCCGTGCGCGGTCGGAATCGGTCAGCGTAGAACCGCTGGGAAGGCACAGCCCGTTGGCCGAGAGTCGCTCGCATAGTTCGCCGCCATAGCGCTCGCATTCGGCATAGAGCGGCTGGAGGTGCATGGGTTTCCATACTGGGCGGCACTGAATCTTTTGGGACTCAAGCCGCTCGACAATTTTTTGTGGGGTGCAACCAAACTCGTCGCGGTCGATCTGAATACAGCTAAGCCACGATGTCGATCGTCCCCACGGAGCCTCGGGTTGGAAAGAGAGGCCTGGGAGGTCGGTGAGCGCCTGGCGGTAGCGGGCGTTTGTATGGCGTCGGCTTTGTACGCGCAAATCAAGTTGCTGAAGCTGGGCGAGACCCACGCCTGCGAGCAGATTGCTGAGTCGGTAGTTGAACCCGAGCGTTCGATGTTCGTAGCCGGAGACGGGCTCACGGGCTTGGGCGGCCAGCCAGCGGGCGCGCTCGACAAGTCTTTCGTCGTCGGCCACCAACATGCCACCGCCGCTGGTTGTGATGATCTTGTTGCCATTGAACGAGAACACACCGATGTCTCCGAGAGTGCCTGCGGGCTGAGGTGTGGCGTGGCCCCCTCGGTAGTCGGCGCCAAGGGCTTCGGCGGCGTCTTCCAGGATCGGGATTGAAAACCGCTTGCATTGAGCGCGCAGGGCGTCAAAGTCGCCACACTGGCCAAAAATGTCGACAATCATGACCACCTTTGGGAGGCGGTTGGCTCGGTTCGCGTCCTCGAGCGCCCGACCCAGCTGCTCAGGATCCATGTTCCAACTCTGGGCCTCGCTGTCGATGAAGACCGGAATCGCGCCAAGATAGCGGACCGCATTGGCCGATGCGACGAAGGTCAGGTCCGAGACAAACACTCGGTCTCCTGCAGCGACGCCCAGCAGATGGAGCGCAAGGTGCAAGGCCGCGGTTCCGCTCGAGAGTGCCGCGGCCTGGGGTATCGCCAAGTGCTCCGCCATCGCCTTCTCAAAGCGGTCGACGTGAGGTCCTAAGGGAGCGATCCAGCCGGAGTCGAAAGCTTCGAGCAGCATGGCTCGTTCGAGCTCTCCGACATCAGGGGGAGAGAGGTAGATCAGATCATCGCGCATGGAGCCCGTGTTGAGAGGGTAACGCGGTGTTCAGCGCACGTACATCTGCAAATATGTCTTGGCTTCGCCAGAGTGTTCGCCATTGACGTCGAGTGGGTTGCCAAAACCACGGCCATTGGCTTCGATATCTGCGGTGCCAGGGGGGCACTCGCCACAGGCGGAGTGCGGCCCGACTCCGGCGCGGTAGGGGTCGTCGAAGGGGCAGGGACCGTTGCTTGCCGCGTTCCATGCGGGGCCAAAATTGGCGTTGTTGACCGCACTGGCCGGGTCGAGGCAGTTCTCGTTGTCGTCGATTTCGTGGTCACCGAGATTAAAGTACAGATCGGTATCGCACAGGCGTTCTTCCGCCGTGAGGCTGCCGCCGCTGAGTGGAAATCCGTTCCCCGCCATGGCGTATCCACACGCAGGGTAGGGCAGTCGCGACATGAAGGCCGCGAAGCTGCTGGACCCCGACCCGACGTACCGATAGCTGGCGGTGATGCCTGATGGTTGATGCCGGAAGAGCAGATCTTCGAAGCGAATGTCGTGCAGGCCGAGGGACATGAGATCATGAGCTCTTAGGCTGGGACGGCCGACTTCGGTGCGGTCGGTGGTCATGAGAGCGCTGCGGTTCATGGTCCAGGTCGGCACATCGTCGTCGCTCGAGACCAGGACGAGAGTCCAGCCGCCGTCGAGAAGCGTCATCTCACAAAAAACAGTGTAGGGACGACTCCACGGGGCGTTGGGGGTGTTTAGGGGGGCGATGGCATAAATTCGGCTAGCGAGCTCTGGGGCACGAGCATGGATCTCGGAGCAGTCGGGCAAGAGTACGCACAGGGACAGTTCACAGTGGCCGCTGAGGCAGTCGGAGTGCTGCTCGCAGCCGAGGTCTCCGGCGCATGGATAGCAGCTACCACCGCAGTCGATGCCCTCTTCGTCGCCGCTTAGTAGGCCGTCGCTGCAGGTGGGTGGGGCGCAGAGGGTGGTGCAACGGTCGCCCTCATTGAGGTTTCCGTCGTCGCAGAGTTCATCGGCATCCACGTGACCGTCGCCGCATTTCGACCCGGTTTCGCGCGTGTCGGTTCCCCGGGGAGATCCGATGTCAAGCGAGGGAGCGGGTGGGGCGCCTGAAGCCTCGTCGGAGGGAGGTGGTGAGCCGGTGATGGCTTCGGTGTTGTTCGAACCCGCTTGTTCCCCGGGGAACAGCCGCACGGGTGAACACTGCATCACCGTGCAAGCCAGGAGGGCGGCGAGCCGTCCGTGCCAGAGCGTGACCGTGGTGGGAGCGATGAGCATGACAAGGCGAGGGCAATGCCGACGTGAGCTTGTCAAAGGCTACGGAATTTCGGAGGCGTTGGGGCCGGTATCTTCCGTCATTCAACATCGTTTTCCACTTCCACATGCTGACGTCGTGGGTTTCTAAGTGGGCCGACACGAGACGCGTTGAGACAGGTGCAAGGTGCGCTTGTGCTGTGTTCGCCGAGATCCGGCTTGACACAGGAGCGAGCTACGCCCACTTTGGGATGGTGTCTCGCCTGATTGCGGCCACTGAGTATCGCTATCTCAGAGCGGAGGGGGGTACCGTGCACTGCCCTACCGGTGTGCATGCCTATCCTTTTTGGAGCCGCTATCTTGATGTCTTCGACGAGATCGTCGTGGTGATGCGTCTCTTTGATGGGGTTTGTCGCACCATCGAGGCGCCGCTTCAGGGTCCTGGAGTCAGTTTCGCGGCACTTCCGGCCTACGAGGGACCGACGGGGCTCTTTCGTCGGGCTCCGGACATCTATCGGGCGTTGCATGGACTGGTTCGACCCGACGACGTTGTGCTCGCACGTGCGCCCGGAATATTCGGAACCCTGCTCGCAGAACAAGCCATGATGCATGGTCGGCCTTTCGGCGTCGAGGTGCTCGCGGACCCGAGAGCGGTGTTCGCTTCGACGGCGATTCGACATCCGGGAGCGCCGATTTTTCGTGAGGCCTACACTCGGGCGCTTACCCGCCAGTGCCAACATGCGGCTGCGGCCGCGTATGTAACCGAAGGTGCTCTTCAGGCGCTCTATCCACCCGGACGTCAGACCTATGCGGTGGCTTGCTCTGACGTGGAACTTCAGGGGCACGCCTTGGTCGACCGAGCACGGACGTACGAGTGTGGACCGCAACCAGCAAAAATCGTCACAGTGGGGACTCTGGAGCAACCGTACAAAGGAATCGACGTGCTCCTCGATGCTGTGGGTCGGCTTCACGCTGAGGGTCATCGGGCGCAGCTAACCGTGGTGGGAGAAGGGCGTCTTCGACAGACGTTAGAAGAGCAATGTGGACGGCTCGGAATTCGTGATGCGGTGACATTTACGGGCTTGCTACAAAGCGGAGGGGCCGTCCGTGAGAAGCTTGATGCGGCCGATTTGTTTGTGCTTCCGTCGCGGACGGAGGGCCTCCCTAGAGCGCTGGTCGAGGCCATGGCGCGCGCCTTGCCCTGTGTCGCCTCGGCTGTAGGGGGGGTTCCAGAGCTGCTCGCGGCAGAGCATCTTGTGCCCGCCGGAGACTCGGGAGCGTTGGCGACGGCGCTTGCGTCCATGGTGGCGAGCCCTGCACGGCTGGAGGCGGCCTCGCGGAAGAATTTAGAGCGCGCACGGCAATTTGGGGAGGCTGAGCGACGACGTCGACATGTCGGATTTCTTCGCCATCTACGAAGCGCAAGCGAAGTTCAAAGGTCGTGGTGGTGAGCGGTGGGATCAGTCGGATTCCTGCTTGGCACGGCGAAAAGGTGCGTGGGTCACCGTGTACAAAGCCCACCCGAGGTAGCTGAGCAGGGCCACCGAGGTGCCGACGATGATCGAAGCGGCGGCTCCTCGGAGGCCGTGCGTGGGCACCCAGAGATGGGCAGAGATCCCGATGGCGAGCAGGCTGGCGATGTGAATGGGCGGTTGAACACGAAAGCGGCGCATGGCGTTGGCCGCGGTTCCAAGGTAGGCGAAGGTGTAGCGGATCGTTCCGGCAATCATGAGAAGCACAAACACATCCGCATGATCACCATAGTCGCGTTGGTAGACCCACCCGAGTAAAAACTCGCCAAATAGGACGGCCAAGGCGATGCCCGCGAGTCCGAGGCCAAGGCCAGTGGCGACCAATTTTCCTGTCAGCGACAGAAACGAAGCGAGTCGGCCTTCGGCAAAGTCCCTCGCCATGCGGGGAACGCTGGCTTGGGAGAGCGCGGCGATGATGGTGTTGCCCGAGGTGAGTAGATAGGCCAGGGCGGCGAAGATTCCGAGTTGTTCTTCGCCAAGCCCATGCTCAACCATGTAGCGGGGAATATTGGTTTCGAGAGATCCGAGCACCGTGACCAGACCGAGCGGAAACGCGAGATAAAAGAGACGTCGTAGGGTCGCTGGGGCAAAGCGTGGACGAGCGATCGAGCCGCTTGTTAGGAGATCAAGCGCGCGTCGAAGATCCAAAACCATGGCAAGAGCCCACAAAACCGCCGTGCACATGACGCCCATCAGAAGACTTTCGAAGACGATGATGGCCAAGCTCATGCCGATGGCGAGTGCGAGACCCCTTATCACCTGCGAGCGGGCGATAAGGTCCATGCGTTCGTGGGCTTGCATGAGTCCGTAGCAGACGTCGCTGATGGCCTCAGCCGTCTTGCTCATGCCGACGCCGACGATCACCCAAGAGACCGGACCGGAGAATCCGAGCAGGCCCACAGCAGTGACCGTGGCGAGGGCGAGCGGCGCCATGATGAAGGTCATGCCCAGGTAGTCGGCGAAACGGTATTCACCGGTGGCATCGGTGGCGATGACCTGACGGAGGCGAAGCGAGGCGAGCAAGAACACCGGAGCGGCGATCGCTAGGGCCAGCGCGTAGCGGCCAACGAGAATCTTGGTGCCAAACTTGGCGAGAACAATCAACGCGACAAACTGAGCGATCGCATAGAAAATATTACCGACCAGCGTCCAGCTGAAGCTGCGTCGCAGGCTAGGGACGGTGGCCACTGGACTTGCTTTCTTGTCGAAGAGCGTCAGCGATGGTCGGTCCGAGGGCGCGACGGCGTTTCGTAACGGGGGCGAGTGCGGGTCGCTGTAGAAGTCGCGGGAGCAGGGTCTGGGCCTTGATGAGGGCGGATCTTGTTCCTTCGGCGAGGTAGCTGAGGATCAAATTTTCTTCAACGAGACCCGGTCGATCGAGTGGTTGGTTCGCGCCGCGTTCGAGGATCGACTGGATCTCTTGTTCGTCAACGTTTTGTAGCGAATGGCGAAGGGCTGTGGCCTGCAGGACCCAAGCCTTGGCGTTGCGGGGTGCAACACGGCACAGCAAGCGAGCGTGATGGAGCGCCAAATCGGGGTTGTCCATCGAGAGGGCACGAAGCGAGCGAAACTCCAGGGCCACCGGATCTTCGGGAGTGTGTCGCTGAACCTCGGTCATCAGGGACTCCGTGTAGACTGGTGCATAGGTTGAGAATCCAGCGACGATCCTCGACCAACTCTCGTGGTCCGGGTCGACGAGGAGCGCCAAGGTTTTAGGGTCGTAGTGGGCGCTCAAATAGCGCACTAATTCGGCGTTTGGGGACCGCCGGAGCCGGCGAAGAGCGGCGCGGAGGGCCGCGTGATCTTCGGTGAGATCCCCGCCGGACTGGGATGCGCCTTCGAGCGTCGCCGCCGCCAAAAGCAACCACGCTTCTGGGGCGTTCGGAAGTAAGGCCGTAGCGCTCTGGGCCCGGGTTTGGGCTCGCGGCCACTGACCCGCGTTGGCGGCATGTCGAGACATTTCGGCATGCACCCGGGCATCCAGCGGGCGTTGGCGCAGGGCGCGAACGCCCTGGTCGAGATCAGCGGCGACCGCTTCATGCTGAGTTCGTAGCGCCGACCAGGTGCCCGATTGTGTGGACACGCTGAGCATGGCTGCACACAGCAGCGCGGGCCCAGCGAGAACCGAGAATTTTTTCACGCTCCACGGTCGACGGCGAGGGACTGAGAGGCTGCCTGCGAGCGCGACAAAGGGCGCCGAGACACCCAAGAACTCAAGGTTGAAGTCCGCCAAGTTGTGCAGAGCGACGGCGGCCAACCCGAGCAAGGCGATACGTGGGGCGGAGGCTTTGCAGTGACGAAAGGCCAGTCCCCAGGCGACCAGAGAGCCACCAAGAAATAGGCCACCGAAGATCGGACCCCACTCCACGAGCGCCGTAATCGGAAACGACTCGATGTGAGTGAAGGTCTGCAACGCGAAGTCCCGGTTGCGGTCGACCAGCGGGAAGAGGTCGACAAAGCTTCCGCGACCGGTCCCGAGGACCGGCGAAAGGGCGATCAAATCGAGGGCATCGATCACACTGTTGTACTTTCCGGCGTAGGCGCGATTGTCGAGGGAGAGGAGCTCCTGCCAGGCGCCCAGGCGAGCGACCGCGATCGAGACCGAGAGTACTGCGACCGCCACGAGGAGATTGCGGGCATTGATGAGGCCGCGAAGTTGCTCCTGACGCCTGGCACGGATCAGCAGAAACATCATCGGCACCATCAGGGTGGCGCCGACAACCATCGCCCCGCGTGACAGCGAAAGTAGCAGCACCAACAGCTGGAGGGCTGAGCAGGTTAGCGCCATCCACGAGCGCTCGGCGAGTCGTTGCGAACGTGCACCATCGTGGCTCTGTCGTCCGCGAAGATGTTGGTCGAGCGTGAGGCTGAGTCCACAAAAAAGGCCGAGCAGCAGCAAGCTCGACTGATGGTTCGGATTCACAAAACTCGTGAGCAGCCCAGCCCCTGGACCCGCGATTCGGTCGAGTGGTAGGTACAACCCGAAGATCGCCTCGCTGCCCGTGACCAAGTGGCCGAGGCCAACGACGCTCACGGCGGTACCCGTAGCGAGGACCATGGCGGCGATAAGTCGCCATGAAAACTGGGCGCCGAGACAAAATACAACGGTGAGACCCAAGAGCCGCGCCGCCTCGAGGCCGGTCGCGCCTGGCAACACGCTGATTCGGCTCCACGATGCTTCCATCGCGGCTGGCGTGTGGCTGTCGACGATCTTGAGTAGACCTGGCGCGAGTATCGACGCGACGGTATGTGTGAGCGGTAGGTATTGGAGCAGAGTGACGCCGGTGAGCATCAGCCCGAGTGGCCAGAAGCGCGGAAGGGTGATCTCACGGGTAGTTTTGTCGGTGGTGACGCGAACAAACAGCGCGAACACAAAGAGCAAAAAAAGAGGAACAACCCATGCGGGCACCCCTCCGAGGCAGAGAGCCGGGATCATGACGACGCCTGCGATGAGGAGTCGTGTCCACGGCATTCCCTTTTGCCGGCGTGGTCTCTTCATAGGGGAGAGTGCCTCTAGGCCTGCTCGGGAATGGGGTCCTTGGCCTTGTAGGTGTAGTATTCCGCCCCGTAGTAGTTGGATCCGCCGCGGCCGATCGCAACCTCATTCAGGACCACGCCAAGGAGGTTGGTGTCGCCGCGTCCAAGGGCGGAGAGGGCCTCGTGCATGGTATTGCGGGTGGTGGACCTGCATCGAGCGACCATCACGACACCGTCGACCTGGGGCGCCAAGATCAGCGTATCGGTGACGGGAAGCACAGGTGGGGTGTCGATGACGACGACATCGAATCGGCTGCGAAGATCGGCCATCGTTTTGCGGCACTGGCTGCTGTCGAGCAGCTCGGCCGGATTCTCGGGCACAGGTCCGCAAGTCAAGATGCTGAGAGAATCGGGGGCGCCATCAAGATCGGAGCGCAGCGCCTCATCGAGTGTAGAGCTGCCACCGAGCACGGTAGAAAGCCCGGTTTCGACGCGGTCGACGGGTGGGGGGAAAATCTGGTGAAGCCGCGGCCGTCGCATGTCGGCGTCGACGAGACAGACCCGCTTGTTCGCCTGACAGAAGCTGAGTGCGAGGTTCATGGCCGTAGAACTCTTTCCCTCGGCCGAGCTGGGCGAGCTTACGAGCAGGATTGTGGGTCCCTCGGTCGACAAGGCGAAGGTCAGCGAGGTTCGGATACCGCGACAGCGCTCTGCCATAAGCGACTGCGGAAACATGAAAGTATAGAGGTCCCGTCTTCGTCGTTGGGCGCGGACGTTTCCGACGCCAAGGACGGGGTCTGGCGGCAGCAAGGGGAGCAGGCCGAGGGACTGAAGACCAAATCCCGAGAGTGCGCGGTCGAGGTCCGCGGCACCGCGAATACGGTGATCTCGAAAGTCTGCGATCAAGGCGAAAAGGCACCCTGCGGCGATCCCACAGAACAGTGACACCGCCGCGAGAAATGGCTTGTTTGGTCGCACGGGCCGCGCAGGCACGACCGCTTGGTCGAGGATCTCCACGGGTCGACTCTCGATTTGGGCGGTCATTCCCAACTCCGCATCGCGCCGTGAGACGACCGAGTAGGCCGAGGCCGCGTTGGTCGCTTCGCGTTCGAGGGACTTGTATCGGGGTTCGAGCAGTCCGAGCGACAAGGCTTTTTCGCGTTCACGCGCGAGCGCCCGCTCCAGTGCGGCTTCAGAGTGCTTGGCCGCGTTCAGCCGCGCGCGCAGTGAAGCGAGCAGGTCGGTGCTTTCATTGCGGATTCGACGGGCGATGTCCTCCATGCGAACCGTCGCCTGTTTCCACTCGGGGTGTTTGTCGCCGTAACGCGCGTCGATGCTGGTGAAGGCGCGTTCGACCTCAAGTTGTTCGCGCCGCAGATCATCGAGAATCGCGCGTTCTCCATTTCCTAGCAGCGACGGCGCGGCCAAACTGCCTTCGTTGTAGAGTTGCTCGGCCTGAATATAGATCGACGCCAGCTCGATGCGTTTTGCCTGGGCGGTCTTTGCCTTCGCGCTCAGGGTCATGATGTTCTGTGTGATCAGATTCTGACGGTCTTCGAGCGCGATCGAGGTGATCTTGTGTTCACGCTTGAACTCTTGCAACGCCGAATCCGCGGCTTCAAGAGCCGAGCGCGTATGTTTACGTACCTCTTCTAGGTTCTCACGGGCCGTGTCGCCTGTGGAGCTTCGGGCCTGCATCACGTAGCTGACATAGGCGTTTGCGACCGAGTCGGCGATGTCTCTGGCAATCGTGGGATCTGGGTATTCCGCCGAAATTTTGATGACTCGTGAGTTGCGAACCTCTTGGACCGAGATCAACGTGCGCAGGCGTTGGACGGGGTCGATCGTGGCCTGGGCCGCGGAGCGTTTTGCGGGATCCCGGATCTGAGCGATGCCAAGGAAGACAGGGTCCTGTTGAAGACCAAGTTCGAGCAGCGCAGCCGCGGCGACTTTTCGGCTGTGGATAATGGTCTTTTGGGTCTCGTAATATTGCGCGTACGAGGTTCGAGTGACGTCGTCCTCCTCGTTGACCCCTTTGACCGTGTCGAGCACCTTTGAGCCGGTTAGATTGATCACCAGGGTCGTCGTCGCCCGCCAGTGGGGCTTGAGCATCGAGATTCCGACGGCACCGAGGGCACCTATGAGTACGGTCGCTACGACGACGAGCAGCCATCGCGTTCGTAAGACACCCACCACATGCAGCACCGCGTCGAGGCTATCGGGGGCAGGTCGCCTCTCGCTCTTGGCGCGTTCTTGGCCGCTCAAAGGCACCACGCCATAGTAGGGTTGTGCACGGTCCTTGTCCAAGAACCCAAGCGAATCTCGGGCCTTTGGACCGTCTGTGTGGGATTTTTTGGGGACAAGCGGAGGTGGTCGGACAGGGTGCCTGGACATCGTTCCAGTGATCGTTGCCTTTTGCATCTTCGTGTTGCCGGCCAACCGAATGGCGAGGAGGCTCGCAGAGCCCAAATCCCGCGGGAGGGACGCGTGCCGAAATCGAACAAGCGGCGAGACCCGGTGGCGGGGCGCTGTGCATGAGGCTAAATAGTTTGCATGAAGCTGCGCAGGATCCCTGGGAGACTGTTCATGCTCGCGCTTCGGCGGCGAGACCCGGTGGCCTATGCCCGCCGCTTAGGTGTGCGGGTGGGACGAAACTGCAAGCTCTTGAGCACCAACTTTGGAAGCGAGCCCTACTTGATCACGATCGGTGAGCGGGTCGAGATTTGCGCCGGCGTACGTTTTTTGACCCATGATGGGGCCGTATGGGTCCTGCGAGATCGGTACCCCGACATCGATGTCATCGCCCCCATACGGGTGGGAGATGGCAGCTTCGTCGGGGTCAATGCGTTGATCTTGCCGGGGGTGAGCCTCGGTAAGTCCGTGGTCGTTGGGGCGGGGGCGGTGGTGACTAGCGATGTCGAAGACAACACCGTCGTGGCAGGGAACCCCGCGCGCAAGGTCTGTGACGTCGAAGCCTATCGGCTTCGCAGTCTTTCGCGCAGCCTCGACTGCAAACGCATGGGTCCCGACGAAAAACGAAACTTTATTATCGACCGTCTGTTGAATGAGTTCGATAAACCATCTTAGGGGAAGAAAACGAATCGACCAGCCGGTCGACAATGACGGTCCAGCCGCCCTGATGATCGTCGCGGGACTCTGGGCTCGGGAAGCCGCAGTGGTGCAGGGTCAATTCCGTCTTGTTGTCATCGATCGGCCGAAAAGAGAGGGTCACGGTACTGTCTGCCACGGTATGGCCAGACCGCCAGGTGAAGACGATCCGGCGGAAGGGGGTGATCTCCTTGTATTCCCCGCGATGTGGAAGCTCTTGCTCTCCGGCCTTCATTGTGATCAAGAATTTTCCGCCGACCTTCCCATCCACCTCGACGGTCGGGGCCCCCATACCGGGTGCGGGGCGCATGAATTGAGCGAGGTCCTTCGGATCCAACCAGGCGTTGAAAACGGTCTCTGTGGACGCGGGGACAATTTTTGTGAGTGTGAGTTCGAGTGGAGTGTTCATCGTCTTTTTCCTTCTTTGTTTGCGATGCAGTCGACCAAACCGTCGAGCCGCTGATTCCAAAAATGCCGATGGGCATCGAGAAATGTGTGGGCCGGACCCAAGGCCGCCCACTGGACCCGCATCCAGTGGGTTCGACCCTCGATACGTCGTTGAATCAGGCCGGCTCGCTCCATCGCCTTGAGGTGTTTCGAGATGCCGTTGAGGCTCATGTCGAAGGCGGCCGCAATGTCCCCTACCTTCAACTCGCCAGATTCGCGCAGCAGCGCGAGAACTTGCCGACGGCTGGGGTCTGCGAGGCAGCGAAACACGCGGTTGAGGTCCTCATCGTCGGAGGTACGGGACATTGGTCAACCACATGGTTGAATATTTACGATCAAACGGAGGGACCGTCAAGAGCCAAGATGTGGGATCCTGCAGGGCTGCGCTCGAGACGCCATGGGATGAGCCGAGCTCGTCTACCCGTCAGGGGCCTTCGTTGCTCCTGGAGCGGACGTCAGGCCCGCATAGGGGCAGGAGGAATCTGCGGCGGATTGTCGCGCGGTGTTGTGGCGCGCGACAATGCGTCTAGCGACCGTAGGTCGCATTGAGTCCGAGTCGCGGGCATTTTAGTTTTGAACTACACGAGTACAAATACTATGAGAATGTCAGCACTTCACTTTTGTCGCACCTTCGCCTCTCGATCTTCGTCGATCATGCCGGCGCTGCTGTGTGTGCTCACCACAGGTTTGGTTTCATGCGGGAAGGAAAATGTAGACATATCGAGTGATGATGAAGACAACGATCGAACTTTTGTGATCCCCTTCGCCCCAGTGTTTGGTAGCGATACCGTTCGATGTGGCGAGACCTATACATCAGCGGGAACTTCCGGCACAGAATTCGAGATTAAGGATTTTTTACTTTTTGTTCATAGTGTGGAGCTTGTGCGCGAGTCGGGCGAGACAGTTCCACTTACGCTCACCGAGGATCAACATTGGCAGGGAGGAGGGGTTGCTCTGCTGGATTTTAACGATGCGACGGGTTCCTGCGTTGGAGATTCGGAGACCAACGGCCGCATTGTCGGCACGGCTCCAAATTTTGACGACTACACGGGTATCCGCTTCGGTGTTGGGGTTCCGTCTGAGAAAAACCATATCAACGCCGTGACCGCGGAAGCACCACTCAACAAACCAAGTACCTGGTGGAGCTGGAAAGGTGGCTACAAGTTCTTTAAGCTCAATGTAATCACGCCGGTCCACAAAAAATATGTCGTGCATATCGGCTCTACCGGCTGTACCGGTAGCGTGGAGGAGGGATTTTCTTGTGCGGGCGAGCATGAGGTCATGATCGACATTGATGGGTTTGCTCCCGGTGAAGACGGAATCAAGATCAATCTAGCAAATCTGTTCGCAGGCGTAGATCTCGATGCTCCGGTCGATTTTGAGAGTGGCGACTTCATTCCGGGGTGCATGTCCTTCGATCCAGATCCAGAATGTGAGCCGCTCTATTCAAAATTCGGACGTCACTTTCTCGATGATGGAGCCGCGTCACCGCAGCGTGTCTTTGAGGTTGATCTCGAAGCGGCGCCGAGCGAGACGCCTGAGATCGTAGACTCTACGCCACAGCCGGGAAACAAGGACTTCAAGCGCGACTCCGCGCTCGACAGCGAAAATGTCAGTGCTGCTGGCGTTTCGGCCTCGCATGGGGCGGAGAGTACTTTGCAGGTTGGCGATCGCACCTATGCCCGCGGGCCCGGTAGCCAGTGCATGAGCTGTCATCAGCCGAAGGGCCCTGGACGTGGGTTGTTCGAGGTCGCGGGTACGATTTGGAGCGCGGATGGCAAGACGCCTCAGAGCAATGCCATCGTGAAAATCCTCCCGATCTCAGCGGGTCCCTGTGCCGAGGACGATCCGCGCGATCATTGCCAGGGCCAAGACTCAGGGTACTTTCTCGAGGAGGATGTTGTCGCCACGCTCGAGACCGATCCCAACGGAAATTTCTACAGCACGGAGTTGTCGACGGCGGCGGCCCCTCCGTTTTGGCCTGTCGTCGTTGGGGCTACGGGCGCAGAATTGCCGACAAAATTCATGGGCCACCCCGCGGCGAGCGGCTCTTGCAACATGTGTCACGGCTCATTTCGGGTCAAGCTTGGCGAACCGTGAAATCATCGTATGCACGGGTTGGGGGGGTGCTTCTCATGCTCGTGGGAGGATGTGTACAAGACGAGCAGGAGCGATCAACGCCCTACGTTTGGGCGCTTCCAGACCATCTTCCTGCACCGGTCGTTCCGCGAAACAACCCGATGACCGTCGAAAAGGTCAATTTGGGTCGTCATCTCTTTTTTGACGAGAGTCTGTCTGTCTCGGGTGACATCTCATGCGGCAGCTGTCACCTGCCTTCGATGGCCTTTACCGATGGAGAAGCGCGCTCGCGGGGGGCGGATGGCGAGCGAGGTGTTCGCAGTTCCATGTCGCTGGCCAACGTGGCCTATATGCCGACGCTCACCTGGGGAAATCCCGTGCTCGAAAGCCTTGAAGACCAGGCTCTTGTGCCACTCTTTGTCGATCAGCCGCTCGAGATGGGGACCCACTTCGTGCTCGATGAAGCGCTTCAGCGGTTCTCAAACGATGAATATTATAGAGCGCTTTTTGATGCTGCCTTTGTGGGCAGCGAGAGTTCGATTTCTGTGGCCAACATTGCCGCGGCGCTCGCCAGTTTTGAACGCAGTCTTATCTCGGCGGGCTCGCCCTACGATCATTATCG
>Ga0256845_1000479_pt1 | contig 37761 bp, 49 predicted proteins | sample RiftiametaG_FD_189101 | JGI IMG/M metagenome (GOLD analysis project Ga0256845, IMG submission 189101) | Tube worm associated microbial communities from hydrothermal vent at the East Pacific Rise, Pacific Ocean - Riftia | ecosystem: Host-associated > Annelida > Integument > Unclassified ...
CTCTCACAGATGGTTGCGTTCTTAACCATCTCATATAGGGAAGTTGCAGTGGCCCTATTGCTCATTAGGTCTACGAAACCTAACCAATGTACAGGGATTCCGGTAGTGGCACTGATAGTTTTTATTGTAGAACTTAATTCAGATTCTAGATTCTGAAATGCTGAAGTGCCCGGACTTTCATATTTGAACTTGGCCTTTCCTATAAACGCCGTACCTATCTTCCAATGCACTTTCTGCAACCAACTCTTTAGGTTCTTTGCTTCAGCTTCAGAAGAAACTTCAAATGTAGGGGTTACTCTAGCAAATATAAAATTGTTCCTTCTAATATCTTTCAATGCCCGATCATAATTATCTATATCCGTGAGAACTACTCCTACCTTTGTAGTAGGTTCGTATCTGTTAGAGTCGTCTCCTCCAGTGCGTATATATACATAGTTTTTTAGAGGTAGTGGTTTCCAGAATCCACCTTTCCTAATAGCGATACTTTCAATCTCGTCAGAAAACAAATTATCAGAGTACTTTACCTTGAATGGGGTTTCTGATGTATATTTCAATCTTCTTACTTTTACATATCCCTCTTTAGTTTCCGACTCTTTCATATACTCTAGAGCAAACAATACTTGGCCTACCATCTCAGAGCTCTTAACGGCGTTCAAAAATACACTTCCGTTCAGTTTTTGGGTTTGTAAGAAGTTTTTTATCCATCTTGATGTAGATTCATTCTTACAAGATACAGACACCCCTTCCCCGGATATAAATGCAGAACGAATGTCAATAGTTGCTCGAGTCTGCTGAGAACCAAAATCTGATAATGCATTGTACTTTCTATAGGTTTCTTCTACTTGCGCTTGATACGAAGCATATGTATTTTTCATTCCTGGCATAGATACGTTCAAAGAATGGGCCTTCATTAGGCTATCTATTTCTAAGGGGCCATTTTTTCCTTCCGTTGCCTGAATAGTAATAGTTTTAATTTTCTTATTGAATAGCCCCATCATCAATCCTTAATATATACTGTAATCTTCATCGAAGGTTTCGGCGAAACCTCCATGATCCAATGAATCATAAAAACATAGTACAAATGCATCTGCCCTGTCCGGAGACTTATTGATACCGGTCGCATGAGAACTATACTCTTTCTTACTTTCTATCCTGACTACTTCATAACCCCGGCTTCCATTTATATACATATATTTCCGTTGGATAAGTTGGTTTCTTAACTCTTCGTCGTTAGGCATGTCTATAAAAGGCAGTTTATCTCTTAGTTGAAAATACATTTCAGTAGCTGTATTTTCATAGTGGGATGTATCTATTGGCTTGCCTCCGAAGTTTATTCTATTAACTATGTACCCATCATCATCCATTAAATCTGCTATAGACATACCTAATGATCCATTGTCTATGTTTAAGATAACGCTCTTGTCTCCCATAAACAATTTAAGGGATGATAAGATTTCTTTCGTATCCATAATCCTATTGACATAACGATCTACAGTCTTGTTACCTATACGTTTATAGTATACAATCTCATCTCCTCCTTGATGAGCAATATCTGCACCGACAGAAACAATTCCCTCCAACTCATTGATCGTATTGGTAATTGCTACATCAACCATCGATGAAGGACAAACAAACGTATCTCCACTCGACCTTATTTCACCTTCCCAAATGTGCCTTGCTTCTTCTTCGTTCCTTATATAGTCAGACTCTTTCTCTGCACGAAGAGACTTTGTAAACCACTTATTGTCTCTCCAGTTCAGATAAAGTACTTTAGCATGAGGGTCTTCATTAATTATATAGTCTATGTATACTGGGTCTGTTTCATAACGGGGATTAAAGTCCCACCAAAGTACCGCATCATCATCACGAATGGTCGGTCTCAAAATGTTTATTGATCTACGACTTATCGTTTGAGCCTCTGCTATCCAACATCTATGGGCTCCTTCAAGGGACTTAATGTTGTCTGCATTATAGTCATGTAGACCAAAGAAAGCAAATAGGGTTCCATTAGCACCTTTAATTTCTTGTTCTTGAATAGTATAGAACCACTCCCATCCGAAAAGTTTAATTGTATCTTCAAGTAGTTTCTTAACTGAATGTCTAATTGTTTTCTGTACTTCTCTTACACAAGGAATAAACCTTTCTTTCTCCATACCCTCTAACAGAAGTATCCTTGCTATTGAGTATGATGCTCCTTTACCTCTTCCACCGACAATCAGACGATGTCGTTTATCGCAATTGTCTACTAACTCGTCTTTAACTTTTGCAACGATTTCAACTTCTTGGATATTATTCATCGTTACTCTTACCAGTCAGGATGATTTTGGGAGGTATGTCAAACAGATTCTCGCCCTTCAGTTTCAAGTCTCTAGCCACTGTAAAGGTTTTTCTATCTATCTCTTGAAGTAGTTTATCAAACCCTTGCCATCCGCCTTTTGCTGCGGAAACTTCTATTGCTGTGCGTCGTAATTTCATCAGTTTCTGTTTTTCCAGAAACAGAACACCTTGAACCTCAAGTAAAAACTCTTTATCCCCTTCAATCTCTAATAACTCATCGGAAGTGAAGTTCATTTCAAGACACTGCTTATACCATTCATCAGAGGGATGTAGACTTACCATCTGAAGAACAATGTCTTTTTTCTCCTTAATATCCACCCACACCTCCGTGTATAGGGTAAGTATACCTTATACACTACCTTACATGTAGGTCAGTTCCCTGTAATTGTCGTATTTATATAAAATAAGTTTTTTATATAATTGTATATGTGGTAGTCAATTACAACTATATGACGAAATACCCTCATTTTTTCACTATTTTTCTCCTTTTGGTATTGTCATCATGCAGAATAGGTTATATACTTCTAAATAAGTTGACGTCGAAATAGTTCTTCGGGACTATCCAGGGGACCTAACCCACCCCTGCTGATGAGACAGGTTAAAACAATTTAAGGAGGCCAAAATGGCCGGAAAAACAATCGTTATGGAAAAGAGTTTCGAAGAGTTCAGTGAAGAGAAAAGGGCAGCTTATGTTGCTGACGCTGAAGCAAAGGGAAAAGAGGTTAACGAAAAATCCGTTAATAAAAGAATCGCCAGGGACTACCTCAAGATGTTCGCTTCTGACGAAGTAAATCTGAACCTGGTTGCACCAATTGCTGAAGCGATCAAGACCCTGTTCACTGTTTCCCGTTCTTCGAAAGGGTCCCGGTCCACTCCCAAGTCTGCTATCAGTTCTGCCATCAAGGCACTGCTCACAGACAACGGTTCTGTTACCGAACAGGAGGTATTCATGACTTCCACGGAACTCGGTGGTGGTTGGGGTCGTGCGGAGATGAAAAACTTCATCAAGTCCCAGATCAAATGCGCTCCGGAAGATCGCCTCTGGATCACCCTGTCAAATACTCCGGGCGAACCTATGGGTTCTTACGAACTCATCGCCTCCGGTCCCGACGCTCCTGAGGGTTGGGAGGGATATGTTCCGGTCGACACCGAGATCGATCTCTAAGGTTCATATCTTAATCGCTCAAGGCCTCCTGAAAAGGAGGCCTTTCTTTTGTCTACTTCCTACCCAAACTCTAAATGTAACTTTCGTCTCATAGAATGTAACTTTCGTGCTTATATTGCGAGTTAATGGAGTCTTTTCTCCTTATCCTATGCTAGATTGTAACGGTCTTTTAATTAATCACTCGATATAAGTTCGTAAGTAAGGTGTTTTTCTGTGCTTAAACTTTACGGATTTCTGTAACTTCGTAACATAGATGTAACAGTGTATCCAGTTACAATATAACAACTTAACCAAATAAAGTTACAAAGTTACAAAGTTACAAAGTTACCCGGTAATAAAACCGGCTGACCTAGATTCAAAAATGTAGATGTAACTTTGTAACTTTGTAACATTTGACCATAAACCCTTACAATACAGTCAATTATATTGTTACATCTTTGTTACAAAAGTTACAAACTACATATTACTTTATAGCTATGGGGGTGTAACGCCTTGTCTAAGTCGTGTGAGGGTCCGTCAGCCGGTTATACTGTAGGTATAGTATAAATAATCTTTGTCCTAGGTTATCCTCCTGTAGGTCCGCTATAGATATATTAAAAACTTTCAACTATTTAAGGTTTATACCTTTACAAAAGTATAGATGTGAGGTATGATAATAGTAACCTATAACACACGGAGATACAGAATGGAAGTGAAAAGAAGCAAGTACGGTTTTGAAGCACTACTTAGCAATGAAACACTGCTGACTAATGAACAGTTAGCTAAGGCTCTTATGGAACTCAATCACATAAAGTCAATTAGACTTTCCAACGTGTATAAGAGAATCGAAGAGCTGGAAGGTTTGATCGAGAGAATAGAGAAAGAAATAGAGTTTCCGAAATCTGAAGACACCACCATTTACACTTTAGACACCATTCACTCTCTAAATGAAGCTTTAGATAACCTCTTCGTAGAGGTAGCAAAATTGAATGGAGAGCAGTGGTGACCCTATATAGAGATTCTACTAAACCACGTAGACCAATTATTTGTGGGATTCACAAAGACATAATGTATGTGACAAATAAGCAATGGAAACTTGCTCATTCTTTTGTGAAAGAAGATAAAATACCCTTTTCAAAAAAGACTATATTCTTTGACACACTAAAGGATATGGAGCAATTTCTAGAAGATAATTGTAAGGTGGTATTGACCAGGTTCCAATGAAATTATTGGCGTCCATGAGTTGTAAGGTTAATTTCTTTATGGCTCCAACGTCATTTTGATCTCCGGAGAGTAGGTTGGTAACCTATGGGATAGGGTGGGTATAAGGAGACTATATGAGGATTGCTTCTAGAATAATAGCTGAGATAAAGAGAAGAATGTTTAACCACTGGAGACATAGAAATGTTTCCTATATAAGGGGAATAAAATGGCGTTAATGGATTGTTGGATTTGTAAAGATTATGAGTACTGTAAAGATCGTCATACAGTTCTTAGATGCAGTGGAAGATTCTTTGTTAGAGCAAAACTCTTCTGTTACTCTTGTGGGAAACCATTAAACAGTGAGACTCCGTGGAAGAATCTCTGCGATACTTGCAGTAAGTAGACTAACGATGAAGATTAAGAAAATGACAATCAAAAAACACAACGCAAGTACCGCCGTGAAATCTGTCTAATCGTATTACCGGTAGCACTCAACGAATATTTAAGGAGGTAAACAAATGATTGACAGAAGCAAAGCATTTTGGGCATACGTATGGGATAGTGAATTCCGCCCTACAACCCCGGAGAAGAGACTAGTCATTGACACCGCTAATAATGGTGGATGGTGTATTGTGGTCTCGAAAGAGTATGAAGACGACTTCAGTCGTGATTTACTATATGACACCGTGTATTTTTATCACTACGAACGGATCGAGGAACCCGAACAACGCCTCATGACACGGGAAGAGATTCTCGGGTTCATCGCTTGGCACCCTCATATTGTAATTTGTCATAAGGATGGGAACCCTTTTTCAGCAGCACGATGGAGTTTGATGGAATGCGACATACCGCACTATAGATGGGCCCCAATAACAGAGTCAGGCGAGATAGGCGAGTTGAGTCAGTTCTTGACTCCGGTGAAGGAGAAATCATGACTAAGGAAAGAGCCCTAAGTATCATTGAACACTTAATGATATTCTCCAGCAACAAAGAAGCAGAGGATGGTTTGACGGAATTACATCGGTATGTCAAAGAACAGCCGGAGATTGTTAGGTGCAAGGATTGCATTCACCGTAAGGGTGAATATGGTGAATGTAAACTACTAGAGAGGCGAGTCACAACTGCTTTTTTCTGTGGCAGGGGTAAGCGAGGATAAAGGTTAAAGAAAAGGAGATAGGTGGATTATGAGACAAGTAGATTATGTAGAATTGGTTCATGTCGTTTCTGAGCCTGGAGACTTAACTAGGTACGATTATATAGTATTTAGGGACGGACCCGACGAGTTCACGTTCATGCCAGCAAGAAGTACATTCAAGTTTCCGCAAAGAATAAATAAGTGGGATGACGCAGTTACAGAAGAAGACGAAGCGAAACGAAGAGATGCTATAGAAAAGATAGCAAGAGAATATGGCTGTAATCCCTTTACAGTGATAGAGTGTATATCATCAATTAAGCATATGGAGGCTAATACAGATGAATAAGAGAATCGTACTAATCGTGGTTGTTTTGATTGTAACAACAATCAGTCTTTTCGGTAAAGATTGGATAGAACCTATTGTTAATCTTTCAATAGAAGTGACCCCGGACAATGTAGAGTTTCAAGGGGCGGATACAGGGGTAACAGATGTATCTATTGGTTGCGTTCTATTTGGTTTTTTGTGGTTAGAAGGGGGTATGCTTCAAACGGCATATACTACACCTCACATCGGAGGATTAGATTTTGACCCTTTCTATACGGAGTATTCGGCTTATGCTGGGGTGTACCTTTATGGATTCTATGTAGGGTACAAGAGATCGTATGCCTCTGAAGGATTCAACAATTCTTTTGTGATAAACTACGATATAACGGCCTATAGATATCGCAAACTAAAAGAACAACTAAAGAGGCACTAGTATGAAGTGGGGTGTACTTGTGTATATCGTTGTTTTGGTGGTAACTCTAGTCATTGATAAGTTCAGTGATTCAAAGAAAGGTAAGGGTGTGGATGGAAGAAACCAACAGAAAGAGAATAGAGTTTCTAGAGTCTAGTGTTGTTTCTATAGCTAAAGAGAATATGATGTTACGAATAGAGGCTTTGAAGCTTTTGAGTGAAATTGCTATGTTGAAGTCGCAACTTATTTTCAAGAGTGAGGCGTTAAGGATATTCATAGATGAGTAAGAAATGTTTGGTAACTACTAGTTTAATCGGTAGTGTGGAGTGGGCGCAGACAGCACCTTCATCCGTAATAAAACCCGAGAAAGGTGGGAACGGCAAAGAGACATGGGCTAGTCTTGCAATAAAAGATTTGAAAGCAACCCTCAGTCGGGATTCTTTTGTAATGAATGAAGCAGCACAGAGAGGAATTACTTTTGAAAACAAAGTCTATTCTGTTGCCCGTTCTTCTACTGTAGCAGGAGGTTCCGCAGAGTTTCAAGACATTGTTGGTAGGGTTATTGGAGGGCAGTTTCAACGAAAGAAAGGAATGGATTACAGGGCCGGAGGTGAGGACTGTTATTTATACGCAAAAGAAGATGTATATTTTCCAGATAAGATAATTGACATAAAGACCACTGCCAAATACAAGGCTGATAAATATATTGGGAGCATCCAGCATCCTATATACTGCCTTGTGGAAAATGTATGGAGATTTGATTATCTTGTTGCTGAATGGGCGGAGTACCCCAGAATAAAGAAACTACATATCATAGAATTAAATGTAGATGAAATCTTTGCTAGAAAAATTATAGACTCCCGTATATCTCAAACCTTCAATTTCTTAAAGGAGCATAATCTTTGGGAGGTTTACCGTGACAAATATTGCCTCTACTGAAAAATCGTGGATGATAGGCGTAGCCTCTCGCGGAAGAAGCGACTTCTTAAACCTCCCCAGAAAAGGAACCTGGAGATATTTCTCACCTAATCACAACCACTTAAGACTGTTTCTTAGGGAGAGTGAAGTAGAGTTTTATGTATCAGCAAGTATAGACCCTATTAGAATTATCTCCGTTCCAGATGACACAATGATCGCTGACAAAAGGCAACGAATCCTTAAATACGCAAACGATAAAGGATTTGAGTATCTGTTTATGGCCGATGATGATCTACTTTTAGATCATAGAAGACAGGACGATAAGACAAAGTTTAGAGCAAACTACGAAGTTCCTGGTAAGACAGAAGAAATGATTGAAACGTGCTTACGAATATGTGGCCCAAAGTATCCCATCGTTCATCCCCGGATAAGGTTCCATGCAGATACTGCAAAGTACAGGTACGAAAAGAACAGTCCCGCCATAAGATTCACTTGTCTTCATGTACCCACATTCTTCAAAGAAGGTATCCAGGCCAATGGACTTGGAGAACGATTTATGTTTGACAGATACTTACAGAATAGTATACTTTCAAGAGGGTACGTTACGATTGCATTGGGACAGTTCTGTGTTGGGGATTATGGTACAGGTAAGAAGGGTGGGTGCGAAGAGATTCGTGACCCAGCGACCCATAGTGCTAGTGCTAAAGCCATGGTCCGGCTGTTCCCTAATGTAAGATTAAAGGCAAAGAATAATGGGTCCTGGGCTGAAACTAGATACGACTGTATTCAGTACTTGAAAAGATACATATCTAAAGGTGAATTGAATTATGTCCCAAAGGAAGAAATGGAAAAGGACTGGGACGATGTTTAATTCTAAACGGTTGGATCGGTATGTGGCTACAGCCTTGGAGCGTCACAGAATATATAAGAAAAAAATGAATCATGACCAACGACCATGGACAGAGGACCCTATTTTAGATAAGTTCAGATTCTGTAACATATTTCGTCAATACGATAAATGTTCTTTATGGATGATAAATAATATTGTTCGTAAGTCAAGAAATCTGGAACAGCTATGGCCGGCTGTTATAGCATATAGATATATTTCTTCATACAATATGTATAAAGAACTTGCGAATAGGTGCGTGGACCTATTTGACATGAAGCAAGTTCACAGTACTATGATAGATATTGTCCATGAAGGTATGAAGTTTAATGGTTGTTTCTTAAGAAATCCAAAGATAAAAGGTGGATGGTCCCCTATTGTACATGTCCCATTCCTCCTCATAAGAGAGATACGTGTAGATGGGCGTCTGCCGTCTGTGGTGTCCCGTCAGAGCTTTGAAAACTTAACGAAGTACCTTATTCAGTTTAGTGCTACAAGCGGGTTCATGGCCCATCAGTACGCTTGCGACCTGGAATACAGCGTATTCTTTGACCCTACAGACAAACAGACTTACGCTACAATGGGTCCTGGCAGCAAGCAAGGTATGAATCTACTCCTGGATCGTAACAGAAAAGCTCCAATGAAACAGGATGAGTGGCTAAAGTATGCAAGGGAGCTTCGTACCTTTTTAGCTGAAGCATTTAAGTGGGAGTTTCCGGAAGAAGAAATAAGTATGCAAGATGTGCAGAACTGGTTGTGCGAGTTTCAAAAGTATAGCAAGTACCTCACGATGGAAAAGACTGGAGTAAGGGTTAAAGTAAGGAAATATCCATGACCGTAACAGAGTATCTAGAACTATACAGGAAAGAATATCCTGGATATATATTTGAATGGGAGAAGAACAATGCCTAAGATAAACATCCATATTAAGACGTCTATGATCACTGACCCTGTATCCGAGGAACTTGTAGAAGTCATGAGGATAACTGATTTCTGTAGATGTGTAAATAAGAATAATCAACAGATTCATTCTCTTATGTACGAAGGAAATAAGATAAGGAAACTTCGCTACATAGAGATTGCTGGTGTAAAGTTTATTCCTGTAAGTGAAGTACAAGAGTTCCCATTTACAGCTTCAGGGCGTGGAGATTCATTCTATAGGTACAGTGAAGATGGAGAGGAGATACCAGGTGCAGGAACCAATTGAATTGAAGTATATAGAACCTTTCTTTAAGTCCTTAGAACCAAAGGCTGTTGCTGTTGTGGGTAAAGACTATTTGGTCAGATTTGTGTGTAATGATCCTGATTGGTCGAAAGTGGTCGGGGTAATTACAGACACTAAGGTTCAAGTTCTGAGGGTAAGAGCAAAATACAGGATATTTAAGGAGCTGGAACGTAGAAAGTTAATCACTTTCTGTAAGGTATGCAACAATGTGATTGGTTCAAAGGTTATAGATGGATTCAATAGACCATGGGAGAATATCTGTGCCGAATGTTTCAGCAGCAATAGTGAATGAGTTTGTGAATACCTTTTCTGGACATAGCGAATACTATGGTGTGTCTATCCCTACAGGAAATAAAACAGAAAAGGGTAAGTTGGTTATGAGAAGCTATACGAAGTCCACGGCTAAAGGAGATAAAGAATTGTCTCAGACTATGTATAGGGAACACCTAGAAGGCAAGAAGGGTCTAGGAATATCTCCAATAAACTTTGAAAATAATTGTAGATTTGGAGTTTTGGATATCGATGATTATGACATAGAACCACAATTCTTTATGGAAATAAGTAGAGACTATGATCTACCTTTTTGTTTATTTAGGTCTAAGAGTGGAGGACTTCATTGTTATATCTTTTTTTCAGAAGATACTAAGGCATCTTCAGTTAGAGACATCATGAGAAAGTTTATTCTTCTTTTTGGATTGAATGTAAATACCGAGATATTTCCTAAGCAAGAAAAACTATTCAATTCAAGTTCTCCGAGTTGGATAAACCTACCTTATTTTGGAGGAACCGACTCCTATATGTATGATAGAAAGTGTGAGAAGATGCCACTAGAACTTGCACTTATGGAAATTGTGAATAAGAAAGTTACTTGGGAGACATTGAAAAGTAAATACGAAGGATTACCACTAAACGATGGTCCTATATGTCTTCAGTCTTTATTTTTAAGATCAGATTATATGGTTGATGGCGACGGAAGAAATAACTATCTATTCAATATGGGAATATACTATAAGTCGTCTGATTCTGTAACCTTTGAAGATAATATCTTGATGGCAAATAATAAATTAAAGGAGCCAAAAGAAGAGTCTAAAATTGTTAGTCAAATAATCAATCCTATCCAGAAGAAAACCTATTCTTATAGATGTTCGGATCACCCACTATGTGAAAATTGTAATGTAGACCTATGTAAAGAAAGAAAGTTTGGAAAAGGGGGAGATGAAATATCTTCATTAAGTTTTGAGGAACTCAAACAGGTTAAGACCAATCCTCCATATTATTTATGGATGGTAAACGGCCACGAGATGGTCTTCTATAAAGAAAGCGAATTGAGAGAACAACAAATCTTTGCAGATCAGTGCATGAGAATGCTACATGTAGTTCCAAACACAATTAAGAGGCAAAGATGGATAGAAATACTTAATAAAGCATTTAAGGAGATAGTTATAGAAGACGTAGACCCTGCAGATGATATGTCTCCAGGTTCTTTGTTGTGGGACTACTTTGTAGAATACATAATGGAGAGACCAAAAGCACAGAGTAGAGAACAAATAAAAGCAGGTTATATCTATTATGATTCTGACAAGTCCATATATGTATTTAAGAAAAAAATGTTCCTACAATTCTTACAATTAGATAAGAACTTTCGTTTCTTTGGGCCAACTGAAGTTCAAAAGAGACTTTTTGATAATGGAGTAGGAACCAAAGTGTACAGAATTGCAAAAGGTTCTGTAGAAAGAGTCTGGTATGTCTATAAACGAACTGTTTTGAAGGAGCATACCGTATCTCTAGAGAACAATCGAGTGGACTTTAGTGATATGAAACCAAAAGAACAGGAGTTTTGATATGGATATATACAGTTCGATCTTATTCGGACTAGGAGCATTATCAATGATTACTGCTGTTGTGATAGTAGTAATACTCATGACTGACAAAAGGAGAAACTAGTATGACAAGAGATTTCTACATGGACAAGGTGCGGAAAGGGACACAGAACATTAAGAGATTTCAGATGGAGGATGTGATTAAACCACAGTCTCTTGCGGAGCACGGATATCATGTCGTAAACCTTTTTTTAATTGCTTGTAATTTTACAGGGTACAGCCCCAGTGTTAAGGAATTAGATAAGGTGATTAATCATGATGTGTTAGAAACCCTGACCGGTGACCTCAATAAAAGAATAAAGGACTTTTCAAAAGAAACAATACAGGCTTGGGCGGTAATAGAAGAGTCAGTATTAGATGAGAGATGGGAGACCGAAGCATATTCAGATAGTTTTGAGGGCTGGGAGGCAAAGTTTATATCTCTATTAGAATTTTGCGACTCTATGGAGGCTTATTTATACTGCACTGAGGAGTATAAGAGAGGGAATCATAATTTAGGTAGGGCATTAGAATACTACCATAGTAGATTGCGTCTGATGAACTCCAATCTGTTCTCCTACATAGTAGGAGATTGATGAAAGTCAAAATGATCCTGGGCCCTCCGGGAACAGGTAAAACAACCACTCTTCTCTCTATTTTAGAGAAGGAGTTAATGCACGTAGACCCACAGCGAATAGCTTATGTCAGTTACACAAGAAAGGGTGCTTATGAGGGAAGAGACAGAGCTAGAAAGACCATGAACCTAAAGATTAAAGACCTTCCATACTTCAAAACCCTACACTCTATTGCATACAGGCAACAAGAGATGTCTTCAGGAGGAATGCTAGAAGACAATAGACACTTAATCAGAGAGTTCAGTGAACGAATGGGTATGAAGTTTACTGGATATTATACGGAAGACTTTAGCCATAATGATGATAAGTATTTATTTTTTGACTTTCTCCATAGAAATAATCCGAAGATAGCTTCTGAATACATGATGGATATGAACGTTGACCTTCTTCGTTGGGTAAGAAGAAATTACTATAGATTCAAACAGAGTGTTGGTCTCCCAGACTATACAGACATAATAGAAAATTATTGTAAAGACAATGTTCCACTTCCTGTAGATGTAGCAATCATAGATGAAGCACAAGACTTAACCACACTACAGTGGACAATGATATGGATCGCATTCAAAAATTGTAGTAGGGTATATATAGCAGGAGATGATGATCAAGCTATTTATGAATGGTCTGGTGCTGACGTAGACTATTTTCTACATATTAAAGCTGAACAGAATATATTGAGCAAGTCCTATAGACTACCAGACAGTGTACATGAATATAGCGAGAAAATAGTCTCTTTTATTCAGGAAAGAATACCTAAAGAGTATTCAAGTAATGGGAATCCGGGAGAGGTTCATAGGGTGTTGGATTTTAGGGAAGTAGATATCGACAACGGAGAAGATTGGTTGTTTCTAAGTAGAAATAATTGGCACCTCAATGAAGTCGAAGAATGGCTTAGAGACAAAGGCAGAATATTCTCTAGAAAAGATAAGTCTTCAATAAATCCTTCGATAATGAAGGCTGTTCAACAACACTCTAAGATGTATAACGAAGGTTGTGGAAGGCCCAAGGAACCTATTCAAATGGTAGAATTCTTTTGTAATGAATCTCCGACGTATGAGAAACCATGGTATGATGAATTAACAAAGTTAAGAAAGGAGACTATAACTTACTTTAGAAGGGTCATAGGTTCCAAAGAGAAATTAGATAATACTCACATAAGACTCAGTACTATACATGGAATTAAGGGAGGTGAATGCGACAACGTAGTTATGATATTGGATGTGAATAGAGCTGTCAGTGTGAATATGAAATATCATCATGATTCAGAGATGAGATGTTACTACGTTGGAGTTACAAGAGCCAGGAAGAGGTTGTTTTTGGTAGAAGGTAAGGGGCAATATAAGTTCCCTATATTATAATAATAGGAGGATATATGTATCACGATGTAATATACGACGATACTGCAAATGGTATCTATAGGAAACTCTTAGATAGGTGTATAGATACACCAGATCATTTGGTTACTAACAAAAAAGGAGAAGAGATTCGAGAAATGATCAATCTATCTCTAGTTCTAACTAATACGGAGAATTGCTTTGTAACGGATAGAAATATGAGTCTGAACTACCTTGATGGGGAATTAGATTTCTATCTCAGTGGTTCTCCGTTTCTAAAGGATATTTCCAATTACAGTAAGTTTTGGAACGGTGTTTCTGATGACGGAAGGTCTATAAATAGTAATTATGGAAAATTATTGCTGCACGATAGAAACCCTAGGAACTATACGCAGTTTGAACATGCAAGCGCCTCACTAAAAAATAATCTTGAGAGTAAAAAAGCAGTTCTTACTATATATAGGGACAATCACTCTTGTCCTAGTAACGATAATCCGTGTACGATGTACATGCAATTTCTAGTCAGAGACAATAGATTGAATATGTTTGTTAAGATGAGGTCAAATGATGTATGGTTTGGTCTTCCCTATGATATGCCTTTCTTCGTATTGATTCAAAGATTGATGTTGAAGGAATTAGACAAATATTCTCTATCTCCAGGAATATATAGTCATCAAGCGGGAAGTCTTCATGCGTACGAACGTAATATGGATGCCCTCAGAACTGTACGTTACAGAGAGCATACGGATATAGATCAGAAAGCATTATTCCATAGATACATAGATGAGAAAGTGAGGAGATATTATGAGTCGTAATAAAAACCGTAACGAAGCGTATATGAAGAAGGCTTGGGAGGCCAGTCTAGACAGTGATTGTCTCAAAAAGAAAGTGGGAGCTGTTCTTGTCTCTCCTTTTGGTAAAATCTTATCCCATGGATGGGGCGGAGGTCTTCACACTTGTGCTGTTTGCGATAAGAAGAAGTATACTTGGTACCAAGACGGTTGCTATGCTATCCATGCTGAAGTACGGGCACTGATGTCTGTAGTAGAGTTAGGTGTCACCAATCTTACACAGCATACAGTATTCGTAACTCATGGACCCTGCGACCAGTGTATGAAGTATATGACTTATTACAGAGTAAGTAAAGTCGTGTATGACGAACCCTACAAGACAGACTATACTAAATGGATAGGGTACGGAATAGAGGTTTGGCATAACGACATACGGGAGATATGATATGGTGTACCCTGACTTATCAGATAGTGAAATAATTGTTATAGATGTAGAGACAAAAGACCCGGAGCTGAAGGAGAAGGGAACTGGAGTATTTCGTGATGACGGATACCTTCTTGGAGTAGCTATAAGCGACGGGACCTTTTCACACTACTATAATCTCGGTCATCCTGACGTAACCAAAGAAGAAAAACTTGCCAATGAGAAATATATAAAGTATGTTATGGCTCTTCCTTGTGATAAGTTGGGTACGAATATTCTTTACGATATTGACTGGTTACAGAACTGGGCTGGCTGGACTGTAAATGGGAGGTGGCACGACATCATTGTAGCTGAAGCTCTTATAGATGAATATCGTTCTTCCTATTCTCTTGATTCTTTAGCTGAAAAGTACCTTGGATTACATAAGAAAAATGAATCCACTTATCAGTACTGTATAGACCACAGACTGAAGGTTGGTAAACTTGGTACAGAAAGAAAGTGGTTATGGAAAATGCCATACGACCTGGTTGCCCCTTATGCAGAAGGTGATGTGGAACTCCCTTTAAAGATATTTGAGTTACAGAAAAAGATAATATGTAAAGATTACCTATTCAAGAGGGATGGAAAATGGGTAGGAGAAACCTTAGAAGAAATATATGACGTAGAAATACGATCACAGAATATGCTAATCTATATGAGGAAGAACGGTGTTCGTGTAGACTTGGATAGACTAATATATACAGGTATGCAGTGTTCTGACATAATGGGTTCTCTGGACAAGGAGCTTGAACAGATATCTGGAAAGAGATACTTCAATGTTAATTCCAGAACAGATATGCTACAGATGTTCAATAAGAATAATATCCCTATCCTATACAATCCTCCAACTGAAAAGATGTTAGAAAGAGGGGTAACAAAAGGCAATCCCTGTTTCGATAAAGCAAGACTTAATTCTCTGGAAGATAATTATGGTTCTGTATCAAAGGTCCTGGAGCGTAGGCATTATGGAACCATTATGTCCCTGTTCGTTAAACCTTATCCTGGACTATTGGTGGATGGAAGATTACACTGTAATTTTTATCCTACCAAAAGGGACGACGGTGGTACTGTAACTGGTAGATTTTCCTCAGCTAATCCTAATCTACAGCAGGTGAGTGCGAGGAAAGAAAACAATACCAATGAGTTCCTAAGGGGAAAGGTGATAAGGAAATGCTTCATACCAGAAGAAGGAATGTTCTGGATGAAAAACGACTGGTCACAGATAGAGTACAGGTTGATTGCTCATTATGCTATTGGGGAAGGTGCTGAAGAAATCAGAAGAAGGTATAATGAAAATCCGGATACGGACTACCACCTTGAGACTGGACAGATGAGTGGATTAATTATAGACCCGAAAGATGAGGATCAGAGAAAGGTTACAAAGACCCTGAACTTCGGAACAGCTTATGGAATGGGTGCTAATAAAATGAGTGCTTCCTATGGATGGGACATAGACTATGCTCATGAGATATTTAATCTGTACCATAATAAACTTCCTTTCATAAAGACTACCTCCCGTGCAGTGAGTAATGTTGGTAAAAGTAGAGGATATATTAAGACTATCCTTGGCAGACATTGTCACGTTCCCAGCAGTGGAAAGTTTTATGTTATGTTCAATAGGTTGATACAGGGTTCTGCGGCAGACATTATGAAAATGGCTATGGTGCAAGCATTTGAGTCAGGCATCTTTAAGGAAGGGGTTTTGGTTCCTCATCTAACGGTTCATGACGAATTGGATTGTTCTATAGCTCCTACCAAAGAAGGTATTGAAGCTGGACGGGAGCTTACCCATATCATGGAAACTTGTGTTGAGTTGAAAGTACCTATAAAATGTGACAGTGAAGTGGGCACTAACTGGGGAGAACTAAGGCCGTTTGAGGATTGGGCTAAACAATATGAATAATTATTTTGAGTTCTTATCTGAAGAAGAACAAACCTATTTGAATGATAATAGGTTCACTGGATTGAATGATTGGGATATGGCAGCAAAGTTGAAATATGCTCTCTACAACAAATATAATATAAATCTAGGTGCGGATACGCCGATACCTACTAATCATCAAATAGATGCGTATCTCCAACTAACTAGTAAGCATGACGAAGAAAGAGGGTTGGTTGGGGCCATGTTTATGGAGCAGGGTTTGGGCAAAAGTAAGATGGCTATCATGTTTGCAGACTATCTTTACCGGAAAAAAGTCATTGGAGGTATGATCGTTATAGCTCCTAATAACCTCAAATACCAGTGGGTAGAGGAACAAGTTCCAATTCACTATCCAGGAAAAGTAGATTCAATAGTTTGGGATGGCTTTAATACACAAGGTTCAAAGAAGGTCTTTTCAGAGGTAATTAAGAGCACAGGAAAATTGAAGGTGTTCGCTATAAATGTAGAAGCCTTTTCCTCAGCTTCTATAAAACAATATGTTCACATGTTTATGGACAGTTGCGGTGACGCTCTTATAGTGGTAGATGAATCTACAACCATAAAAAACGGTAGAAGAGCACCAAAAGGCAGAAGTAAAAGGGCGGGAGCCAAAAGAACCAACCTTATATTAGACGGATTCAGTAAACGTAAAAACAAACTCATATTAACCGGAACCGCAACACCAAATAGACCATTTGACTTATGGGCTCAATTTGAGTTCCTTAGATATGACTATTTCAATAAAGACTACTGGACTTTCTGCAAGTACCACGGAGAAATGATACATGTAAAGAGGCACAACGCAACCCGGTTATCGTTGGAGTTGTTGGACCAGAAAACATTCTCCCTTGTGAAGTCAGATATAGAAAACTTACATATAAATGAATGCTTGATACGGAACGATTGTAGGGTTCCTGTTTGTGATATAGACACTTGCCCTAACTACAAGGCCAAGGGATTCTCCCCTTGGGATTTGGAAGAAATTGCGCTGAGAAGAGGACTTACAGAAAGTGGGGTGTTGAGGATAGAGAAAATGAAGGAGTTGATCCAGTTCAAAAACTTAGAAGAGTTGAAAGAGTCTATGAGTCCCATAACGTCTTTCCGTAAAACAAGAGAGGTATTGGATATGCCAGCTCAAATATATGAAAAACTTTCTTGTTCCTTGTCGAATGAACAAAAGAAATTGTATAACGATATGGTTAAAGATATGATGGCTGAGTATGAGGGTGACGCTTTATCCACCCTATTTAAGCAAGTACTCTTTATCCGATGTCAGCAAATAACCGGGGGACTCTTTCCGTACCCTGTAGATATAATAAAGAAAGGGCTGGACGGAGAAGTGAATGAGATCAAAGAATACAAGACAAAGAGGATCACCCCTAACGGGAAATTGAATGCTCTTTCTACTGCCTTGGACGATATTGACCCTGACCAAAGTATAATCTACTGGGCTTGGTTTACTGGAGAACAGGAATTGATATATGAGATGTTGTGTAAGAAGTACGGCTCACAACGAGTTGGTCTATACAGGGACAATAAGAAGGAGGTTGAGCAAGCGTTTAAGGCCGGAGAGATTAAGCACTTTGTATCTGGAGATTCAGGATCATTCGGCCTCAATCTTCAGGTTTCCCATCTTCAGTATTTCTATAGCAATAATCACAGGGCAGATATTCGTGATCAGAAAGAAAAACGTTCTCACCGTATTGGTCAAGTGTATCCAGTGACCTATATCGATATCGTAGCCAAAGGAACCAAGGACCAAACTATATTAGATGTATTACATAGAAAGATGGACCTAATAGAGTTCTTCAGAAAAGGGGAAGACTATGACAGAACGTAAACTTGCGACAGAGTATGTAATTCCTCATTTTAGAAGGAAGGGCTTCTTTGTATATATAATCGATTACGACAGAGTTCCAGACCTATACTTATCTAAGGAAGATAAAGTGATTTGGATAGAACTTAAGATTGTAAAGTCTTTCCTAATAAAGCCGGACTGGAGACCAGGACAATTGGCTTGGATCGAAGAACAGAAGAGAATAGGAGGAACTAGGAATGTACTGTTAGCTATTTGGTACGAACGAGAATTGTCATGTAGGATATACTCCACTATAAAGAAAGAGTATTCGATCACTGAAAAGTTTGAACGGATTTGGAGATGATTATGGACCCATTTGCAGGTAAAGAAATAACAGTTGACCAACTTAAAACTGTTACTGAGTTAGTAACGGAAATGAAAAAATTGGGAGCAGGTAACGGATACAAGAAGGATGCGAAGCTATCCAAGGTAAAGTCGGAAGACTTGAAGGCAAGTATCATGGCCCAGGCAGATACTATTGAAGCGGAGTTGAGCAATATTTTCCCTGACTCTTCCATACTGGTTATGCTTGAGGTTGCCCATAGGATGAAGAAAAAGTACACCACTATATCCAGGGAACTTTTACCAACTATGTTGTCAGACATCGGTCTCAACTCCTTGGAGCTTTCTACTGGGGAAAAGATCGTAATTAAGGATAAACTGGAGGCTAGTATTGCAGACAAAAATTATATGTTGGCCCGGATCAATATGATCAAAGAAGGTGTGGCTGAGCTTGTAGGAGAGAAACGTACTGAAGAAGACCATACTGAGGAAGAGTGGAGGGAAATAATAAAGGGTATGACGATAAAATACACGGAACAAATAGACTCCCTCTTCAAGAAGCAGTTGGTAATAGAAGACCCATCAGACGAACTCAAAGAAGAACTACTGGAGAAGGGAGTGATGTATGATAATAAGTACTCTATTCACTGGCAAACTTTAAGAAAATATTGCTCAGAGCAGAAAGCTCAAGGCAGAAATATACCGGAAGGAATAACGGTATTTGAATACACCGAAGCTGAACTCAAATAAAGGAGGTTATACGGGAGGGCCGATGGCCTTCATCACTACGATATTTCAAGGAAAGAACAATGGCTGAAACAAAGAAAGCTGTAATTAAGAAAAAGAACAGAGAAGTGGCGACCAGTAATGGAACAATGGATGTATTTTCCAATAGTGGTTTTGAGGGGACAACTTCTGAATCATTTATGATTCCGATGATGAAAGTAGTCCAGGCATTAAGTCCTGTGAAGAAGAAGTCAGATGCCAATTACAATCCTGAGGCTGAGGACGGGAACTTTTACAACTCTGCTTTGAATGAATTGTACGACACCCTTCGGGTTAGGGTATTGGCTATTGACCACCAGTTGGTAGTATGGAGACCCAGAGAAATGGGAGGAGGCTTTGTAGGAAGTTTTCACAAGACGGAGGAACCCCGTATTGTTACGAAGAGGGATGGAGTAAAGAAGTGGGACAAAGATGGTAATGAAGTTATGGACACCATCATGCTCACCTGTATGGATGCAGACAATCCTACCAATCTGTTCTTCTTCCCTCTTTCTTCTGCTTCCCTTAAGTCCGGAAAGTCCTGGGTCAGTAAAATGAAGGCCGTAAAGGTTGATCCAAAGACAATGACGTTGAGCACCAAAGGCAAAGCCGGAGTGGCTAGCTGGGCCGTGGTTTGGGAAGTATCAACTGTCCTGGACAGTAACGATAAGGGAGAATGGTACACCATCGGCAATACTCCGAAAGCAATAGAAGTATTCACCCCGGATGAGGTGCCTCTCATTCAGTCTGCTCTGGATATGGTTACGAAGGCCAAACTGGACTACGAGTCCATGGATGACGGAACACCTTCAGCGGACAATACAGAGTTCTAATTAAGTCCCCTGGCCCTTTAACGGGGTCAGGGTTAGGAGAGACAATGGATAATACACTAAGAGAATTGAATATATTAGTACAGCGGGTCAAGGCAGACAACTCCTTACGATATAAGAAGAAAGTGATAGAGAAGTATGGACAAGGGCTCGCACCGCTCCTATCAGTGATATACGCTACAGACAGTCCATTCTACATGACTTCTAAGGCTATAAGAGAATACACACTACCAAAACCATTTCCCGCAATAAAATACGAAGAGTCTCATAATATATACGAGATACTTAATAAACTTAAGAATAAGATTTGGTCAGGAGCTTATGCAAAGAACCAAGTTATATCCTATATAGGTCAAAATCCTGGGTATGAAGAGTTAGTTTATAATATTATCGATAAAGATTTGAAGTGTGGTATAGGAGTTAAGACTATCAACTCAGTTTGGCCCGGCTATATATTTGATTTCGGAAAGAATGTTCCTCTGGCCAACACCTATAAGAAAGGGTTGGCCGACTTTGATAAAGAAGAATGGTATGCAAGTAGAAAATTTGACGGAGTGCGGTGCCTTTGCTTTATAGATTCTGACTCTATATCGTTTTTCTCCCGCAATGGTAAAGAATTCTTCACATTAGATAGATTGAGAGATGATTTGGATAAAATACTTACTCCGTACTATAGAAAGAAACGTACAGTAGTGGATGGTGAACTCTGTATAGTAGACGAAGACGGAAATGAAACTTCACATCTATAATGAAAGAGATAAGAAAAAAGAAGCACACCATAAAGAATGTCCGGTTCTACACCTTCGGTTACTACTCTATGGATGAGTTCTACAAGGGCCAGGATGACGGACATTCTTATTCGTTCTCAGCATCCTTGAGCGATGTAGCGAGCGTGTTTCCTGTAGACCAAGTACCTATAAGAAACAAGGAACACTTTGAGGAGCTGGTTGCCAATATACCGGAGAGTTGGGAAGGGCTGATGATTAAGAAGTTTCCCACCCAATTCAAACGTAGCAACTCTTTATTAAAAGTAAAGGTATTCAAGGAAAAAGAGTACATGGTCATAGGTGTAAATGAAGGGTTGATGCATATCGGAGGAGAAGAGGTTCCTTGTCTGGCTTCGGTATCTATTATGCACAATGGTACTATCGTTCGCGTAGGTTCTGGGTTCTCACCCATGGATAGGATTCTATTTCTAAATAATCCTGATAAGATAATAGGTAAAAAAATTACCGTCAAATATTTTGAAGAGACAAAAGACAGTCTTCGTTTCCCAATATACAAAGGCATAAGAAATTATGAATAATTAGGTATCTTTAAGTATTGCTCCTCCCTTAACTAGCCAGGATACACCAAAACACCAAAGAATAATTGACTCAAGCAAAAACCAAATGCCGTAACTATGTATTGAGAATCTAAGTCCAGGTATTAGGGTAAGTACTAGCATAGTAGATATGGAACAGAGTATAGTTACTCCACTAAACCTATACACTCTATTTCTGAAAACTTTATGGCCTGTTGGGGATTGATAACCTTTAGTGAATTGGGTTAGAGACATCACCCCTAATAAAGTAAACCCTATAGCTGCGGATACTTCGTGTATAATACCACTTATATTGACAGGTATAAAACTAAACAGATATTCTTGCACTATTGTATGAGAGCAGGGAAATAAAGCAACTATAAGGAAAGATGTGGCCGATAAGTTAGTGATATAATTATCCGGCTTATCGTACCCTTTGTATGAGAATAGAAATATGCTGAATGTGATTAACATAGACGTAAATACGTCCCTGACATTAGACCAATAAGTTATAGATAAAGATTCAGGTATGCCCTCTCCTCCTCCAAGGATGTACCCTAATAACAAAACTAAAGGAAACATCATCGCCAATACACCTATCAATTTTCGGAGTGTTTCATAAGATATAATTTTGCTGTTCAATCTAATATCCCCATCACTATTGCGACTATTAGGCCACCTAACAATGTTCCCGCAGTTCCTCCTATGATCCATGCTTTAACTATCTCCTTCTTGTAGGTAATTTTCGCTTTCTCTGATAATTTGTTCGCCTTCGTTAATGAGGTTTCCAATTCTAATGATAGACTCTCCTGATACACTAACTTGTCTCTCAAGGTTTGCGTAATAACCAATTGACTTTTCAAGTTCTCTTCTTGCCGTGTCAAGCTCAGCTTGAGTTGCTCCGATGAGGCTTGTAAGTTTGTCAATTCTATCTTTTGAAGATTGAAGCTCTGTTGCAAGATCACGGTTTCTTTTGATAGCAACATGTAATTCGTTCTGAGTTGCATCAATAATGTCTCCAATTGAAGATCGCTTATTCCATGCAATGACATTGCCGACGATAGAAACAACCAAAAAAAGAATAAGCGTAGTGATTGTGCACTTAATAATTTTTTCATTCATTCTTCCCTTCTTTATTATCATTTCCGTGAGAGTCTCCAAAGTAGAAAGACACCATTGTGACAAATGCTCCTCCTGTAAACCCTACTAAGACCTTCAGTATATCAGCATTCTTTTCTGGAACAGGATAGAACAAGAGTACTCCAAGCATACCTCCGAAGATTAATGATACCGCTCCTGCTATGTACAGTCTTACCTTTGCCTTGCTTGGTAGACTCATACCTCAACCTTTCTTTTAGAAAGTACATCACCAGTCAATTTTGGATCTGAGTTGATAGTCACTTCTTCATCAACCACGTAAGTGATATAGTGGTGACCTTCCCCGACGGACAATATATGGGTTTCATATTTGTGGGTTAATTCTTTTACGCCAGCAACTTCCATAGCGACCAATAATGCTGCTCTACGATTACGCACCCACCAATGCCACTCAGGATTAGCATCCTCACTCCATCCTGGAAGATTTATTTGGTCGCTATTTGAACCGGCCATATTGTGATTTTTATAGTTGCACATATCTACAACTCTGAGCCTGAACCACTGTCCTATAATCCTATCCAATTCCTCTTCGGACAATTTACGCCCCAACTCATGCTCTACTATGTTTATATTTCCGGATGTAGCGAAACACCCCCAACGTCTCCCCAAACCAACTGTATCTAGTTCTTTTTGCAACGTATATTTCATCATCCTATGACTCCTGTAATCTGTAGTATTAGGGTCAATAGAGTTATGTATACTGGAACCATAACTGCCCAAAATTGCTTCTTACTCTTTTCATGCCAAGAAATATGTTCATCAAGCTTCTTGTGACTCATACACTTCTTTTCGCCAGTATAGTGTCCTGTCAGTTCCTCCTCTACACACTGTAATCTTTCTTCGGCTCCTTTGGCGCCATTACCAAACGCCCAAGAATGTAGTTTAATAACCTTCGTTTCTGTTGTATCACTCATTGTGGCTCCTCTATAGTAACTTATTTATGACCCCTGTTTCAGGTACATCGAATCCTTTCAATTGGAAATTATCTATTGTCCATACCTTATCAACTACTTCTTTCATTCTGTATAGTATCATGACATTTGGCGCTCTTCCTGTCATAGCTAAATAGCAAGAGTCCGGACTGAACAACCTAGAAGCCGTATAGCCTTCATTAGTAGGGATAAATAGAGATTCAGGTTGTTCCAGAAAGGTGTCTCCTGAGCGCAAGTACATATGTAATCCTGTTGTAGTTTCATTATATATTGTTTGTGTTAAGTACGTTCCATCTGAAGAAAATAACACGCTAGAACCACCTGCTCCTGTACTAATTCCAGAAGGGTCTATCTTAATGAAGTAATCAGAAACCCTTCTATATAGGGTTATTCCTTTTGATCCTGAAGCTCCGTCAGTAGTCATTAGGTACGCTCCATCGGATGAGAAAGAGACAAAGTTCATATAACCTAGGGAATAGCTTGGATCGGGTAGCTTTGTAAATGTATCCCCTGAGCGTTTATATATTGTAATTGTTCTAGTGATTCCTGAACCTCGTGCATTTGTCATAGCTAAGTACTTATCGTCATAGGAAAACTTAATACTATACGGAGTGTTTTGTGGTACAGTATCTGGATCAGGAAGTTTGGTGAACGTATCGCCTGATCGTTTATATATAGCTATGGTGTACGAAGAATATTTTCGGAAACCTATAACCAAGTATCTCCCATTACGTGAAAAATCCATACTGTACACTGAGTGCTGACCAAGGGGAGTTACTGGATCAGGAAGTTTGGTGAACGTATCCCCTGATCGTTTATAAACAACAAACATGTTTTCTGGTTTTGGATTAGATGCCAGATAAAAACCTAGAACTAAGTAAGTGCTGTCCGGAGAAAACTTTGCATGCATAACAGTCAGCATTGGGATTGTTGGCAGATCAGGAAGGTCAGGCATTTGTGTAACCGTGTCTCCTACTCTCTTATACATATAACATGGAGGATTAGTATTATATAGTCCACTATATATAAAGTATGTAGCATCTCTGGATATATCTAATATGCGAACAGTTTCATTAACATGTGCGGGGGGGATAATGTCGGGGTCCGGTAACTTTGTAAATCTTTTTTTCGGAATTGCTGCTGGACCATTGTAAGTCATTCTCAAGTGTTCTCCTGGTTCAAGTGTAATGTACCCCTCCACCCCTTTTGTAGTGACAGCTCCTTTTTGATAAGTGACAATTTGATCAGGGTCGTTTTGAATTAACCTAACTCTGGCTTCCGCTAAGATATCTAAGGTATCTCCTTTGACCGCTCCAGGTATTATTAAGTCTACATCTTCTGTGACTATGTATCTTCTGTTAGGGGTTAATGTCTGAGGCGTACTCACTACTTTCCTTCTCAAGACATAGCGTTCAATAAGGTTCTTTACACTAAAGTATCTTATTTTCTTATCTAACCCGCTTGTATTTCTGATATGCATTAAATCGTCATCAGATAATTCCGATACTGCATTCAAATCGTTCAATGTATAGTCCGACATTATGATCTTCTCCTATGCCTTTGAAAATATCGATAAAGCGTCTTCGCCTTCTTTACTGTTCTTCACTATCTCTTGTATCAGGTTGTCTGGAATGTCTCCAAAACTCAGATTTGCTACATTAGTATTATCCAATGTATATTGCGCCTTCTCAAGAGTTAATCTATGTTGTTTGTACGAAGAACTTAGAACTTGAAATTGATCAAAGTAACTAGTTTCTACAGTATTACTGTCTACAACTATCTGTATTTTGCTAAGGTTCAACAACCCTTGAGATTCAAGAATGTCTATTTTTAAGTGACCATGATGTGTACTATCTTTATCTACCCTTAATAGACTTCCATTGGTAGCGTCATAGTCTACATACAATAATGCGTGCCCCAACTCTAAGTCTATCTCTATAGTATAAGTTATCCATTGGTTAATGGGTTCGCTCTTGTACCCTATTTCTATCTCCATAACATTGCCGAAGGTGTCGTAGAGTTTAACTCTATATTGGGAACTGTCACTTGTCCTATATGCATATAGTTTGAAGAGGGTAGGAAACCTAATTGCAACTCCGAGAATCCGCTCCATATAGTCCCCTGAACTTCCTATTGAAGACACCAACTTCAATGAAGTTCTGTTTGTAAATACTTGTTCTGTAGATATTGAAGCTAAGGTGTGGGTCAAATACGATGTATCCCAATCCAACAGAGCCTCCATATTGGATACCGTGCTAAAGTACTCAAGTCGTTTATTGATTAGCCTGTATACTCCAAATGCTTTTGGTTTTTGTACCGGATATTCTTCTATTGAAATCTTTGTTATGGGTTCTCCGTATCTGCTTATTATGCCTTCTGCTATATTCTTAATTCCATGGGTACTTAAATAGTCTGGAAAAGTTATTTTCTTACTTATTTCCCCATAGTTCGCGATACTGTCTACATTGGCATATACAGACACTAATTCTACCTTACTCTTATCTGCCAAAGTAGTCCTATAAGCATTGACCTTATTTATCATCTTACTCTTTGTTGTTTCTACATTGGGTCTCTGATAGTCGTAACCTTCAAACAGGGTCTCAATTTCCGTGTCTGATAATGAGTCGAAATTAAAGTACTTGTCTTTATCCACCCAAAACCTATATTGCATGTTTTGGTAATCATAGTTGGCGATCTTCAATAGACTAGTGAAAACTTCAAATAATTTTTTGTCATTAAACTCTACATCCAATCCTGGTATCGTAGGAGTAATTATCAAAGATTCTGAATAAAGAACATTTAAGTTTTGCCCTAGGTACTTGGAACAGATATCCTTTAGGATATAGTCGAATGTCTGAAAGGTATAAGATTCATTTACAATTACGTCCTTTAATTTATGAAAAAACCCTCTTCCCTCCACATTAACTTCGGCTGAAGAGGAATCCAATTCAGGAATCTTTTCAGCATATCCAGAATACCAATGCTTCCCATCAACAAAGAATCTGCACTCCATGTCATTAAATAGAGGGTCAATGAAATTGTTCGCAAGAGTAAATGAGAATGTGTCTAAACCTCCTACTTTCAATACCTGTAACTCTACACTTACCCCACTATTGTCTTTGGTGTTAGAGTAGTAATCTGCTACCAATGCTCCTGTTATAGAGTATACTTTAATCCCTACATTTGGAGAGCTTATCATATATAATACCTCTTATGATAAGATATACTATAGGCTACATCTACATCGGAACATAATATGTTTAACGTGTCGGAACCTACAACAAAGTTAAAGAATCCTGTACCTTCTACAATACTAGCGTTCCTTCCAATATCTCCAACAGATACTCTACCTAGGTTACAATCGATGGTCATTTCTGTATTGATCGATGTACCAAATAAATCATCTTCTATTTGTATCCCATAACTGTTAGACTTCAGGTACATTTGAACATTGTCAACTGGAGCTGTAGTGACTAGTTTCACTACTGGAGGGGTAGATAAGTATCCGGCATTAATCACAGGAACTTCTAAAATAGTGTCTGCAAAAGCAGTCCCTGTCAACACCTCTGTAGATATACCTTCCCAATACGGAGTTAACATGGTGAACATAAACTCATTAGTAGATAAGTGCTTTAACGCACCCTCTACATAGGAAATTGTACTTCTTGATGGAGCAACCTTTATCTGAATATTGTTGGTGGCATCTATAATACAGCAGGTACTACCTATCTTAGCCAAGAGCTCATTCACTGTTGCTCTATAAGCATTTGACTCTTCGTTCACTATAGTTACTGATAAGGTTAGATCCCTAGCCTGTAATCTAGAATCCCCAACCAAAGTTGATCCCGGTAGGTAAGAGTTTTCTATAACCTTATTAGAGTATTGAAAGTCATCTTCCGATTGGGTCAGTGTATCTTTAAGATTTGCGGATACAAATGGTCCATTAAGACTGAAGATGTTTCCGTCTTTATCTTTTAATTGGTATTCTATCATACTGCTGACCTCAGCTCTTTTCCTAGTTTTTTACTTACTTTGTCTGCTATTTTATTAAGGTCCATATCATCGTTTATTCGGGCCCCTGCAAAAGAGACATAGATTATATTTTTAGGACCACTACCTTCCCCAGCTATTTGTCTTGATATATCGTTAGGTATGACGACGGACCTGTCTGGTAAAACTACCATTTCACCTCCCGCTTCGTTTATTCGGGTAAGTCCAGAAGACAGTCCACCCTTTTGCCTTGATGGAACATACTTTTGATTTGCTATCTGAATAGTTTGAGCTATCATCATAGCACCTGTCAATCCCGTCATAATCCCCGCAAAAATTGGTCCTGCAATTACTCCTAGTTGAGGTGCTGCTGCCCACCAACCCATAATCGCACTCGCACCTGACATTAAAACATTAGCGATTAGAAACTTCTTGTTATCGTTAAAGGCTTTTTTCTTTAGAGCATTCTCTCTGTCTGCAGCTCTTTTGTCTAGTTCATTCATCTTTAGGTCATATTCTTCTTTGGAGATTTCTCCTGAATCTAACCGGCTCTTGATTGCTTCTTTCTCTTTTTGATTTGCAAGTTCTAACTCCCTAAGTTTTTCGTCGGTATGATTCTTCTCCATATCCTTTAGACCACTGAGCATATAACTCATACCTTTAGATATATTTGAATAGTAATCTTCCCAAGTGACTTCTATTTCTTCGGCAGTATCTTCAGTATCTTGCTGTATTTGATCGTTTGCTTCTTGTGTAACAGCCACCTGCTCTTTTAGGCTCTCCATATAGGAACCTAAAAAATCGGTTTGACCTGTCACCATTTGATCCCAATGCTGAACAACATAATTTGATGTGGCTTGCGCTTGTTGCTTTACCGATGCGATTATTATTTCTGATTGTTCCGTAACGTCTGTAGCAAAGTTACCAAAACCTTCGATCGCACTATCTATTATAGTAGCACTGTCTGTAACAAACTCAACACCCAATTCTCTTATAGAAGAACCTAACTCTTTGAAAGAGTCCTTAACATCATCCCACTTGGCAGCACCAACCAACAGGGCGGCAAAGTTGGCTTCTGCTTTCCCAGCATCAATCAGTATCTTTACAAAGTTCTTCAACATATTGATATTGAGTGCCGCAAAATCCGCTGATATTTTGAAGGATGTAGCAAGAATCTTCAAGGTGCCTACCAGAAACTTAGTTGCCCCAATGCCTTCTTTAGTCTCTGTATTGAACTCCTGGAATACCCCTACTAGAGTCTCCCATAAAACCTGTAGAGGAGGGAGTACAACATCAACAACCAGACTTAAAATATTCTTCAGGTATTCCCAAGTTCCTGAGATAGTTCCAAGTACATCAGCAACAAGGTTCATTCCTTCTGAGCTCATGATAAAGTCTAGCATAGCACGACCTGCCACGATTAAACCTACAACAATCTTATCTAAAAGAAACTTTCCGATATTTCCTATGACTATAAGAACCTTGTCCATAGAGTTCTTTAGAGTAGTAAATGTTTTTTCTTGCTTATCAAATGCTTCTTGTGTTGATCCGGCAACATCTCCCATTTGCTGTAGAATAGATGCAAACTCTTCTGCCCCTTGTCCCGTTAAGGCCATCACCCCTTTCATACCTCTAACATTAGGTACCAATTCCCCAAGAGCCTCTACACTCCCTTGTGCCGATTTATCTAAAAAGTTTAGGGCTCCAGTAAGACCTTCTGCTTTTAATAGAGCTGAACCACTTGCATATCCTTGCTCTTCTAGTGCTTGAGTCATTGCCTCGGAAGGTTTTATGAAGGAGTTGACTATAGCGTTTAATTGTGTGGTGGCAATATTGGCATTAATGCCTTGCTTTGTCATTGCTGCCATACCAGAAGTCAGTTCTTCAAGAGATATCCCTACAGTCGCAAATAAAGGAATAGATTTACCTATGGAGCTTGCTAACTCTTCTCCGGTTATTTTACCTAATTTAATGGTGTTGAAGTACACATCAGAAGCGTGCTCAGCACTCATTGTCTCCCTGCCATAAGCATTCATAGCAGTGGTTAATACATCAACTGCTGTAAAAGTATCAGTTAGTGATGCAACCGCAAACTTAGCGGAAGCAACAGTCGTACTCATTGCATCAGAAGCAGAAGTTGCTCCTGAAGAAAAGGCTTGGTACAGTCCTTTGGTTAATTCTGTAGTGTTACCTAATTCAGGACTCAGTTTCAAGAGTTGTTTTGAAAGGTCCTGCATTGATATTGTACTTGTATCAATTAAAGTCGAAACATTTGACAGAGCTTTTTGGTATTCGTTCGCAACCTTTATTGCTTTTGTCATTGTTCCAATGATTGCTACACCAATAGCCGCCATTGCTAGCTTTGTGGATTTTGTAAGACGTTTCATACCACTAGTCCATGCAGAGGTATTTAATTTTGCTTCTCCGTATATAGCGCCAGCCTTGAAAGCCATATTAACTCCTACTCATTGTCTTCAATTTACCAAAAACCGTTGTGTCTGATTCTTTATCTCTTAACTTCTCAAACACGGTCTTAACTCTTCTAATATCTTCAAGTTCTTGTATTATGTTCCTTCTCCATGAGACATATGCCAAGTTGCCTTTTTTGGTACCTACAGATTGCACCATAACAGCTTCGTTAGCATTCTCTATTTTATGTACAAGTTGATCTTCTTTACTGTTCTTTTTTAATTCTCCTATAAACCATTCAATTTCTTTTTGATCGTACCTTTCTATAATCTTGATTGAAGAGCTAGGACTAATTCCCAAGGATTTTAGGTGTAGGATTAGTTCTAGCTCTTGTCTTTTTTTCGGATGGCTGCTATTGTAGTTGCAATAAACTCTAGGATAGAGCCCAATGTCCCTAGATCAAAATTGTTCCGAAACCAGATAGCCTCTTTGGGGTATACACAAGCAAGTTCTTCGGATAACACTAAGATGCGGTCTAATCCCTTACTATCTTCTGATTGTTTTTCCTCTAACTTTGTCCATGCTTTCATTATGCCATAAGTACCTTCGGTACTCATGGCAACTTTTGGCTTCAATGTCACCTCCTCTCCGTTAAGAGTGGTAAGTTCAAGATCGATGTCGATTTTTTTCGCTTCAAACTGCATTATTTTCTCCTAATATAGATGTTTATGTAGGAAGGTACATTACACCTTCCTACATAAAGGTACATTACAGTGGGTTGTTTGTGAGATAATTGTATACACCTTCACACTCATTCGGAACGGTTTCGGTATCCTGGATACATTTATCAGAAATTGATAGTTTCACAATGTTTCCAGAAGAAAATGTTCCTCCGGAAAAATTGAGGGTTAGGGTTTTACCCGATATAGATGCACTTGCCGCAAGTTTCATAACTCCATCGACATCAGCCATTGCAGTACCAGAACCAAAAGACCCTCCCTGAAATACAACGTCTTTATTAAAGACTGAGGTGATTACTGTCGTGGAAGCTACAGCTGAAGAGACAATGGTTGGTGCTTGCACGTCTGGCCAATCTACGGCGGGAACATCTTCTTCAATCGGATCTCCCCAATATCCAAAAGCTCCGAACTTTGAAGAAGACTCTCCTGCCTTAAATATATGAAACTTGAGCTTGAAGCTTACAGGAAAGTTCCTTTGGCTATCAGCTCCCCAATTCATAAGGTCTCCTTCAATAATGGGGATAGCTTCATACCAGCACATGATATTTTCATCGCTCTCATAAGCTATTCCGTTTCCGTCAACAGCCGCAATCTTTAGGGCTCCTGCTTCAGTATTTCTCATAGACTGATAGATACTTCGTCCTATGGTCCCTGAGTCTGAATTAGGGTCTGTATTTTCGCTTGTAATACCCTTCATCATTTCGACCAACAACCCTGTCTTAATCTCCCCAAAGGTTGCCGCCAAAATAAACTCTATACCTGTACGAACATTATCTGCTGGTTTTGTTCCATCTTGCTGAAAGACAATGTCTTTAATATCCTGGTCAGGGGTCAGATTCGAATCTGCAGTTGTCTTACCAAGATTGTACCCTTTGTAAAATATTTGAACAACCCCTAAAGGTCCTTCAAATAACTTTGAGTTGCCTGTCGCCAATACTCCGCCTAATCCCATAAACTATCCTCCTACGAATAATTCAATGTAATAATAACATTGAAGGAATACATCTCATAGTTATCGTCGCTTGTACCTATGTAGCCAGGTACTTGCATCGAAACTATCCTATAGGTTGGAATTGCTGAAAACAATTCTCCATCTATTATGACTTCTGGAAGAACCAGCCCGAAGGTATTATTTATTAAGTTAAATATAGAACCTATTTGGGACTTTGCTCTAAAATTACTTTTACTCCTAGATAAAAACTGAACGTTAGTATCTATTCTTCCCGTATAGTGGTCGCAGGTTCCTCCGGATTCGGTAACGACCACTAGGTCATCTTCCGATTTGGAATTAATTCCATTAGTAGTGACCGCTATGTGAGGTATCTTTGTAGATAGATATTCTACAAGTTGGTATATCATCGATTACCTCCTTTGCCTACGCTTTTATTTACAGTCTCAGCGATCATTTTCATAAGGTCGTCTTTATCTTTATCAAGATGTCTTTCTAACCACTTGTTCCCTGCATCCCCGTCTCTCTCTGTAGCAGAGCCCCAATTGCCTTGATGCTCATGCATCTTTGCTGCGTACTTTGTATTCCACGCCCAAGTAATGACCAGAGGATTTCCACTGTATGACAGTGCAGGAGTTCCGTCATTACCTTCAGTAGTGACGGCAACTAACTTATCCGCAACAAATACGGAAGCAGAGCCACGAAGAACTCCCCATCTTATGGGTGGTTTTCTAGCTTCTTTAGCACTACCGTTATTCGCCCAATTCATAAATTGAATTCCTGCTTGCTCCATAGCTTTTCTAAAGATTTCCGGATACCTTCTTTGTAATTTTTTTAGTTTCTTAAACTCTGTTGAATTGATGAGAAAAGAAGGTTTCATACGAATATCTCCAAGTGAGACATTCGTGACCCTCCAATACGCCTTATTTGTTTGATCTGCTTTTCTCCTAGTTCATCTCCAATAGGGTCGCACCCATGAATGTTTATTATTTTAATTATATCTTGTAACCCAACCGCTGTCGTTGGAGGTACCATAATTAAATATGAAGGCGTGTATGGTTGTCCATCACTACCGTACTTAATTTTAGAGTTGTTTTCTATATATGCACTGACCGTGGTTTCTGTTCCATAACTTATTTTATTGAACTTACTGTCTATGGTTGCTGCTTTTATCTCTATTTTATCAGTATACAACATTATACAATCTCCCTGTCTGATGCAGGTATAAAACTTTTTGGAACAGGAGGTTTTTCTATCTTTCCTCTACTAAACTCTGAGAATTGTTCTAGGGTTCCTTGTGCCTCCATGCCAGCAACAAAGGTTGGCATCAACAAGTGAAGGCAATTTGGGTGATATGGAGGTGTATCAAATAGAGGAGGGAATCTTTTATCTTTTCCAGATACAGAATACACCTTAGCTTCGTACGGGATGCATATGGCAGTGGTCGTATTGTGACTCGACACCTGGACCAAGTCCGTTCCATAATTCTTGGCTTGGGAGAGAGCAGCTATACTTTGAGCTTCGTGAAACTTTACTCTTGCAACCATCCTAGCGTAATAACTTGGCTTATACTTATATCTTCCTGCCTGTATAAATTGTTCTTTATCTATATTGTTGAATGCTTTTTGCCAAAATTGTCCGGTAAGTATCCTAGCAGAATGAGCTAAATTGCCTCCTTCTATTAAACCTTGCATAATGGCTAAGTTTATTTCTGACTCAGAAAGAATCGCTTGTTGGGTTACTCTAGTGAATCTTATCACATTGGCTCTTCCTGCATTTAAGGAAGCTAAGAATGTCTCATTTGCTTCCATGTACAGCATCATTGACATTGTCTGACTGCCTTTTGACTTTAGTATCTCAGATAATGTCCTAGTAGGTATATTTATTATCGATTTCCTTGCTTGTATGGAAGAGTTAATTGCCCTTAATCCTTTTCTATAGATTGAAGGTATTTCAGCCTTGGACCATAAGGCAAATATGGTATTCATTTCTGCATATAGAAAGTTGATTTCACTTCGTAATTTATTCCAATAGACCATTGACTTTGACCCAGTTTTAATTGCCGAAAAGATCATTTTCTTTAATCTAGCTTCTTTGGTATTCAGCTTTGTAAGCAGAGGTTTTAATTTATTATTCATCTCTGATTCAAGACTCATGTCACACCTTCAACTGAACTGTGGTATTGGATTGGATATAGTCGTTTAATAGTCCAGTAACATTGGCCGGTAGAGATATAGCTCCACCTCCATCTCTTGTGTTATAGGATTCAGAACGCTCCGAATATCTGAATGAACTTATACCGGAAGCAATAGCAGCCCTACCATCTGAAATGCTATCGTAGTACTTCAACAAAAACATAGACATTTCTATTTGGGCATGTTTAACATTAAGGTCGGTACTATTCGCACTGATGTCTACTATCGGAGATGCTTGGATTTCATAGTATGCAGTAACCAATAGATTTTCTTTTGAACCTGTTCCTGGTAACCCTGTTACTGGTAGAAGAAACCATTGTTCCGAACTCATACGATTCTGCAAATAATCATCTGCTTCAACCACAGTAGTCCACGAATTAGTACCGACCAATAATGCCATTTTTCTTCCTTATGAGAATGAAAGCATTGCAGTCTGCTTTCCATCGGCTACAATTGCACCAAACGCTGACCAGTACGTTTTGATGTCACTCAGTGTCATAATATCCCTTTCATTCAACCCCAGCTCCTGCATATAGATTGAGTTCTGAATCTTGTTACCAGGAAGGACCATGATTGCTTTGTTAGCAGGGACTGCTGCATTCCATGTAGTCGCAGGAACGACATTGAACTCCACTTTACCTACATTACTGTTGCCCGACCGGATTATGTCTGCGTTTGTTGCTCTCAACGCCTGCATCACTCTACCTTTTAGAGTAGGAGAAAAATACAGTACCATTCCAGCATTTGCAACATCTCCATAACCTTTGTCTTTTGTAGCTTTACTGATTGCCGTGTACCCGGTGTTAATGGTCTGAATGTCTTTCTGAAGACTTATTCCTCCAGGGGGGTATGCAATGGTGTTGGTGGCTGCTGCTGTTCCAAGAAGACCATAATGAATATCTGCCCAGAGCTGATTGAGTTTTGCCCTTACTGCATTCATCTGATCTACAAACTGATACAGTTTCCGGCCCTCCACCATCTCCCAGGTGACTCCGATACCAGCACCATACTTTTCGATACCTACGGTTGTCTTATTTCCCGATACACTGAAGATCTTCGCCTTTCCGCCTTCAGGGACAAGGCTGAAGGTCAGCCCTTCTGCAACATCAGCAACTTCCCAAGAAAGCTGCCCTTTCTTGAGGGGTACTCCTTTATATGCCTGTTGCCACAGGGTGTCAAACTCAGGAACTTCCTGGGTTACATTGTACATGTCCTTGGTTAATTGAGGAAGGTCCGCCGACGAAGAGAACGCCTGAATTACTTTTCCTTCACTGACTGCTCCAGAACTTTGCATAAAACTCTGGATAGACTTTCTCAATACAATACCCTGCTGTTCCTGGTTAAGAACTATATTCTTTTTAGAATCAAAGGTATAGTTGGTTCCAGGATTCTCTCTCATGTGAACCACAAGATCGAATACTCTTTCAAGATTGATTTTTCCCATGTTTACTCCTTAAATACATCCTTTGTTCTTAAACTAAGAACTCTGCAAAACCTGCCATTGTTATGTACCCTTCTGGATCAGCAACTTCTGCCTCTTGATATGCGTACCCTATCAATCGATTTCCGGCTGATGAAGTCTTGCTAAGTACCCCCGCACTTGTACTATAGATTGCATCCCCAGCAACCCAAGACTCCCCGACTTCCTTCACTCCCGCCACAATCTCTGCCTCAACGACCACTGTCCCTAGGTCTCCACTTGCAATGTCTGAAAGAGCAAACCCTTGCAGAGCCCCACTAGACAAATAGTCCCCAGCAGCAACATCGGTGCTGACAGCAGATTGTACTGTCTTATACACCTTGGAAAGTAACTTAAATCCCATCTACTTACCCCACTCCTACTATTTTCAATGCCTGCTCCTCAGGTGTGGACTCTCCGCCATCGCCAGTAACTCCGGTATCTATACCAGAAGCACTTTTTTCGGATTGCGAACTATCGGTAACACCAAATAGCTTCGCTGTTTCGGCAAAGTCTTTCTTCTCATTCTCGATATATGCTTTAACATCCTCATCGCTCAACTCTACAATGCTTTCCGGCTTAAAACGATTCAAGATGAATGTCTTCTGTTTTTCTGTAAGATTTTCTGGTATCAAGGATTGGAACCTCTCTTTTGCGGTTGACAATTTTACCTTTGACTCTGACTCTCCAAACAATTTTTTAGTGTCTTCCAATTCTTTTTGAAGTGCTTTGTTCTTATCCTCTAACTCCTTGCTAGACTCAAAAAGTTGATTAAACTCTCTATCATTCCTCAAGTCATCAGCATTGTAAAGCTGATGCGGAAAAACATTACGTTCCTTAATAAAGTCTTGCACGTCTCTAAATGTAACTTCCATTTTTGTATCCCTCTCCGGGTGTGTATTCTCCGGCTCATCGAAGCACTGCACTGAAGCTAATCTAACAGCTCCAGGAAATGCTGGGTTATCAATTGCACTTGCTCCCAAGGCAATTGCCGACACCTCATTAACATCGTCAACATAGTAATTGTCTTTGTCAACGTCCACATCAGCTTCAACGGAACATACATCCATTTCCGCAACACTACTCTTATCTGGAAAGTGGCCGATTACAACTCCTGAAAGTCTACCGGAAATGTCTCTCACAAAGGAGGTCAATACTTCTCCGACTTCCTTTCTGCCTTTATGAGAATTGTCTTCTCCATGGCCAACAAAAAACTTAGTACCACTCTTAATCTTTTGAGCTAATCTTTGTACTGCTGCTTTGGTCCACTGAATTGTCTTTACCCCTTCCCCCAGCACCTTTGGCCTGCTTTGACCTACGTGAGCTGCCGTGTATGCCTGAAGGACTCCTTTCCCTTTCAACGCCGTTAGTTTTTCCGGAGGTATTTTTGCCCTTATCTCTTCCGGCGTCATTTCCAATTCTAATGCCTGTATGAACATCTTCATGCGCAAGTCCCTTTAAGAAAAGATTTTCAAGATAGCTGGTTAGGGTATCTATAGCTTTACGGTACTGCATCTTTGGTACCGATATAGTGATACTCCCTTTATCAGAAAACTCTGGATCATCTAGTTCGACTTCTTTTAGATAATCAACCTTGATCACGACAGTATTGTCTTGCATTGGGTACACTTTAGCTTCTACCATCTCAGTACCTGCACGGGCCACTTTCAAGAGTTTTCTATACATCTTAGCTACCTGCTGCCCTTTTTTCTAGGGGCATGTTTCTCCCCAACAGAAGTACTCAAAAAATCTTTAACTGTAAAGATATTTTTAGCAGACTCCTCTTTGATGATCTCTTTCTTACTTCCCGAAGGTTCCTTGCCCTTTGCTGTAGAATTACTCTCCATAGTCATTCTCCTTTTCCTTATATTTATCTAAGAGCACACCCTTTTTTATCAGGTCTTGCTCTCCTTTTTCTTTCTCTTTATTGACCGCTTTTTCTGTACTTAGAGGATCGATTCCTGGTAATTGATTCCTATAATCGTCTATAGAAATAGCTTCGTCTGCATATGCTTGACTTAACGCCTTAACTCTTTCTAAGAAGTCCCCATAATTTATCAGAGGTATTTTAACTTCAAAATCTCTATCAAAATCAAGACCGACTCCTCCATTATCTATGTACAGTTCCTGAGCTTTCAGGATGAGGTCATAGACTGCTTCTTGCCATATAGTTCTCTCAGAGATGGTTGCGTTCTTAACCATCTCATATAGGGAAGTTGCAGTGGCCCTATTGCTCATTAGGTCTACGAAACCTAACCAATGTACAGGGATTCCGGTAGTGGCACTGATAGTTTTTATTGTAGAAC
>Ga0256845_1000480_pt1 | contig 37728 bp, 37 predicted proteins | sample RiftiametaG_FD_189101 | JGI IMG/M metagenome (GOLD analysis project Ga0256845, IMG submission 189101) | Tube worm associated microbial communities from hydrothermal vent at the East Pacific Rise, Pacific Ocean - Riftia | ecosystem: Host-associated > Annelida > Integument > Unclassified ...
ATAGATATAGTAACTTGTTTTACTACTCCATTGAATCGTAACTTATTTCTCATTTTGATATAGAAAGGCATTTTTTCAATTTTGAACTTTCTATCTTTGACGGTTATTTTCTCTTTTTCTCTTATTGAAAAACTCTCATTTACACCTTTTTTAGCAAACTTTGGCATACCCAAAGAGTAAGCTTTTACTTTTTGGATTGGAGTAACTGCCTTTTCAATAGCCTTTGTTCGTTGTGCTACAGTTTGAGAATTCCAAGCCTTTTTAATAGCTTTGTCAATATCATCTACAGTATTACGAATAACACGAGTTGATAGCTCTTGCAACCATTCATATTTACTTCTAAGCTCTTTGATTATTTTTACAGATATTGTTTTGGTAAGTTTTTTATGTTCATTGTAGTAAGCCACAAGATGATTGTATGCAAAACGGCGTGAACCCATTGCACCTAAAAGATATTCTGCTTGTTCCTGATTAGGTCTTAGTTCAATTTTGTGAGCCAATAAAACAGCATGGTCTAAAACATACTTATCTTTAATGACTATTGAAACTAAGCATAAAGCAAAAATTATCTCTTCTATTATAGTAGACTCCTTTAAAAACTTAATATTATTATATCAAATTTATATATGTTATTTCAAGTGTTTTTGTGTTTTTTTATATTTTCTATGATTTTTTTGTTAATATGGCTTCCTTTGCTATTCATTCTACATGAAAAAATATGAATTATATTCATTTCTTTTTAAATCATCTTTTTGGTGTCTAGCAGAAACTCTACAATAGCCCAAAGCAATACGAGTGTTATCTTTCTTCTGCATAATGGCGTTATACTGCTCTAAAGTGTATCTTCTCTGATTCCCACTTGTTCTTATTGGTATTAATTTTTTGCTCTTTTCCCAATTTCTTAAAGTCTCACTAGAAACACCTATCATTTTAGCAAATTTTTTGATTGAATACATGGTAAATCTTTATATATTTTTGTAGATTATAGTATGTTTTTGTTAACAGTTACTTAACCTCACTCTAAAAGAGAGATTTTCACCATAAAACTCAAACACCTCATCACTCCTACTCTCTAAAAATAGAAAAAGTTCAGCTATGGCACTATATCGTTTGCTAGTAGTAGCAAACCTAAAATTATCAATCTTGGCAATAGGCTCTAAACCATTTAACTTAGAAGAGAGAATCAGCCATCTACTACTCTCCTCTATCTCATCTACCCCAAATCTCTCTCTATGAAGTTCCAAATCCTCTATAGCCTCTTCGACAACACCCAATAGAACAGTTTTGCCCTGTTTGACATCTACAAAAGCTTGGGGTAGGGCTGACTCAAATCTATCTACAAAGAGTGTTTTGCCCTCAATTCCAAAATTTCTAGCTAAAAAAAAGAGCTTTGAAGCATTAACCGAATTTAGAAAATTGAATGGCATAGGGAGTCTATCTTTTATAAAAATAGCATCTAGTACCTTTATTGTTGTGTTCATATTTCCATTTCTACTAGCTAGATAGATAGATGTATCTCTATCCAAAGAGATATTATGAACACATCTTTGAGCTCCTAGTAGAGTTAGATTAATAAAGTTATCAGTTCTATTGAATTTTTGAGCAAGGAGAGGCTTTTTGTCACTTAACTTCTCTGTTACTATATCTCTATAATTTGAAAAAGCATATATATACATCTCCTACTCTCCAATATATATTAATAATACTCTAATACTAGACTACTATTGTTACCACCAAAGCCAAAATAGTTTAGGAGATAGTAGCCACTCTGTGGAGTCATCTCTTCCAAACTAGGCTCTATTTTACACTCAGGGTCTATATTTCTAAAATTAATACTTTTTGGGATAAACCCCTCTTTTATAGACTCTATAAGAAGCACCAACTCATTTGTACCACAAGCACCCATGGTATGACCTATATATGGTTTTAGCGTTATGATTTTTGGTATATTATTATCAAAAAGAGAGTAAATACCTTTTGCCTCTGCATTATCGTTTTGTCTAGTTGCTGTAGAGTGTGTTTTGATAGCTCTAATATCTCTAATTGATATATCTGCACTCTCTATAGCCTCTCTCATCACTTTTGCTAGATTTTTGGGTATGGGGGCTGTTATAGATGAAGTATCTACTTTTGTAGCACCACCTACTAGGGCAAATCTACTCTCCTCTTGGCTCAATACTATAGCAGAGAGTGCCTCACCCAAAACTATTCCATCTCTATCTCTATCAAATGGCTTTATTCTATCTCCTGTGAGGAGCATAAATGACTCAAAACCTCTAATAGTAAGCTCATTGTAGAGTTCAACTCCCACAACTATAGCCTTGGATATAAGTCCACTCTCTATCATCTCTTTGGCTTGAATCAGAGCATTTGAACTAGAGGTACAGGCTGTTGATATAATAGTTCTAAATCCACCTATCCCTACTCTATCAGAGATGATTTTGGTAACCTCATCCATGTCTAAATCTTCTAGTAGCTCTCCACTCTCTTTGAGATAGGTCTCATTTAGGGGAAGCTTGGCAGAGGATGTACCTAAAAATAGTCCTATATCTCTTAACTCATCTACCAAGACCCCTGCATTATCTATAGCCTCTCGTATAACCCTCTCTATAAGGTCATAGTAGTCCAAAGGGTTACTATTGGGTATCTTGTAGTATTTAACACCAAAATCCAAAGATATAGGCTCACCCTCTCCTACTCTCAAACTCTTGACCGACTCTTCTGCACTATCTCCTATAGATGAGATAAGAGAGTAACCATCTATATATATCACTGTTTTGACTCAATATAGTTAGCTAGGGTATCTATACTCTCCATAACTCGTCTAGCCTCTTTGGGGTCGGTTAATCTAATCCCATACTCATTCTGTAGCACCATAGATATTTGAAGTGAATCTAAGGAATCTAACCCCAATGGATGAGAGGGGTCAAAGATAATATCATCATCTTTTATACTACTAGGCTCTATCTCTTTGTCACACTCTCTTATAATCATCTCTTTTAAATCATCTCTTAGACTCATAAACTTCTTCCATATGCTAAACTTAACGAAATTATACCAAAAACTACTAAAACAGCCGACTCAAAAAGTACAGCCTCCACCCCCAAATCTCTAACAAAAACATCCAACATCCCCTCCAATCCCCAAGACATAGGAGAGAGCATAGTCATATCCTGCATTAGTGGAGGCATAACAAGTTTAGGAACCATTATCCCACCAACAGCACCCATAATAATACTACTCAAAGCCCCAACAGTAGATGCCTGTTCAGTACTCTTCATCAAACTAGAGAGCAAGATAGCAAAACCTATTGCTCCAAAGCTAATAGAGAGACTAATAACAAAAAGTGCCAAGAAATCTATATCTACATCCAATCTATCACCACCCAACATAGGAACAACCCAAACACCCACAACTATCATCAAAATCAGTTGCAGTTGATTTATCACCATATATGGGACTATTTTGGAGAAAAAGAGTATAAATTTGGAGCTATTCATCGCCTTTAGTCGTGCAAAAGTTCCATCATCTCTCTCAGTAATAAAGAGCGTAGAGATAGGGATAATCACAAAAAACATAGAAAATACAATCCAAGCAGGAACATTCTGCTGTGTAGCTGTGGGTATTGCACTCTTGTTATTGGAGCTATAGAGGTAGTGTGAGTGTATCATATCATTGGGTGTAGAGGCTTTGATACTATCATTATAGATAGTCATTGAGTCTACCATCTTTTTTATCTTTAGAGCCATAATCTTTTGTGCTATTTTTGATTCAAAATAGAGTTTTCTATGGGCTTTGGTGGTAGAGGATGTATATATCTCAATCAAATCTTTGGCTTGAATCTTATATAGATTTTTAGAAAACTCAGGATTGATAACCAATAAAAACCTATAAAGCTCATCTCTAGTTAATGCTTTTGCCTCTTTGAGATGCTCTTTGGTTACAAATTTTAGGTTTTTATACTCTTTTAGAGAATCTATAAACTTTTTAGATTTTTTATCTTTGTCAAGATTGACAATAATATACTCCAAATCGGCATTAGTATACTCATTATATACATCTTTGAGTGCTAGAGACATAATCAATATAAACATAACAGGCATAAGAAAAAGTGCAATCAATGCACTTCTATTACGCAGTAGGATAGTGGACTCTTTTTTTAGGGCGTAGTAGAATTTTATCATAAAATTATCAAAGAATATAGAGCTAAAATCTTCACTTAATTAAAACTCCTTATGTTTTTTAGCTATTTAATATTATATATTAGATTAAGTTAAAACTAAGTTAGTTGTTACTAGAATACAACATATACAATAGAAAATATATTAAAAAAAATAAAAATACACAAAGGCTAAGTTATGAACAAATCCAAAAAAATTATCTCTTTTGCAACCTTATCACTTATTGCACTATCTCTTGGAGCATGTGCGGCAGGGTCAACAAGTAGCCAATCAAAAGGCTTAGCCGTAGGTTCTCCTACAACAACCAATAGCACCCTATTTTCAAAAAATATTACAGGAAAGAGAAAAGCTCTAGTTGTTGGAGTTAGTGATTATGCTGGAGAGGGAAATGATTTAGGTGGAATAGAGAGAGATGTTAACAAGATGAAGAGGCTCTTTGAGAGTTGGGGATTTGAAGTTCAATCTCTATATGACAAAGACTCCTTGAAGATTGTTGATTATCTAAATCAATATGGAAAAAGTTTGAGTTCTGATGACTATTTTGCATTTTATTATAGTGGTCATGGCTCACATAAACATGATGAGAATGGAGATGAAGCAGACGGTGAGGATGAGACTCTAGTTTTAAGTGATGGCAAAGAGAACATACACCTCATTGATGATGTTCTATTTTCAAAATTTAATGCAATCAAAGCAAAAAAGATGATTTTCTTTGACTCATGTCATAGTGGTACAGTATTTAGAAAATTGGGAGGAAAATTTCAACCTAAAACAATATCACCTGATAAGGTAACTAAATCCTTCTCCAAAGGTATATCAATTGGAGCAACACCTAAAAGTGATAAAATGGATAGTGGCAGTGACTATCTTGTAATGTCATCTTCACAAGACAATGAAGAGTCATTGGCAACCCCAACAGGAAGTCTATTTACCAACTCAATATATGAGATTTTTTCAGATAAAAACTCTAAGAACATCTCTTTTGATAAAATAAATAGAATCTTGACGGATAAAGTCATAGCTTATGCAAAACAGACCGATGGAACGCCTCACCATCCCAATATATCATTCTCAAAATCATACTCTGGCTCTAGTACATTCAATGACTTTATAGGAGCAAAAAAATCTGCCTCTTCTAGTCCAAATAGACCTGCTGTAGCATCTGTTCAGACATCGGCATCAACAGGTAGTGACAAACTCCAAAATACACTAGATGCCCTTATAAATAGTGAAAATATAAAACCGATGACTCTTAATTATAATAAAAGAGCCTATAGAACAGGAGAGTCTGTTGAGTTCTCAATAGATACAGGTAGAGATTCAGGTTATCTAACCATATTTTATGTTGATGGGAGTGATGTAACTATGCTCTATCCAAATCCCTTTACAACATCAAAAAAATTACAAGGAAAATACTCATTTCCTACCGACCTATCAGGTGGAAAGTTTATACTAGAGGCTTATAAGAGTTGTAGTGATTGTCAAAAGGAGGAGACTGCCATATATGCCCTGCTCTCTTCAAGACCTATCTTAGATACTAGTGCTATACGAAGCAAAGATGGATTAACTAGCTTTGCAAGAGGTTCAAATGAATCCAAAGTTGTAACTCGTGCAGTAAGAATCAAAGCTACATCCAAAAGTGATGAGAACTTCAAGCCTCAACTAGGTAGATACAAATTTATCGTAAAATAAAAAGTCACATTTTAGGGACACTTATTTATGGTATAATAAAGTTCCTAAATTAATCAAATACCAAAGGAGAAAAAAATGAAAAGAAGAAAGTTAGATAAAATCTCGATTTTAGTTGCTACAGCTATCATTGCAGTGGGATGTTCAGGGGATAAGACTCCCAAGCCTCAAGAGAAAGTAGCACAAGTAGCTCCAGTCGCTGCACCAGTTTCAGCAGGGATAACTCTTGCTAATCTTAAGAGTTCGGGAGTTAATACGGTTGGATTAAAAGGAGCAAAAAGTTATAAACAAGGTAGTGCCATACAGTTCATTGTAAACACAATGGGCAAAGCTGGTTATCTATATATAATATACCTAGACAACAAAGGAAACACAGGACTACTCTATCCTAATGCAAATTCACCTCTAACTGAATTGAGTGGAGAGTATCTATTTCCTAGAGATTTTGGAAACATGAATATTCGTGCAACAAAAGATTGTGCTGATTGTCCAGAGGAGAGTACAACAGTATATGCACTATTGAGCAAAGAGCCAATTACAGATATTAAAAATATTACAAAAGAACAACTAACTGGATTTGTAGGAAAAAAAGGTTCTCAATCCAAAGGGCTAAAAATGACCTCTAGTGGACCTAGAGTCAATAACTCAAACTTAGATGTTGGAAGACTAGAGTTTCTTGTAAAATAAAGGATTTAATTATGATAAGAGAACTAAAAATACCTATTATTATATTTAGTTTGCTATTTTTAACCCAATTGAGTATAGCAGAGCTAAAGATTGATAATAACTCTAGTATACAAAATCAAAAACCTAAAAAGCTAAAAGTTGAAAATGGGGCTACTAAGATAGGAGAAGGTAACTCACCTAAACCTAAAACAAGAGCTATAAGGTTGGAACTACCAAGTGAATCAAACAGTGATACCAATTTAAATGTTGGTAAAATTGAATTTTATGTAAAATAAAGGAATATAGATGAAAAAAGCAATTAAACTATCAATGATTGCGTTAAGTATGTTAATTATTAATGGTTGTATGGAACCAAAAGTAGACTTAACCAAAGATTCAGATAGAAAAACAAAAATTCAAAATACAGCTTACAGCCAAGCCTTGAGAAATGTAAATAGTATGTTGGCTATTTTCCATGGGAAAAAGGTATTTATATATGTGAGTCCTATTGTAAATAGAACATCAAAAGCAGGAAAAGTTCCACCTGATTTATCTGTTGTTGTTAATGGAAGTTTTAATAAAATAGGTAGTTATGTTGCTATTATTGATGACCCAAATCGTTCATACAATACAGGAAAGAGTAAATTTTACAAAATCAACGGAGCTGTGACCCAATTTGATACTACAGAGACCTCAGGAAGTGGAATAAAAGGCTCAGCAGAGGCTACATATCATGGTCAACAGGGTGTTAGTGATTTTGGAAGTAGTGGTGGAAGTAAAACTGTAGAGCTTACACTTAGCTTTAATCCTGTAGATGTAGTGACAGGGCTTTTAGTACCAAGAACTTCAACTTCTAATCAGATAAAGGTAGAGAAGAAAAATAGTTCAAATGAGTTCGCATTCTCTATTTTGGGTTCGGGTATTGGAATCAATAGTGCCTTATCTAAATCACACGGAATTGACTCTTCACTCAAGATTCTCGTTGAGTTGAGTGTGGTTGAGGCTCTTGGTAAATTGACTAAGTATCCATATTGGTTATTAACAGGTGGTGAGGTTAATCCTGATGTTGTTGATACTTTGCAAAGAAAATTCTTGAGAAGTAGTGTTCAAGGTAAAATTCAAAAGATTAGTTATCTACTCTCATTAACAGATAGTAGCGTTAGAACAACTAAAATGATGGATTCTAATTTAAAACAAGCAATTATAAAATATAAATCATCTCATGGACTTCCTGCAAATGCAGTTATAGATAAAAAACTATATATGTCTCTTTTAGGTGCGACTTAATCTTGGAGGGAGGATTTTTTAATCCTCCTCCATGGTCATCCCTTTTAATACGGAGTTTTTGATTGTAGTTCTATTTATAGCACCCTCTAAATTTGAAGTCTCACTCATAATACCTGCATTAATTTGATGCTCATCTACATTGATTTCACTATCTGTAATATTCAAAACCTGAACAACCTGTTGATTATCACTTTCGATTGTAGTTCCCAAATTAAGCATATCTCCCTCCATATCTCTTAGGTCTCTATCATCAATATTTACATTTTTTATGTTTTTATATATATATTGCTTCGTAATACCATTACCTTCTCTAATAGTAGAGTCGAGTTCACCAGACTCCATCTTCTCTTTGAACTCATCCACCCCATCAACTTCAACAAATACTGCACCTTCATCACCTACATGAGCTCTATTTCGTGCCATACTTCGTACAAAAGACTCATTAACTGTACTATTTTTCATGACAAATGCCTCATCTGCCTCTATACTATCCTCTGCATATAAACTATTCAAAGAGAATAAAATCACCAAAATTCCTACTGCTCCAACTGTCTTTTTCATAATATTTCCTTTTCTAATTGTATTAATCTATTATTATTCCTATATCACTATTATTTATACGACTTCCTTTATCAATATTCTCATTGTATAGATTATGTTTCTCACTGTCTATAGTCGTAGTACTCTTTATATTTCCTATGTTTGATTCAATAATTATCTTTTTAGATTGAGTAACTTGTATCTTATCCTCCTCATTATCTTCGGTTAACTTTGCTACGAGTTCTTTTCGATTTTCAAACATCATGTCGGGAAGAACATCCTTTGGAGTATTTCCCTCTTCATCTTGAATATTTGTTGAAGCTCCTGCATCAATTAACATCTTTACTATATTGGCATGACCATATTTTGCAGCAATATGTAGTGCTGTCTCCCCATCAATATTTTGAATATCAAGGTTAGTACCACTTCTAATTAGAAGCTCTGCAATTCTCAAATTTCCATAAAATATAGCATCTTGAAGAGCTGTCTCATAATATCGCCCTCCCTGATTTGATAAATCTACTTTGTCTACCAAATACTCAACAACATCATAATTATTTAACTCCACAGCATAGTGTAGTATGCTCTTTTCATCTTTGTATAGCTTGTAAATTGGAGTTTTTTCCAAAAAACTTTTAGTAGCACTTACACCCTTGTTTATAGCTACAATAACATCCTTTTCTGTTATATCCTTTTTTGTTGATATTTTTACATCTGCATTGAGACACTGTTGACTCATTATAAAAAAAACAACTATAGATAAACTTTTTTTTAACATAACGATAACCTCCTATCTAGTTTTTATTAATTTGCCAAGACCAGATAATTTCTGATTAACCTGTGGGTTTCCCGAATATCTCACCTTGGATATACCTGATAGCCTAACTGTTAAGTTATCGCTAACATCTATTTTTGTCTGACTCGTTCCTCCTGAAACTATCTTGGCTCTTTTGACTCGAATCTGCTCCAAGTCAATTCTGCTTGTTCCTCTTGATTCCAAAGATAGACTTTCAATATCTCCCGATAGAAAAGTAACTTTGGAGGTTCCAGAGGTAGAGAGTTCAAAACTCTTAGAGTCAAACCCCTCTACTGTAACATTGGCTGTACTAGAGACAACTAGAGCATTGAGTTGCTCTGTACTAATAGTAATATCTATTTTTGAATTTGAATTTATATTACCTTTAGTAGTTATATTTAGTGTATGATTTGAGACTTTAAATGAGACATTATCTATAAAATCTTTTTCCATTTTCAATGTTATAGCTTTTTGTAATGATTGTTGAATTACAACATCTGCAGGAATTTCAATATCTATTTTATTAAATCTCTCTCTAGGTACTATATGCTTAGTAGATAGTACACCTGAACCTTGTTTTATAGATATATTACTACCTATAGTGCTGTTCGTAATAGTGCTATTATGTATATATGTATCAGAGAGAGAGTGAAGTGTTAGGAGTATAGGTATTAATAAAATTCGCATGACAATCCTTTTTATGTGTAATAGTAATATTATACAATAAATAAGTGTCTTTAAAGTAACTCTTTTTATATATAGATTAAAAAGCCTCAGTAGATACTCTACCGAGACAAACTTAAAGATTCAGATACTATTAATCTACAACCATTCCAACATTTGAACCAGAAACTGCACCACCTTCGACATTTGTTCTGTTTATAGTTGTTGTTACATCAACTTGATTTCCTTTACTCTCAAGAGCCATACCAACTTTAGAACCATTATTTACAGTGGCATTATTTACACTAGTTTGGTTGATAACTGTCTCAACATGAACTTTTCCACCCTCTCCAGCATTCTCAAGTTTCATACCAACAGCTGAACCACCAGATACTTCGGAGTTATTAACTGAGGTCTGATTTATAACTTGTCTCACATCAACTTGACCACTACCTGCTTTTATTTTTGTACCAACGGAAGAACCACTAACTGTACTACCACCAGTAACACTTGTGGAGTTAATCACACCATTTACATTTACATTTCCACTACCTGACTCTCCAATATCTGTAACATGGTTGTTAGGTGAACCTATCTCTCCACCACCAGCATACTCTGCAAATAGTGAACTTGTTCCTAAAATTAAAAGCCCTGCTACTACTAAACTTAATTTTTTCATTATGTATCCTTTATTATTTTGATATGTAAATTATAGCATGAATAAGTGTCTACAAAGTGTCCTAAAAAACTTTATAGCACTATATAAGTTGATTTAAATTAGATTAAGTTGATTTTAAAAAAGATGGATAGATAGGTGTATAAAATCTCAGTAGATTAACTACCGAGATAAGTTAAAGAGTCAGACTACTCAATACTCATTCCAACCTCTCCACCATTTTGGACTGTACTATCTTTGACCTCTGTCTCATTTATAACTTTTTCTACATTAACAGAACCACCAACTTGACCTACAACTTTTAATCCTACTGCTGAACCACCAGTTACTTCTGAGTTATCTACATCGGTGTCGTTGATAACTTGATGAATATTGACTTTTCCACCATTTGCTGTTACTCTAGCACCAACATCTGAATCTGTAATTGTACTTGCACCTGTAACATCTGTATCATTGATTACTGTATCTATATTTACCTCTCCACCTTGGTGACTTCCTCCAACAGCATATGCTCCATCTTTATATACTCCACTATCATCAATATCGTTTGCTGCGAATGCAGAAGTTGTTCCTGCGATTAAGAGTCCTACTACTACTAAGCTTAATTTTTTCATTGTGTAATCCTTTATTATTTTGATATGTGAATTATAGCACGAATAAGTGTCTATAAAGTGTCCTAAAATTATAAATAATTTAAACTATTAATGATTAGTAGGAATAAAGTTAAAAGTGTTAAGAGTGTATGATATGAGTATTATAGAGTAGATAAATATCTTTTATATTCAATTTATAAAGTCTCAGTAACTAATCTACTGAGACAAACTTAAAGATTCAGATTCTATTAATCTACAACCATTCCAACATTTCCACCAGAAACTTCTCCACCTTCGACATTTGTTCGGTTTATAGTTGTTGTTACATCAACTTGATTTCCTTTGCTCTCAAGAGCCATACCAACTTTAGAACCATTTTTTACAGCAGCATTATTTACACTAGTTTGATTGATAACTGTCTCAACATGAACTTTTCCACCCTCTCCAGCATTCTCAAGCTTCATACCAACAGCTGAACCACCAGATACTTCGGAATTATTAACAGAGGTCTGATTTATAACTTCTCTTACATCAGTTTGACCACTACCTGTTTTGATTTTTGTACCAACAGAAGAACCACTAACTGTACTACCACCAGTAACACTTGTAGAGTTAATAACACCATTTACATTTACATTTCCATTACCTGACTCTCCAATATCTCTAATATGATTATTAGGTGCACCTACTGAACCTCCACCAGCATACTCTGCAAATAGTGAACTTGTTCCTAAAATTAAAAGCCCTGCTACTACTAAACTTAATTTTTTCATTATGTAATCCTTTATTGTTTTGATAGGTGAATTATAGCATGAATAAGTGTCTATAAAGTGTCCTAAAAAACTTTATAGAGCTATATAAATTAATTTTAAATAGAGAATAACTTAATATAGGGAAATAGACTGATTTGATTTTAGAATAAATGAGAAGAGAGTAATAATTTTATAAAAGATACAGATAGAATCTCAGTAGATTAACTACCGAGATAAGTTAAAAGATGAGATTACTACTCAATACTCATTCCAACCTCTCCACCATTTTGGACTGTACTATCTCTGACCTCTGTCTCATTTATAACTTTTTCTACATTAACAGAACCACCAACTTGACCTACAACTTTTAATCCTACTGCTGAACCACCAGTCACTTCTGAGTTAGCTACATCGGTGTCATTGATAACTTGATGAATATTGACTTTTCCACCATTTGCTGTTACTCTAGTACCAACATCTGAATCTGTAATTGTACTTGCACCTGTAACATCTGTATCATTGATTACTGTATCTATATTTACCTCTCCACCTTGGTGACTTCCTCCACCAGCATACCCTGTATCATTGCTTACGCTATGAGCATCAATCTCATTTGCTGCAAATATTGAAGTTGTTCCTGCGATTAAGAGTCCTGCTACTACTAAGCTTAATTTTTTCATTGTGTAATCCTTTATTATTTTGATAGGGAATTATAGCACGAATAAGTGTCTACAAAGTGTCCCAAAAACTTTTAATCCAAATCAGAATCATCTATCTCATTCTCTATCCGTTTATTAGATGTACTATCACTTATACCAACATTAACTCCATTTAAAACACTATTTTCAATATCTGCAATATTTACATTATCTTTAATATCTACCCCTTCTCCACCTCTAGCATGAATACCCACTAGTGAATTTTGTATAGTGCTATTTTTTACACGATTAATATTTACATTTTTTTCAATTCTCACATTACCTCCATTTGCAGAGACACTCATACCCACAGATGAGTTTGTTATAGTACTATTTTTAATCGTTGTATCATTAACAACATCCTTTATAACTACATTACCTTCTGCCAAAATAGAGATTGTTGTTCCCAAGAGTAGTAGCCCAAATATAGTTAAGGTTGATTTTTTCATTACATATCCTTTTTAATTTTAAAATGGCTCTATTATATCAAACATTAGTGTCGTTAAAGTGTTTAAATTACTTCTGTTTATTTAATATTTTATTCAAAAAAATGATGATTTTGTGATTTTTTTTTGATATAATAGATAGAAGTCATTGTTTGAGGAGTTTAAAATGAAAATAATAGGAATAATGATGCTATTACTCATAGTAATCAATGGAGAGTTAGTAGATTTTAATATTAGTTTAGACTCAAATATTACAGAGGAGGAGAGAGATGGAGAGTACTACTCCACTGCTATATCTGAAAAAAATCTAAAATACTGCTCCGAAATTAAGAAAAAAGATAAAAAAATTGAATGTTTTGGTATAATAAAAAGAGATAGTGGTTACTGTAATATGATTGAAAATCAAGATTTAAAAAATAGATGTCTAGCTGTAGCACTATCTGATAAGCAGTATTGTGATAAAATTAAAGATGAAAAAATCCTAGGTGAGTGCAAAGATTTGGATATTGGAGAGTAGATGGATTTAAAGAGACTAAAGACTTTTTTTACAAAGAACCTTTTGATTATTACAGTTATTTTTCCTCTAATTATTATTCTATTTTATGGTGCTTCTATATCTCTCGCACTAAAGTATAAACATAAACAGTATACTCAAAGAGAGCTAAAGAGATATGAGCATGAGCTTCGAAATAAACATAAGAATTTTTTGAGAGAGAAGGCTAAATATATTGAATCTTTTGTAGATATAGTATATGAACTAGATATAGATAAAGATAAATCTATTAAGATTATCCTAAAATTTATAGACTCTATCAAAAAATATGATAGTGGCTTTATATTTATATTTCGTGAAGATGGGATAGTCATAAAACACCCCTGTGCAGAGACATTAATCAATCTAGTACAAACAAATAATAGAAAGACTATTTTATCTAAACTGATACAAGCATCTAAAGATAAAAATTTTATTAACTACGAAGGGACAAACTGTATAGATGATGATTTTATCTCTAAGATAGGAATAGTATATCATATCCCAGCAACAGATTTATATATTGTTATTAGTAAAAATGAAAAGGATATACTATACTCTATAAATCAGAAGAAAAAAGTTTGGGAAGAGAAACTCTACGAGGAGTCACGAGAGAATATCAAACTACTATTTATCCTAAGTATCATCTCTATAATCTTCTCTATAATATTCTCAAAAATTATAAATAATCTCATCAAAGGTTACGAAAAAGCGATAAAAGATAGCAATAAAGCGATGTTTTCACAAGCTAGATTGGCTCAAGCTGGTGAACTATTGAGCATGATTTCTCATCAATGGAGACAACCAATTAGCAAAATAGCATCTATAGCCTCCAATATGCGATTTAAGATGATGATGGGAGACAAAATTGATGTTGAGCATATAGATAAAAAACTCGAAGAGATAGAGGGACATACAGAGTTTTTATCTGAAACGATTGATGATTTTAGAGAGTTCTATAAACCACAAAAAAATATAGAACAGGAGTATATCCTACCACTTATTGATAGGTCTCTGAACTTTTTAGATAATCAGATAAATAAAAAAGGGATTATTATACAAAAAGAGTTTGCCCAAGATACAAAAGTCTCCATATATCCAAATGAGTTTATGCAGGTTATAATAAATATAGTTCAAAATGCCATAGATTTTTCTAAAAATGGAGCGTCTATCAAGATAAAAACTAAAGTAAAAGAGGATGAGTATATTATCTCAATTACAGATGAGGCAGGAGGAATAAGTGATGACTGTATGGATAGAATATTTGATGCACACTTCTCAACCAAAACATCCAAAGAGTCAACAAATCTAGGACTAGGACTCTATGTCTCTAAAGTTATTATAGAAAAACATTTTAGTGGAAAATTAGAGGTAACAAGTCAAAATAATAGTGCTACATTTACAATAAGGTTAGTGAGATGATAAATACAAAATACAAATTGTTAAAAAGTAAAACAGTTCTATATGTAGAGGATGACCAAAACCTACAGAAAAATATTGTAGAGATACTAAAGAATTTTTTTGATAAACTACTCATCGCTTCAGATGGTGATGAGGCTTATGATATATATATAGAAAATCAAAACAAAATTGATATTATAATTACAGATATAAACATGCCAAATACAGATGGAATTACTCTTTGTAAATCTATTAGAGAGTATGATAAAACTCTACCTATTGTAATAGTCTCTGCCTATACTAATACAGACTATCTTCTCGACTCTATCGACCTAAATATTATAACTTATGTCACAAAACCACTAACTACAAAAAAAATCCTAACCCTACTAGATAAATTTTTGGACTATTTTAAACTATCTAATATGAGAATATTAGATGATAATCTCAAATTTGACTATGATAGTGGTACTCTATTTGTAGATAAAAAAACCATACAACTAACACAAAAAGAGACGAAGTTTTTCAAACTCCTCTCTGAAAATAGTATAGTAAGCTATGATATGATGTATGAGTATATGTGGGACTATGATAAATCACCTAGTCAGGACGCTGTAAAATCATTTATCAGAAAGTTCAAAAAAAAATTACCTTCTGATTTATTTAAGAACAAAAAAGGTGTTGGGTACTATTTATCATAATAGGGACTGTAATAAATTATCCCTCCAAAAGAGACTTAATCTCTCTTAACTCCCTCTCTAGTGCCTCTTTACTATTTTTATGTTTATAGATTAGCTTCTCTTTCTCTTTTGTATCCTCTCTATACTTCTCTATATCGGACTGTTTTAATTTAAATTGTGATTGAAGTTCATCTGTAATATTATGTAAAATTGTCTCTCCAATGTAGTTTCTGATTCTATACTCTAAAACCTCTATTATCCTCAATGAGCTGTTTTCAAAAAATATCTTGATTCTATCCATTAGTGCAGAGTTGATTTTGATAAAGGTCTTTTTTGTACTAAAAAATCTCTCCCAAGAGTTTATATTCTCTTTTACTACTTTATCTATTTTCTCTCTCTCAAATGATTTATCAACTAGACTCTTTATGCCATACATTAGCTCTGTTGAGTAGATATTGAATGTCTGATAGGTTACACCTAACTCTATATCTCTATTCTCTTGGGCTAACTTCTGTTTTAGGTCAGTTATCTCCTTTTGGGTACTTCTATGGAGCTTATCTATGGTTGGTTTTATCAACTCTTTTAGCTCATCAAAGTTCTCATCAAGAATTTTTTTGATTATCCATGAGACCTCATTTTTATAGTTCTCTACAAAATTTATAGACTCTATCTCTAATTTTGCTTTTTCTATATTTTTCTCATTTAGCCTATTTACTCTACTCGTAAACTCATCTATCTCTCTTTTTAGTAGTCCGTCAAATCTGCTCTTTATAATCTTCTGCTCATCTTTGACACTTCCTACTATTTGGTCTACAGATGATTGTAGTTTTATTAGCTCCTCTTTGGTCTTAAAGAGAGATGATAGGGAGCTTTTCTCTGCCTCTAGTCTCTTTTTGATACCCATTATTTTACTATTGAAGAGAGACTCAATAAATTTTGAGTGAGAATCTAAAATATTCTCTCCTCTACTATCTATCAACTTCTGCTCAATAATAGTCTCTAACTCTCCAAATTTATGATTTTGTGGTTCTAAAAAACCCTTTTCATCAAGCTGTTTAGCATAAAATTGTAAATCCAAAGAGAGTTCATCAAATCCTCTTGACTCTAACATCTTGTCTATCAATGCACCTAGTCCACTTACTGTTACTAGACTATCTTTTGTAGTTAAAATCTCTCTATTTTTTAGTCTCTCATCTTGAAATAGCTCATCAATATACTCATTGAGTCCATCTATCCCATTTACAGAGTCTATTTTATTTATAACTGTAAGCTTCTGCTCTTTTGGTACTCTTAATAGAAAATTGTCTATAAACTCTATATCTACCTCATCCATCGCTTGGTTTGCATAGGTGATATAGATACTTGCATGAGTCTTATCTATCCACTCTTTTGCCACTCTATCTCTTAGTTGATTTGGGTCATTGGTTCCAGGGGTATCTACTACTGTTATCTCTTTTAGAATATCATTGGGATAGTAGAGTGTTACACTATTGACAAAAGGTGTATATTTCCCATTTTTTGTTACAAACTCTACTAAATTATCCAAGCTATTCTCCTCAATGAGTTTTGGAGTAGATTGAATCATCTCTTGGACAAATATCCCCTCTTTTATAGATTTCTCTATATCTGATTTTAGAAACTCTTCGTAAAACTCTCGGTTATCTTTGAGTTTTTGCCACTCATCTTGACTATATAGTGTAGCCTCTAATCTAGGAGTTTGACCATATTTGATAATTGTTATCTTGGCTGTGTGTGGAGTGTCATCAGCAGGGACAATCTCATCTCCAAACACCAAGGCGTTAATTATCGTTGATTTTCCTGCTTTTATCTGTCCTGTAAAGCTAACGAGAAAGTGTTCACTCTCTAGCTGTTCTCTTTTTTTCTCAACATCTTCTACTGTTATACTCTTTTGTGAGGAGGTCAACCCCTCTATAGGAAATAGATTTTTATGACTTAGCAGAGTATTATACTTCTGTAATAGTCTATTTTTCTCCTCCTTATACACTTTTAACATATTCTCTTTTTGCCTTTCAAAAATCTATTTAATTCTCTTTTTAACTCTCCACTCTCTAATCCTATTAACATCTCTTTTACTAGAGCATAGCTATCTTTGTGATAGTTATATCTATCAAGTTTTAATTTTTGATTTAGAGTGAACTGTTTGCTTTTTGCTAGATTACCTAGCATCTTCTCCACTCTAGCTTTTTGACTCTTTGCTACTTTATAAAAGCTATCAATGATGAGGAGTTTATCATCTATCTTTAGTTGATATTCAACTCTATTTTTTACTCTACCCAAGACCTCTTTTCTCAAACCCTGAATAACTGTTTTGAACTCTCTCTCTTTTGGTATTAGATTATTCTCTATATGGTTTATATACTCTTCAAAATACTCTTTTTCTCCCTCTTTGAGGACTTTTATAGCTGAGTACTCTATAACTTCTAAAAATAGCTTCTCTGACTCTATCTCCTTTTTTATTTTAGCTATAGCCTTTGGTGATTTCAAATCAGATTTGTTCAATATACAGTAGACCCTCTTATCTTTTAGTGTATGAATTCTCTTGATAGACTCCATATCTACAGCACCTTTTGAGATGTCTATAACAAAAAAGATAACATCAACACTCTCTAGTGTTTTCATTGTCACCTCTGTATCATTACTATTGAGGCTATTGTTAAACCCTGGGGTATCATATAGTATTATAGAGTTAAATCCATCAAAGGGATAGGCATACTCAATATATTTTGTTTGGCTATCTTGTGTGTCATCTTTTAGATGTTGAGATATGTTTTGATACTCTCTTTTTGTTATCTTTCTACCATTAACTCTTATCTCTTCCTGATAACCATAATAGAATTTTGTAATAGAAGAGGTTGTAGGGTGTACAGCCATAGGACATACAGCCTTGCCAAAGAGTGAATTGATAAAAGTAGATTTTCCACTACTAAAACTACCAATTACACCTACCTCAATTCTACTACTTCTCTTCTCTAACTCAACTCTATCAATAAGTAGATTAAAGGCTCGATGTTCCATATCAGCTATCTTCTTATCTATATCTACCTGTAATCTTATATTTTTCCAAAATGCCAAATCACTAACTATATCTCGATAAAAATTATCAATAGAGATAGTATTAGAGAAGTAGTCTCTACTCTCTATAGAGATATTTTTAAATTCTTTCTCTATAAAACTTGACATATCAACCTCTCTGTATTAGTTGCAACTCCAAAATATCGTCGCTCAACTCTTGTGATAGAGCAATATACTCCTCTGTTCTATTTGACTTCTCTTCGTATATTTGATTTAGCATATTCTGCTCACTCTCTAGCTTCTCCTCTATCATACTAAATACAACTCTTCTAAGTATCTCTTCCACTTCATGAATAATATCATTTGAAATCTTTTGAGATAAATCATCAAGCTTTGATGTCATCTTTTTCTCTATTATCACAGCACCTATTCTATCTCCTAGAGACTCCATTGGGTTTACTCTTTTGATATATTGAGCTACATATTTCAGATTATTTCTACCCTCTGTGTTGAGTAGTATATCTGAACTACTTCTCAAAAAGAACCCAAGTAGTCCAGCAATCCCTGCTGTTCCTAGTGTCAATATCTCAATCAAGACAACTACCCCAATATCCTTACCTACATCTATCTGTTGCAGAAGCTCATCAAGCATTTTTCCAACTTCTGAAAAAGATTCACTCTTATCAGAGATATTTCCCATCTCAAAATGTTCAGATATTACTCTATTAATCTCTACTGATACCTCTGCACCCATCTTCTCTATTAGTGGTTCTACATCCTCACTCTTTTTTATATCAACTAGATGTGGTATATAGTTAGAGAAGATAGAGCTAACCAACTCATATATTTTATCCTGTAGTATAGTTAACTCTTTGAGAATATTTTTTCTTCTCTCAATAAACTCATCTATACTATTCTCCAAATAGTACTCTTTCTCTTTTAACTCATCAATATTTAGGTCAAGATTATCTCTCTTGTAGATTAGAGCATCGAGAAGTTGTCCAGAGATTGATTTTAACTCTTTTTCTACTCTCTCTTGAATTAAAATAGATTTTCTTTTGATAAATATATCAGAAAAACTATCTTTTAACGCATCCAATGAATACCCCTCTTTACCCTCTATAGCCTCCAGAGCAGAGACCATAACAACCTTGCTCTCTATATTTTTTATCCCCAAGTCGCTATTTTTATTTAGGCTCTCTAGTTGGGAGACTATCTCTTTTTTGATGTTAAATTGGGCTTTTGGAGATTTTAGATGACTATTGGTAATAACAAATAGTAAGTTATTGATAATGGGTCTTATCTCATCTTTTTTTATAAACTCGATAATAGATTTTGTTAAACTCCCTTTTTGAATATGGTTACAGATAACTGCACAGTCCAAAAATGGCAGATAACCATATGTAATATCAGCATCACTCTTGTCCAACGAAGAGATACCAGGTGTATCTATCACTATATATCCATCTTGAATAAACTCATTTGAGGGGACTCTAAGCATCGCTCTATCATCACCATTGGAGAGTGCAATATCCGAAAACTCTACAGCTGATATATTTTTTAACTTTTTCTCTCCTACTCTATAGTATTCAATTTCGGATAGCTCATCTCTCGCTTCAATAGCCACAACAGTTTTACTCGTAGGTTTATCCATAGCAGGTAGAATTTTTTTCTCTAAAATAGCATTTATCAGAGTAGATTTTCCAGAGCTAAACTCACCTAAAAAGCCTATTTTAATCTCTATATTATCATCTATTGTAGTTAACTGTTTTGTAAAATTATTTAGTTTATATTTGTTTGAAATTTTTTCTAACTCTTCTCTCATTACTATTCCTTTACTCTTATAAAATATCAAATTAATTATACAATGCTTTTGCATTTAATTTACTTAAAAATATTTATAATTTCTTAAGTAAATAAGCAAAACTATATAAAATATGATTCAAATCTCATAAGGGTTAAAATCACTCCCCCTAGTAACTACAGAAGTTTCTCCAAAGGATACTCAATCTATCCACCTAATCTTAAACAATATCCGATAAAATTTCATCACTAAAATAAGGTAGATAGATGAGAGTTGTCACAGGTGTTGTCGGGAATGATATTCATGTTGTAGCCAATAGGCTAATAGAGATTTCCCTAAAAGAGAGAGGATTTGAGGTATTTAATTTGGGGGTAAATACCTATCTGGAAGAGTTTATAGATGCTGTTATAGAGACAGATGCTGATTTATTACTTATATCATCGCTCAATGGTGAAGCAGAGGGGTGGAGTAGAGAGCTACTATTTCACAAAAGCCGATTTGATTTGGGTAATGTACTATTTGCAATAGGTGGGAATCTCTCCGTAGGAGAAGCAACCCAAGAGGAGATAGTACCAAAATACAAAGCTTATGGTTATGATTTGGTATTTCACCAGATAGACCTAAACGAAGGATTAGATATTATAGAATCTACTTTGAGAGGTGAATTTTAATGTTTCAAAGAGAACGAGAGATAATTACACGAACCCCATACAGTGATAGTTTCGATTTTGATGAGATACGAGAGTTTATATCGGGTGCTAGTAAAAATCTATTTATTTCACACAAATTTAAAAACTCCAACAAGATATTAGTACAACCTCGTGGAGGATTTCCTACCTATGACAAGGTTTTTGAGCTATATGGAGAGTTTACACAAGCAGGAGTAGATGTTCTCCCTCTTACAATAGATAGCAATACACGGCTAAATGACTACGAGATGGCAAAAAAGATGTTGGCTCTCTCTGAAGAGAATGATGAGAATATGCTAAATGGTTATCCACTCATCAATCATGGATATAGAACTACTAGAAAAATGGTAACTCACTACGATACCCCCATAAGTTTGAGACATGGAACACCTGATGCTAGACTTCTAATAGAGGTAGCACTAGCAAGTGGAATTTTTGAGATAGAGGGTGGCCCAATCACCTATCTACTCCCCTACTCCAAAAATTTTCCACTAGACAAAGCCTTTTTGTACTGGAAATATGTGGAGAAAATCTGTGCTGATTATTCAAAACTAAACGAACCTATCAATAGAGAGTCATTTGGTCCACTATCTGCAACACTACAACCACCTGCTATTGTTATAGTTATCCAACTACTAGAGATGTTACTATCACTAGAAGAGGGGGTCAAATCATTCTCTGTAAGTTTTTCACAAACAGGCTCTATGTCCCAAGATATAGTTAGTTCAAATGTGATTAAGAAGATGGCTAGAAAATATGCCAATAAAATTGGCTGTGGAGATGCTAACATCCACCTAGTCTATCACCAATGGATGGGTGCATTCCCACGAGACAAAGAGTTCTCTGATTCACTTATCAACACATCTACTGTTATAGCCTCTATGATACGAGCTGACAAGATGATAACCAAAACTAGAGATGAGGCGTTTGGAATCCCTACAAAAGAGGTAAACGCATCTGCTGTTAAAAATACCCAATATACCCTAAATATGTTAAGAGGAATTCCACATATAACAGATGAAGAGGAGGAGGCGAATCTAACAGAGATGGTAGATGATATTATGGAGGCTGTCTTCAATGACCCTGCTGATACCTTGTGGAGACAGGTATTTAACTCTATTAAAAACGGAATAATAGACATCCCATTCTCCCCTCATATTATAAACAATAGTGAAGCGATTACAGTTAGAGACAAAAATTATAATATTAGATTCTACGAGAGAGGTAATATCCCTATTAGTGATAAGTGTTTAGCTTATGAGAGGTCAAAAGTCGATTTGTGTGGTAAATCTCTTGTTGACCATATTATTGATGATATAGGGATTATGCTATAGTGCAATAATTGGTAACTACTATTGAATTAAATCTGCTTAAAAATTAAAAATTTGCAGAAAAAGAGTATTCTTATGTGAAACTTATGCTAAACTTATAAAAAACTTATAGGGTGAATTTTGAATACTAAGAAAATAAAGCTAAAACGACTATTTTTTGACCCAGAAAACTTAAGATACGATGATAATTTTGATTTTAAAGAGGTTTCTGTAGATAAAATAATACAGAGGACAAGTCAGTTAAAAATATATAATAAACTAAAAGATGATATATCTGAACTAGTCACGAGTGTCATTGAAAATGATTTTATATATATAGAGATGATAGTTGCAAAAGAGATTGATAGAGATGGAAATTGCTACATAATAGAGGGAAATAGGAGACTAGCTACACTAAAATATATTGCAGAGAACTATGATGTAGAGGAGCTAAAACCGAGTCTACAAAATATTATCAAACATGGATTAGATGTCAAGATGTATACAGCAGAGTATGACGAAGATGTGCTAATGGGTATGAGACATATCACAGGAGTTAAACACTGGAATGGATTTGCCAAAGCCAAACTAGTAATACGACTAAAAGATATAAAAGGTTACAGTTTTGAAGAGATAGGAAGCAAAGTTGGAAAGAGACCAGCAGATGTCAAAAAACAGTACTACGCATTTAAACTCCTATCAAATATGAGAAAAGATGGCTATAGTAAATTTGAGGTTAGAAAACTCTATACTATATTTTATGAGACTCTAGGGAAACCTACCTTTAGAAAATGGCTAGAGTGGGATGAAGCTAGAGTAGAGTTTTTAAATAAAAATAATCTCGATAGATTCTACAAATGGATAGTAAAAACAGAAGGTGCTGATGGAGCAGTTGAAAAAGAGGCAATATCTACACCACAAACACTTAAAGAGGTAGCAAAGATACTAGATGATGAGAGTGCATTAGATGTGCTTGATAGTACTAGAAACCCTTTTGAGGCTGTAAAAAGCTCTAAAATGTTAAATGAAAAAAATATAGAGAAGACTCTAAAACAGATACTAGATAGTGTTGGAGCTATATCTACTACAGATTTGGAAAAACTAGATGAGGTTTCAGAGGGTTATCTAAGAAAGATAAAAGAGAAGATATATAGAGATATGCAATACAGAGAGTTCATTAAGCTAAATAATCAAATATAGTTTTATAAGATGATTAATGGTGATAACCTCTATAGTTAGAGGTTATCTAGGAGAAGAAGATGTTATATTGAAAATTTTATGCCTATTTAGCAGCTCTTGCTGCCTCTAGTACAGCATCATAGTCAGGCTCTTGTGTAATCTCTGGAACAACTTGCTTATATGCAACTTTGCCATCTCTACCGATTACAAATATAACTCTAGCAAGAACACCTGCTAATGGGCCATCTGCAAGAAGAACACCATAAGCGTTACCAAAATCTTTGTTTCTAAAGTCTGAACATACAGCGATATTATCAATTCCTGCTACTGAACAGAAGTTTGCTGCTGAAAATGGTAAATCCATAGATACAGTTTTAACATTAACACCCTCTAGTGAAGCTACCTCTGTATTGAATCTTCTAGTCTCTGCATCGCAAACACCTGTATCTAGTGATGGAACTACGATTACTAATTGAACATCATCTTGAGCTCCACCAACTATCTCATCTTTTAGCATTGGATTACAGTTTACTACTGTTACTACTGGAGCTACATCTCCTACATTAATCTCTGTACCAGCTAGGTTACATACTATATCATTTTTAAATGTTACTGTTGCCATTTAATATCCTTATTTCTTGATTTGTGTCAAGGATTATAGTTCAAATCGGATAAATTTACTCTTAAATAAAAGAGAAAAAAGATTTTTTATAAAAAAAAATTTTAAGTGTGTATTATCTACCACTATACTATTACCTACTATTAACTAATTTTAATATATTATGTTATATACTTAGAAAAATATTAATTTTATTATATAAAATGGAGTCCTGATGGCAGAACAGATAGATATAGTAGCACTTTTTATACTTTATTTCTCTTTTTTTATCTATATTATTCGATATATCGTAATCAATGTCAAAGAGGGGTGGAGTATGGTTACTGTATTTTTACTCTTTTGGGCGATACAGTATCTTTTGATACCATTAAGCTTTATATTAAATGATACCGTCCTATTTTTGGACTATAAAATGTTAGACCTTGGAGTCGAAGACCATGGGTTAGATAGGTTCTATAGCTACAGCTCTTTCGCTGTTATTTTTATATTTATCAACTTCTTCTTTTTGGGTGTATCTAGCGTCAAAAAAACAAAAGTACAAAAATATCTACTCACAGAGAGGGTTGTTACTATCTTCTCAAAAGAGATAAATCTAATTTTTGCAATAGGACTATTTCTCGCACTTCTAGCTTTCTCTTCACTATTTATCTATGCCTCTCAATTTGGAGGGATGCAGAGAGCTATCGAGGCATCCGAAGCTGTGCGTTCTGGACATGGAGCAGAGTATTGGATTAGCAAAACATTTATATTTGTCTATAGATTTATCCCTTTTTCTCTATTGGCTATTATTATCTTTTTTATGTTAGAGAATCGTCGAGGTTTTTGGGTATGGGTGATGCTATTAATGGGGCTTGGGGTTACTCTATTTTCTAGGTTTATTCTATTCAAAGGTAAACAGGCTGTAATTAGTCTATTTCTACTCTATCTATTCTATATATCTATAAAAAATAGAAAAAGCTACCTTTTGCATTTTGTACTCTTTTTTCTCTTGGCTATCTTTGCTATTCCTGCACTTGAAGCATATATGGAGAGTGGAAAATTTGTTATAGCCAATCCTACAAATATTATGCAATCTGTTCTCAATATGTTAGTCTTTTTCAACTTTGACCAAACAGCATTGGAGTTTTCGGTTCATCAAAATTATGATTTTGTCTATTTTGAGGATTTCGTATCAGGATTGAGAGGTAAGCTTGTCCCATACTCTTGGTTTAGTAGTATGGATAAAAATACGATATATACCAACACCTATTTTTTTTATGGTAGAAGAGAGGGGATTGTCCCCCCTGGGATTGTCGCCTTTGGTATGTACAATCTAGGGATATTAGGAGTAGTAGTTGTTGCCTTTTTCTCAGGTTTTTTGGTCAAAAAGATAGACTACTTCTTTGAGGAGGTTATAGTATATGCTCCAAAACTTATAATCATATACGCATTTGTTATAACAAAAGTGTTTACTCTAGTTAGAACAGGTATTCCTAAATTTACATTCTATGATACTATTATGATAACTCTATTTCTAATTATCGCTCTAGGATATGAGAAGAGGAGAATCACTTAAATATAGAGTAGAGCCTCTTATCTTTGGTTTTACATATTAACTTTTTTACCCAACCAGCTACAATTTTAGCTCCCTTGGGGCTAAAATGGGTCGTATCATCAAAGGCAAATTTTTTCATAATAGCCTCTGTGTCTCTATATTTATTAAACTCACTATATGATTTCTTTTGTAAATCTATCAGTAGTACACCACTATCCTTTGCCAAATCTCTAACTGTCTCTCCATAGTCTCCATCTGCTCTTTTGTGTGTTCTCTCTAGGTTATGATTTTTTCTCTTTCTCATTCTCTCAGTGGGAGTAGATAGGATAGGAATCACTCCTAATGCTCTTGCCTCATCTACAAAAACTTTCAACTCTTTATAAAAACTATTACCTCTACCTGCTACAGTATAGACATCTGCTCTTGATTCATCCTCATCATTATGAGCAAACTGTATCAATAGATAGGCTCCATCACTTATATCTGTGTGTCTTATTAGACTCTTTGTATTTTCCCAATTTCTACTCTTGTAACATTCAGATGGTTTACTACTACAGACCTTATAGCTCTTGGAGCTTGAACCTGCTCTTGCTAAGTTAAATATATTTTTGGGGTTTAGAGCATACTCTTTTAGGGCAGTACCCCACCCCATCTCTGATGGAGTAGTATTGTGTACCGTTGATGCACCAATAATAAAAAGTTTTACCTCATTTTTATCGGCAAAAGAGAGAGTTGTAAGTAGATATAGTATAAATATGATTTTTTTCATTTTGTACCTTATTTGTTGAATTCTCCAATTATAACAAATTATTCTCTACTTCTAAATTTTTCACTTTTTAACATATTTTTTTATTAAATTAATTTGCTTATGATATACTTTAATAAAAAATTAAGAAAGTATAAGATATGGAAAAAAGATTACAATTCTATCTAAAAAACCTAATCCACAATGGAGGGAGTGACCTACATTTAAAATCAGGCTCTATTATTCGCCTTAGAGTCAATGGTGACCTACTCAAGCTTGGAAGCAAACTGATGACTCATGAAGAGTTGGACGGTATAGCACAAGCTATTTTAGAACCAGAGCAGTATAATACCCTTGTAACTACAAAAGAGCTTGACTGTACCTATGTACTAGATGAAGATAACCGTTTTCGTGTCAACTTCTTCTATCAGCTTGATGGACTCTCATGTGTTATGAGAATTATTCCTGTCAAGATTCTAACTCTCGAAGAGCTAAAACTACCTCCTGTTATAGCAGAACTAGCAGATATGCACAGAGGATTAATCTTGGTCACAGGTGTTACAGGCTCAGGTAAATCAACAACTCTAGCTGCTATGATTGATAGAATAAATAGAACAAAAAAGAGACATATAATTACAGTCGAAGACCCCGTAGAGTTTGTGCATCAAGATAGAGAGTGTCTCATCTCCCAAAGGGGAATAGGACAGGATTCACACTCCTTCTCAAATGCACTCAAAGCTTCACTTAGAGAAGACCCTGATATTATACTAGTAGGTGAGATGCGTGATTTGGAGACTATAGAGATAGCACTTCATGCAGCCAATACTGGTCACTTGGTATTCTCCACACTCCATACACTTGATGCAAAAGAGACTATCAACAGAGTCATAGGTATGTTTCCCCAAGAGGAGCAGAACCGTATCAGAATGACACTGGCATCTGTACTAGAAGGGGTCGTATCACAGAGATTGGTCAAGACAGTTGATGGCAAAAGAGCAGCTGCTGTAGAGGTGATGAAACGAACAGCTAGGATTGCAGAGTTGATTGGTGAAAATAGAGACTATGAGATACTCGATACCATAGAGGAGGGAAAAGAGATATATGGTTCACAATCTTTTGACCAAGCACTATTAGATTTACACCATAGTGGGAGAATTAGTGAAGAGGTTGTATTAGAAAATGCTACTAATCCATCTGATATGAAACTTAAACTTCAAGGGATAGGTGTCTCCTCTGAACAAGAAGAGGTAGATAGAGATAATTTAGAGGATATATTCGATTTAAAAGAGTCTGATGACGAGTAACGCTAATTATAACAAAAAACAACTATTTTAATCATTTTCTTTAGAAAATTATAATATAATAATATTAAACAATTTATGTTGTAATTTGAAAGGATATGGTATGGTAGAATCTATAGGTTTCTGTTTGGTAGTAGCTCTTTTTTTAGGATTGGTTATAGCTTGGTTTTTACCTAAGAGAGGAGCCATAAATGTAGCAGAGTCTAAATCTCAAGGCTTAAATGGTATTATCAGCGAAAAAGAGAAGAGATTAGATGAGCTAGAGAGTGCTTATATAGAGAAAAAGAATCAACTTGATAGATTAGTTGATGAGGGCATTGTATGTAGACATCAACTTCTACAAAAATCAAATTTTCTAAGAAAAAAATCGGATGAGTTGTATAGAGTTCAGGAGAAGTTAGAGAGGGTCAAAGAGAAGATTGCTCAAATAGATGAGAGAGTAGAAAAGGAGAGTCCAAAAAATCAAGCTGATAATAACGAATTATCTATAGAGATAAAGAGATTAGGAGATATAATAGATGAGAGAGACAAGAGTATAGCTCTGTTGAAGAGTAATATCCAAGAACTCACAGATGAAAACTATCTACAAATATCAAAAGACCAATTTAAACAGATTGAGAAAAAATTAAAAGATTACAGTAATAAAGTTGAGATATTAGAGAATGAAAATAGTAAGCTATTGGCTATGAGTAGGCTCAAAAAAGAGTCTAAAGTCTTAAAAGATATTGATGTCTATATCTCTAATCTAAAAGAGGTAACTCTATCAAGTTTAAATAGAAAAAGAGTAGAAGCTTAAAAGTATTTAGATATAATTCGCTCCTAATTTTAAAATATAAGGACAGAAATGTTAGAAGGTATTACTAGAGAGAGTATCGGCTCAGCCCCAGCTAGGAGGCTAAGAAGAGATGGTTATCTAACAGCTAACATCTATGCAAATGGTGTAGAGAATATTCAAGCTGCGTTTAAGCGAGGTGACTTTGTAAAGGCTGTAAGAGCAAAAGAGGGATTGACACTAAATCTCAAAGTAGATGACAAAGAGCTTAAAACAGTAATTCAAGAGTATCAACTACACCCAGTAAATGGTGATGTTGTTCATGTTGACCTTAGAGTTGCAGTACCAAATCAAAAGACAAACTTTTTGATTCCAGTAAAAACAGTAGGTACTCCAAAAGGTCTTAAAAACAAAGGTGTATTGGTTCAATCTAAAAAGAGAATCAAAGTAAGAGGTACTATCGAAGATATGCCATCTAATTTCACTCTTGATGTTACACCTCTTGATAGAGATGATTCAATCCTCATCAGAGATATTGAAGCACCAGCAAACTGTCGTCTTATGGATAGACCAGATGTTGCTATCTGTGGTGTTATCAAAGCAAAATAAATCATGCGCTTAATCGTAGGACTAGGTAACCCTGGAGTCCAATACGAACAGACACGACACAATATCGGTTTTAGAGTTATAGACAAGCTTGTCTATGACTCTGGAGCGATAGATGTCTCCAAAAACTCTTTTTTTGGAAAACTATACAAATTAAACCAAACCCTTTTTCTCAAACCTATGACCTATATGAATCTATCAGGCAAGAGTATACTATCTGTCAAAAACTTCTATAAAATAGATATAGATGATATTATAGTAGTTCATGATGATATAGATTTGCCTTTTTCAGCATTGCGTTTTAAAAAAGGTGGTGGTCATGGTGGTCACAATGGTCTACGTTCGATAGATGCTGTAATGGGAAAAGAGTATATCCGTGTTCGTATGGGAGTTGGCAAACCTCAATATAAAGCTCAAGTAGTAAACTTCGTACTCTCTAACTTCTCAGTCGATGAGGAGCAGATATTGGATGGGTATATAAAACATACAGCTGAAGCTATTAAAGAGCTAGAGAGCAGAACTCTCAATGAGGTCAAGTCTCGATACTCTCTAAAGCTATTTGAGTTATAGAATAGAAGTTTTTCTCATATTTTTTGAGAAAAATTTCGTAATTGAATAGAATTTCGCTTTTTTTAAGAAAGTTTTAAGACTATTTTGATATACTTTCGTCCATAAGTTATCAAATGGCCCCTTCGTCTAGCGGTTAGGATCCATGGTTTTCATCCATGTTACAGGAGTTCGAGTCTCCTAGGGGTCACCATTTTTTTAACTTTCTCCTTTTATAATTTAGTGGCCCCTTCGTCTAGCGGTTAGGATCCATGGTTTTCATCCATGTTACAGGAGTTCGAGTCTCCTAGGGGTCACCACTAAATTAGTATCCTTCTATTTTTTACTATTAGACTCTTATAACCACTTTAATATAGCTATTATTATATAAAATTTCAAAATCTTAAAAAATATATCTTAAACTATAAAAATTATATATTGTTATGCTAAAATTCTACTTAAAAAATAATTAAGGAAAAATCGTGAATCAATTTGAACAAGATAGTTTAGATTATCATATCAAAGGTAAAACAGGTACATTAATTACAAAAGCCTGTAAAACACAAAAAGAGCTATCTATGGCCTATACTCCAGGTGTTGCATATCCCTGTTTAGAGATAGCAAAAGATCCATCTCTAGCATACAAATACACAAACAAAGGAAATACTGTAGCTGTTATCTCAGATGGTACAGCTGTTCTTGGTCTAGGAAATATTGGTGGATTAGCAGGAAAACCTGTAATGGAGGGAAAAGCTGTTCTATTTAAGACATTTGCCAATGTAGACGCTGTTGATGTTATTTTGAATGTGCATGGGGTTGATGAGATTGTAGATGTATGTGCTGCTATCTCTGATACCTATGGGGGTATCAATCTTGAAGATATAGCCGCCCCTCAATGTTTTGAGATAGAGAGAAAACTCCAAGAGAGATTGGATATTCCTGTATTTCATGATGACCAACACGGTACGGCTATTATCACATCAGCAGGTCTTCTAAATGCTTTAGAGTTGGCAAATAAAAAGATAGATGAGATAAAAGTAGTAATTATAGGTGCAGGTGCAGCTGGAACAGCTAGTGCAAAAATGTATCGAAATCTAGGTGTTAAACATATCGTGATGATAGACTCAAAAGGTGTAATCCATACAGGAAGAGATGATTTGAACAAGTATAAACAGGAGTTTGCAATAGAGACTACAGATAGAACAGTAGAGGATGCACTAAAGGGTGCTGATATGCTCCTAGGTCTCTCTCGCCCCGGTGTTGTCTCTCAAGATATGGTCAAGACTATGGCAAAAGATGCGATTATATTCGCATGTGCTAACCCTGTACCTGAAATAACCCCTGATTTGGTAGAGGAGGTTCGCCCTGATATTATCTGTGGAACTGGACGGAGTGACTATCCAAATCAAGTCAACAATGTATTAGGTTTCCCGTTTATATTTAGAGGTGCTTTGGATGTAGGAGCGAGAAAAATTACAGAAAATATGAAGAGGGCAGCAGCACAAGCACTAGCTAATTTGGCAAAAGAGCCTGTCCCTTATTATGTAAAAGCAGCATATAATGACCCTGATTTAAAATTTGGACGAAAACATATTATCCCTAAACCATTCTCAAAAGAGGCTCTAGTATGGGTAGCATCTGCTGTAGCACAGGCTGCATTCAAGGATGGAGTAACTGATATGAAAAAGTGTGAATTAGAGGGATACCAAGAGAGACTTAGGGAGATGATTTATCATGATAGTAAAAAAGACTCCTCTCTATCAAAGCGTTGATATGAGGTTTAAAAACTTATCAAAATATCCAAACTGTACTCACATAATTACACAAAAGGATAACTCGCAAGAGTGTGGATTCTCATTGGCACTACATACCAATGAGAATCCCAAAAGTATTCTAAAAAATAGAGAAGCTATTCAACAAAAACTTCCAAATAGAGAGTTTATAGTAGCTGATCAGACACATAGCGACCACATCCAAATTATCAAAACTTCACATGAACAAGGTTGGAGAGAGTTATCAACAGCGATAGAGGATTGTGATGCACTCATTACCGACCAAAAGGGTATTATGCTAACTATTCTCACGGCTGATTGTGTTCCTATTTTGCTCTTTGACCCTAAAAGAGAGATAGTCTCTGCTGTCCATGCAGGATGGAATGGAACTTACAAAAAGATTCTCTACAAAACTGTAAAAAAGATGATAGATGAGTTTGATTGCAACCCCAAAAATATAATAGCAGGTATAGCACCCTCTATTAGTAGATGCTGTTACGAGGTGGGAGAGGATGTAGCTAGATACTTTTTTGATGATGAGTTGGCTTTTGATATAGTAGGAGATAAGTATATGCTAGATTTGCCATATATAAACCAACAGCAATTACTCCAAGCTGGTTTAAATCCTAAGAGTATCGAACTATCAAATATCTGTACTGCTTGTGAGGTAGAGAACTACTTCTCTTATCGAAAAGAGAATGGGTGTAGTGGACGATTTATGAGCATGATAGGATTGAGCATATAAATCAAAATAGTTATTATATTTAGAGAGAGAACTCTATGATAATCTCATCAGATTCCAAAAAACATACTCATAGTTTTTTCCTTTTTGATGCTCATCAAATAGTTTTCTTAGATAGGTTTTATTAAATCTATCATCAAGAGACTCTATTTTGTCTTGGAGTATCTCTCTCATCTCACCTCTAAACCACTCTTTGAGGGGAACAGCAAAACCCATTTTGGGTCTATCTATAAGCTCTCTTGGAATCTGTTTGTATAAAATCTCTTTTAGGATAGATTTTGCTCCATTTTTTAGCTTTATATCTGTAGGCAAAGAGTATGCAAACTCTACTATACGATGGTCTAATAGGGGAACTCTAGCTTCTAGTGAGTATCTCATACTAGCTCTATCTACTTTTGTCAATATATCATCTGGTAGATACCTATAGAAGTCTATCTTTGAGAAGTTATCAAATGAGTCATTGGGATTAAACTCCTCTATCTCCTGAAATGCCATATAGGTTGACTCACTAAAACTATCTCGCACAAACTCTCTACTAAAGAGGCTCTCCATCTCCCAAGGTTTGGTATATGAGGCGATAACAGAATATAGATTCTCTTTGGTTAGGTGTTGTATAGGGTATGCTATCTTCTCTAATCTATCCTGTTTAGATAATCTACCCATAGAGGAGAGCATATCTCGTGAGAGTTGTGGTAGTTTTCTAAATAGATTGTAGTACTTATCTGTAAAAAAATATCTATCATAACCCAAAAATAGCTCATCACCACCATCACCAGAGAGGGCTACAGTTACATGCTCTTTTGTAAATTTGGAGAGAAGCATAGTAGGCAAAGCAGAGGCATCACCAAACGGCTCATCATAATATCTATCCATATCATCCATGAGAGCAATAACATCATCTACTCCAAATATATACTCATAATGGTCACTTCCAATATGTTTTGCTACCTCTTTTGCAAATCCTGCCTCATTATAGTTTTTATCCTCGAAACCTATTGTAAATGTCTTGATTTGTTGCTTGGTGCTTTGTTGCATAATACTACTCACAAGTGAGCTATCTATACCACCACTTAGAAAACTTCCCACCTCCAAATCAGATAGAAGTCTATAGTTAACAGAGCTTCGTATCAACCTTTCGCTCTCCTCTACAGCTTCACTATAGGAGATTTTTATCTTGGAGTTAGGGAGAGACCAATATCTCTTTTTTTGGATATTCTCTCCATCAAATATAAGTAAGTGACCAGCTTCTAGTTTATATATATCTTTATAAAAACTATTATTAGATAAGGTATATCCAAAACCCATGAATTGAATCAACGCCTTGTTACTCTCTTCTATCTTTAGATGAGATAGAAAACCCTTTAACTCACTAGCAAAAGCAAACTCACCCTCTTGATATGTCCAATAGAGTGGTTTTATACCTACTCTATCTCTAATGAGATATAGCCTCTGCTCCTCTTTGTCAAAAAGAGCTATAGCAAACATTCCAATAAGTTTTGATATGGTCTCCTCTATACCAAGTTTGGAAAATAATACAATTAGTGTCTCTGTATCTGAGTGAGTCAGCCATGGGTAGTTACATACTCTTCTTAGCTCCATGTGGTTATATATCTCACCATTAAAAACTATAGAGAAGCGTTGACTCTCCATCGGTTGATTGGCAAATATATCCAAATCTTGAATAGCTAGACGATTATGTGCCAAAAATAGTCTCTCTCCTCTAAAATGATACTCTCTAACAGCTCCATTATCTGGACCTCTATGAGAGAGAGTCCTATTTAGTTCTGCTATCTCGTCAATAGACTGCCTTGTGTTATAGTAACCCATAATGCTACACATATATTCTGCTCCAAATTAAATAAGTATTGAAATTATACAACTACTTCTTTTAAGTAAACTTTAATCAAGCTAGTGATAAAATGTTAATATTTATTTTATTATACTATAAAAACAGGGAGATTCAAAATGATAAATCTAATAATAGGCAAAAATTCCAACTTATCAAAACTACTTCACAAAAATATTGAACATGCAGAGCTAATATCCTCACAGAGTATAGAGAGAGAGCTAGATGATTTAAATCTAAATAAATACAAGACAATAAATATTATATTTAATAATTTTCAAGTATCTACAAAATTGAATGATTTATCCTCTCCGAGTGACTATATATCTCGCTCTATTATGACAACAGCTAGAGTCTTAGAGTATATCAAAAAAGATAACTTAACTATCAATAAAATCATATACTCTAGCTCATCAGCTGTATATGGTAACAACGAGTTATGTCACGAATCAGACCCTCTGCAACCTCTAAGTCTACACTCTTCATTAAAGATTGCAAATGAGAAGCTTATAGAGAACTTTTCCAATGAGAACAAGATAGACTATACTATCACTAGAATATTTAATATGTATGGAGGGGATGACCACTTCTCTATAATCTCAAAGATAAAAAACTCCTATTTAAATAATGAGACTCTAAATATCTTTAATAATGGAAAAGCAACGAGAGATTTTATACATATACATGATGTAGTAGAGGTATATAAAAGATTGTTAGATTACAAGGTAAATGCCACGGTCCTAAATCTTGGTAGAGGGATAGAGATGTCCGTAGCTGAGCTATTATCCTTCTTAGAAACAAATGGTATAGTAGTAAAGACAAATAGTAGAGCTAGAAATGAGCTAAAGACCTCTACGGCTGATACATCCAAGCTACTATCTATAATGGGTGAGATGGAGTTTATAAAGATAAAGGATTTCCTATTGGAAAAGATACTCCATACAAAATCCCTACTATCCAAATAAATTGGCAAAATAGCGAAAATTTATAGCTAAATTTTCGTATATATTGCCCCTGATATTTTAGTGGTGAGATTTCAAAATAAGAACTGTCATTCTAATATTGATAGCAACAAATCTATATAGTTGATAGATTACGCAAGTTCTCAAAAATTTCTGTGTTCCTAGTGGAATCATTGTCGCAAATTGCGAAGTGTATGGTACGATATGCTGTAGATGTTTAGATGCCATTTTTTCTCCTTGTTATATTTGTATTTATTATAAAAATAGGTTACCCAAGAGGGGTAACTATAGGGCTATTTACTATTCAGGAATTAGTGTCCAACCTGGTCTAAGCTTAGCTTTCCATATAAATAGATGATGTAGTATATGCTTGACCCAGTGTGCAGCAAGACCTAACTCACCTGTGGTTTGCTTCATATCTCTACCCACCCCTGGGTACTTCTCAAAATCAGGCACTATAGGATAGACTGTCATAGCTGCTGCTGTTCCTGTAAATAGACCTTTTCCTGCACTAGCTACACAAGCTGCACCCATCTCTGCCATACTAGCTGTATGAGTAGGTTCAGTTGCTCCTTTTATCATATCTACTATACTTTGTGCTACAGCTTTACCCATCATTGCACTAGGCATTCCTGTTCTAGGAGGTGTAGGATTGATTGGTGTACCATTTGGTGACTTCATAGGTTTTGAGATTCCATGAGGTGGTGCAAAAGCGATTCCTACAGCAAATATATTTTTATAGGTTGGGTTTTGTAGAGTTCTTGGCCAATCACTCGATTTCCACTCCTCATAAGGTTTTGGAGAGTAGTCTGCATCTACTTTCATAAATCCATTTGGAGCAAATAGTGTACTTGTAATATCTGAATTATCTTTTGCATATGCTTTGAACCCAACACCTGCAAATGGTGGAATTAACATAGCAAAATCGAACTCCTGCTCACCTGTTGAGCCATCAAGTGCCTCATAGGTTACTTTACCCTCTTCGACTCTATTTACATGAACACCAGAAATCCAACTCATATCTCTCTCTGCATAGAGTGACTCTGCAAATATCTTACTTGACATAGCAAATCCACCCATATTAAAGTGAAGTCCACCCATACCAAAGTCACCTAGAAAAGAGGCATTTGTAATAAAGACAACTTTTGCTTTGTCTCTTACACCAGCATTTTTAAGCTCATGTTCAATATTGAAGATATACTCAAATGCAGCCCCTTGACAAGTACACATACCATGACCCGTACCAATCAAAAACGTCTGCTCCTCTCCTGCTTTCATCTTTTCGATACATTTATTAAGCTCATCTGCAGCATGAAGTGCATGGTCAGCTGTACATACAGATACAGTATGCTCACCCATATCACCTTTACCATTACCAAGCCCTGGTGTTGCATCAAAGTTTAGTTTTGGTCCTGTAGCATTAATAAGATAGTCATAAGTAATCTCTTCTGTTTGACCCACTCTGTTTTGACCTGTATACTCTACAGTGATAAAAGGGGTCTCATCACTATCATTTCCCTCTGGATGAATAGATAGTGCTTTTGCTTGTCTATAGTCAATTCCAGCCTTTTTATAGACAGGAGCTAGGGGAAAAGTAACCTCTTTTTTGCTCATTGCACCTACACCCACCCAAATATTTGAGGGAATCCAGTTCCATAGTGAGTTAGGGGTTACAACAATAACTTCATGTTTTTTTCCTAACCATTTTCTCAGAAATGATGCTGATGTATGTCCTGATACACCTCCACCCATAATTACTATTTTAGCCATAGCGTTCCTTTGTAAATTGATTTTTCTATCTCTATTATATGTTTAATTATTTTAAATTAAAGTTAAAAATCCTCCATTTTGAATAAAAAGAATAAATTTTACAGATTTGTACTCATAAGAATAAATTATATTTATGAAAATTATAAGATAAACTTTTTAATATTTTATTAGTTTGTTATTTAATACTTTTATATATTAAATAGTGTTTTATATATTTTCTCTTTTTAAAACTTCATCTTTACTAATCAAATTCTAATATAGTTTTATTATAGTATAGAATTATATTAGAAGGTATAAAATTGAAACTTATAGATAAAGAGGCTATTTTGTTTGACTTGGATGGTACACCAATCGACTCTGTACCCGAACTCTCATTGGCTGTAAACTCTATGCTAAAAAGCCTAAATCGTGGTACTTCCAGCGAAGATCTAGTAGGAAATGGAGCAGAAAAATTAGTCCAAAGAGCTATATTAGGGGATATTGATACTACTCAAGGGGTGGATAAAAAATTTTATGATAAAGCGTTGAGTATTTTTCTAACCTTTTATGAAGATAATCTATCAGGTACAACTATTTATCCTAATATTATTGAGACATTATCAAGGCTAAAAGATATGGGGTATCGTATAGCTATAGTGACCAACAAACCATTTAATTTTGTAGAACCTATATTAGATGGTCCCAAAATAGGTAATCTATTTGAATATGTTATAGGTGAAGATAGTTTAAGTAGACGAAAACCTGACCCTATGTCGCCTCTTCTATCTTAAGAAGATAATATATCAACCCAAGTAAAAATGGCCATTATTGAAGGAGGTGTAGTAGGTTCAACTTCTGCTCTTTATCTAGGAAGATTAGGAGTAATACCTATCCACAATATCCATTATCAATATAAAAG